>WNFJ01103139.1_pt1 | contig 14495 bp, 14 predicted proteins | sample 5400461 | NCBI WGS metagenome assembly WNFJ01 (sample SAMN13153349, study PRJNA577476) | soil metagenome | isolation source: 115 cm saprolite on Douglas fir-dominated hillslope | place: USA:California | collected 2013-09-17 | reverse complement strand
GTGCCACAAATCGCGGCATCACGGCATACGCCGCACGCGGTTCCGCATGAGCAATTGAGTCGAGCGCTACTCCGTCACCTCACGGCTCGACGAACCATGAGTAAACGGCTCTGCAGCCTCGTCTGATAGCGAGCGGTCAATTTCCCTGGACCTCGCGACAGAGATGGGCCGTCGATCTAGGATGGTTGCAGCCAGTCTCCCAAGGAACGGTACAAGCCTCCAAAGCGTCAGAAATACTTCAAGCGGGAGTACGCGCTAGTAGGGCCGAGAGTTTGTTGCGCTGATCAATCGTCTGGCAAATTCCACGTCAGTCGCGATCAAGCATTGTTGAATTCGTCTCCGATTTGAGACCAGATTCACCGCAATTTCTGCATCGGACGTGAGGGTGCACGTCCACACCTTGGAAAATTTGAAACAAAGCATTGACCTTCACGCGTCGTTTCGGCTGTTTGGACGAATGCGAATCACTTCATTGGGGGTTGCGCAATAGTTGAACGGTTCCGGGGAAGGCAAATGGAAAAGCTCACGGGACTCCTTACTATCAGCGAGGTTGCCGAAATACTGCGCGTGCACCCCACGACCATTTATCGGCTGGTTAAGCGTGGCGTCCTTCCTGGGTTCAAAATCGGCGGCAACTGGAGGATAGACAAAAGGTCTTTTGATCTATGGCTATCGGCAGGAAGCCCTCCGCATCTGACACCGAGAGCGTAGACGATCGAAATTGAAAACTCGATTGGGCGCGTGACAGTTCGCGGAGATTGTCTATGTATCAGTGCGCTCGTGCCAAAAGATACCAACCTAGACGCGTGAAGCGATTCTCCTCGTTCAGAAGATTGGCAAGCCGGTCTAGGTGCGTGCCCCGCTTCATGAGTTCAAATCAACGGTTTAGAGGTCCCTTCAGATCCGCTCTCTCAGGCGATCGAGCCCGTCTTGTGTCTATACGTTGGCCCAAATCTACTCCCCGTTTATAGCAATCGACGAAGGTGCTCATGTGCGGAGACCGAGAGGAACGGAGTTGCAACCCATTCTCAAAGGTTGGCGCGTTTTCCCGGGAAGAACATTACTGTCAACGGCGTAGGGGCAGATTCTCTTGCAGTTCTTGCCGCATGGAGCCTAGGCTTTGACGAAGTCAAGCTTAGGGCTAACTGGGCCAAGTTCTGTAGCAGCCGGACCGATTCGGAACCAACAAATTCTATATATTCACCCGGAGATCGAGTTGGTGATTGCGTTCCATGCAGACATTTAAAGTTCGAAGGGTACGAAGGAGATGGTAACACGGGCTAGGAAGAAAAACATCCCGGTCGAAATCATGACCGGATAGGAGGCGAAGAGTCGAAGGTTGTGAAGGTTGTGACGGTTGTCCTCTGATACTTACCGATGAATTGATATTTCCTAAGCATTGCCGGTTCCGTTTGGAAGACCTTCTTCCTGTAGAACTCCATGGCGACACCAAACAAGGGTGGCACATATATCGTCCTAACTGTAAGCGACGCTTGATAGACACAGACGCACTGGAGTTCGAACACAAACTGTAGGAGGAGCGCAAGATGAAAAACAAAACGTTAGAGATGCTCTTCAAAACCCTCTTGGAGGACATGCGCGACTGGCCGGCGGAGCCAAAATCGCCGCGAACGAAAAACGATGCTTTTTCTCTCCCGATCTGATGACATTCCGAATGTTGCGCGACTTATCGGCAACTTGTGTGCGAGTCTCAAATTTCCCGCGACACCGACCCTTCTAGTCGGCCCGCAGCGCCAGCCGGTCTGCGCAACAGGCCGTTGATTTAGAATCTCATCAGCCGCGGAGTCATAGCGAAACCGCGGTCTGCGGAAACGTTCCGAAAGCCGGCGCCCCGGGGACAAGTTCAATCAATCTCGTAAGTGCCGCTCGCTACCGCTTCTTTTTCTTGCGCTCTGCCCAGCCCTTCTTCATCGCCAGCGACAACCGCTTCCTTCCCTACGGTGTGATGCCTCCGCGCTTCTTCCGTTTCGTTGCGGGTCAGGGGTAGCGATGGCCTTCGTCTTCTTGACTGCGAACAGAGAGTAGGATTCCACCAGTAGAGTAATCGCTCGACCGATCCGATCTCGTTCCTTCTTCAAGTCCGCAACTATTCCTTCTAGGTCCAAGACCCTTCCCTCCGTTTTGCTCACAAACGCAATTTGGCAAGGCCTTTACGATACCCTTCTCGTAATTGGATCCACAAGCTCTAAGCCGTTTCGTCCTTCGCGCGGATCTATGCATCGGAGGTTCTTGGATCTCGACCTGAGGTCGATCGCTATGTGGCTAAGGTGTCCATCGGCACTCGTGGGAGACAAACTGAGCCGACGATTTTCGTTTACTAGTTGCGCGCGATAGCGCTACCGGACGACACACGAGCGGCCCGTCCAACGACGACTCGGTCACCGTGGACGAGGTTTTTGGAGCGACATCTGGTTGTTATTGGCAGGGAGTCACCTTAGGCGCTGGCCGTAAGCCCGGCATGCTGCAGGAAAAGACTGCAGGAAAAGACTGCAGGAAAAGACTGCAGGAAAAGACTACCGGAAAAGACTGCCGAAAAAGATCAACGCGTTGCCATTTCCCGCGGGATGAGGAAATCCGCAGAGCTGCAGCAGATTGCGGTGACGAGATATGGAAAGGAAAGGGGAAAAGTGTCTGATAACTCCGTCAGAAAAACGATAGTTCCGAGTCTTTTGGCTTCAAAGCGAAGCAGAACAGGCCCTGGTCCAGCACTATGCTGTTACCTTTGGAAGACATGACGCCTTTTTTGGTGAGGAATCACAGAAAGTGCGTTACGGGCGGTGATTGCTTTCTATCTTCAACCTCATAGTTATGCGACAAGTTCGACAACATTTGTGGCTAAGCGTTTAGATCGGTACTGGGTATTTTTCACGACGGATTCGCGTTTGTTTCCCATTGCCGGTGGTGTACGGCGGATCAACTGCGATGTCATTGCAGCGCCATCGAAAAGAGGATCTCTTCGGCAAACAGATGTCCGCCGTCATCTTTCTGAGTAGTGACTATATCGATGTCAAGTTTTGACTCCAACCGAGGAGTTTTCTATGCCCTTTGACCTGTGCGTGATTGGGGGGTGCGGTCATGTCGGCCTGCCGCTCTCAATTGCGTTTGCATCGCGCGGCAAGCGGACGGCAATATTCGACGTCGATCGCGACAAAGTGGCCACTATCAGCCGCGGCGACATGCCGTTCATTGAAGAAGGCGGCGAGGCGGGACTTCGCGAAGGATTGCGAAAAGGCAATCTGGTCGTCACCTCGAATCCGGCAGTGATCGCCGAAAGCGATGCGATAGTGTTGGTGGTCGCGACCCCGATCGACGGGCATTTGTCACCGTCCTTCGAGGCGATCGAAGCGGTGCTCTCATCGTATCGGGAGCACCTCCGCGACGGTCAACTGATCGTGCTGCGCAGTACGCTGTATCCGGGAACCTCGGCGCGGGTCAATCGCTGGCTTGCGGAGAACGGACTCTCGATCGACGTGGCGGTATGCCCCGAGCGGATCACACAGGGCCACGGTCTCAGCGAGATCTTCGGTCTGCCGCAAATAGTGTCTTCGTTTTCGAGTGGGGGCCTTAAGCGGGTGCACGAGTTGTTCGGCGTGCTGACCAGAGACCTAGTTGAGATGAAGCCTCTTGATGCGGAGCTCGCCAAACTGTTCACTAATGCATGGCGCTACATCAAGTTCGCGGTTGCTAACCAGTACTACATGATCGCGACAGAGTTCGGCGCCGACTTCGACTCAATTTTTCACGGAATGACGTACGAATACCCGCGCGCGACTGATCTGCCGGCGCCCGGCTTCGCCGCCGGTCCGTGCCTGTTCAAGGATACCATGCAGCTCGCGGCGTTCACCGAAAACCGATTCTGGCTGGGTCACGCGGCGATGCTGGTCAACGAGGGACTTCCGCAGCACGTGGTTAATCTACTGAAAAGATCGCAGCCTGAGCTAGCAACGAAGACGGTTGGGATCCTCGGGATGGCTTTCAAGGCGGAGGTTGACGACGTGCGCGACTCGTTGTCGCTCAAGCTGAAGAGCCTGTTCGAGCTGGATGCACGCGCGGTGCTGTGTTCCGATCCGTATGTCTGCGTGCCAGGGCTGGTGGCGCCGCAGGAGCTGATCGACAAGTCGGACATCGTTGTGATCGCGACGCCGCACAAGACTTACAAGCAGCTCGATTACCGGGACAAGCACGTGGTGGACATCTGGAACTTGCGCGGCGAGGGACGAAGCATCACGGGAATGCGAGAGCGGCGATTGGGTGGCTTCGGCGCGAGCGCGCCCGGCCTGAAATGGGAAAACGGGATAGCTCGCTGAGGGGAAATTGAACACTGCGACAAGCCGGGTAGCGCGGAGAGCCATGCGATGAGCAAGCTGCCGAACCGGTATCCTGCCGATGGCTGCGAACGACGCTGAAGGGCTCGCGCGGCTGTACCAGGCGCGATTTGCGCCGACCGAGGTCGTTGCAAAGGATCGCGTGTGGACAATCCTGTGCAAGGATTTTTTCAGTCGCTACGTCAAGCCTACCGATCGCGTGCTCGACGTCGCGGCCGGCCGTTGCGAGTTCATCAACCACATCGAATGCGCAGAAAAATACGCCTTCGACGCGAATCCCGACACGGCGCGATTTGCGGCGCGCGACGTCGAACTGGTCATAGGCGATTGTCGTGACATGTCCGCGTTGCCGGCGGCCAGCTTCGACGTGGTCTTCGTCAGCAATTTTTTCGAGCATCTGGCGAGCAAGCAGGAGATCGACGGCGTGCTGCAGCAAATTTTTCAGCGCCTTCGTCCTAGCGGACGGTTGCTGGTGCTTCAGCCTAACATTCGCTACTTGCGCTCGCGCTACTGGGATTTCTACGATCATATGACCCCACTCACTCACCTCAGCTTGAGCGAGGGATTGCTGAAGAATGGCTTTCGCATCGAACTGCTCATCCCGAAGTTTTTACCGTACACGTTCAAGTCACGGCTGCCGAGCGCAGCATGGATGGTGCGGCTATACCTGAGGATTCCGCAGGTGTGGGCGCTGCTGGGCAAGCAGATGTTTGCAGTTGCGGTAAGGGTGTGAAAGTTGATTCCGCGCGGTTCAATCGGCGAGCGAGGCGCGTTTTTTAGGGGCATTGAATAAATGAAAGTTTGCGTGACCGGTTCAGCCGGCTTCATCATGGGATATCTCGTGGAAGATCTGCTGCGGGCCGGCCACGAGGTCATTGGCATCGACAACTACTCAAAGTACGGTACGATCGCCCGTAGCTACGACAACAATCCCCACTACGAGTTCGTGCAAGGCGACGCAAAAGATGCCAAGCTAATGAAGCAGGTGCTCGCTGACTGCGACATCTTGATTGGCGGCGCGGCGAAAATAGGTGGCATCTCATACTTCCATCAGTTTGCGTACGACCTGATCGCGGAAAACGAACGCATCATGGCAGCGGCTTTGGACGCCGCAATTTGGGCGCATCGCCACGCGCACTTGCAGCGTGTAGTGATCGTGTCCTCCTCGATGGTCTTCGAGAGCGCGATTACGTTTCCGACTCCGGAAGGCGCGCAACTCACCTCGCCGCCCCCGGTTTCGACTTACGGCTTCCAGAAACTGGCGTGCGAATATTTCGCGCGCGGAGCGTGGGAGCAATACCAGCTGCCATACACGATTGTGCGTCCGTTCAATTGCGTCGGCATCGGAGAGAGCCGGGCGCTCAACACTCCCGGGATCTTGTCAGGTAACGTGAAGCTCGCGATGAGCCACGTGGTTCCCGACCTCGTGATGAAAGTCTTGAGCGGTCAGCGCCCGCTACACCTGCTCGGTTCCGGCAACCAGGTCCGGCACTACACCTACGGCGGTGATGTCGCCCGCGGAATCCGAATGGCGATGGAAAGCCCGCGCGCCATCAACGAAGATTTCAACATCTCGACCGGGCAATCGACTACCGTTCTGCAGCTCGCCGAACTCGTGTGGCGCAAGATCAATCCGGGCGAAAAATTCAGCTACGTGTCCGATCCGCCATATCCTCACGACGTGCAGATGCGCGTGCCCGACGTTCGCAAAGCTCGCGACGTCCTGGGGTTTAAGGCGCGGGTCGGTCTCGATGTTGTGCTCGACGAAGTGATCCCATGGATCGCGGAGCAAACGAAGCTGGGGCGAATGTGATCGGATTGACCAGCTTCGTCATCCCGGTGCGCAACGAAGCGGAAAATATCCGCCCGATGCTCGAGGCGTTGAGCGCAGCCATCGATACGCCCGCAGAGATCTTGATTGTATATGACGAAGAGAGCGATCCGACGCTAACGGTCGTGAGGTCGCTCGTTGCTGCACCATCTTTGAAATATCGGCCGGTTCGGAACACGTTCGGGCGCGGGCCGGCTAATGCGCTCAAATCAGGTTTCGCCACCGCGCTCGGTGACGCGCTTGTAGTGATGATGGCCGATCGCTCCGACGATCTGCGAGTGCTCGATCCGATGATGAAGCGCTTTGCGGAGGGCTACGACTTGGTCGCGGGCTCTCGGTATATGTTGGGTGGAGAGCAGATAGGCGGGCCGTGGCTCAAGGGGACGCTCTCGCGAGTTGCTGGCCGGTCGCTGAAGATGTTCGGCTTGCCGATCTGCGACCCAACCAACAGCTTCAAATTGTACCGAACTGAGCGCCTGCACCAGCTTTCGCTGGAAAGTGCCAGCGGATTCGAAATCAATCTCGAGATTGTCGGCAAGGCCTCTCGTGCCGGTTGGCGTATGACTGAAGTACCGTCGCGATGGGAGGATCGGACCGAGGGCCGATCCAAGTTCAAGCTCTGGCGCTGGCTACCGCTCTATCTACGCTGGTACGGTTACACGCTCGCCGGCATCGCGGCATCCCGGTGCAAGCAGACGGTGGCGGGCCCCGTGAGGCATTAGTACTACGAAGATCCCGTTGTCAGTCGCGAGGCCGTCCGCGCCGGAAGATACGAACCTCAACTCGTGGAAGACTTATTCGTATCCTCTCGGCTGCCACTTACCGAGAATTCCATCGGAACCGTAAATTCACCAGTCCGAGAGAATAGCTATCGAATTGGCTCTGGACCACTGATCGCGCGTGCTATTTGCGGCAGAAGCTCCGCACGTAGGAAACCAAGCTGTTAATTTCGCGATCAGACAACCTATCAAAGAACCCCGGCATGTCGGCTGGCAGATCTATCATCCCTGTTCCGTATTTGACTGCCGTGAAGATGGTGTCGTCGGACAGCTTCTTCATGTCGTCGCAATTGCGAAAGTCCGTCGGTTTGGTGCGGAGCCAGCTGGTGGAGGGCCCATCACCGCGGCCCTCCGCACCGTGACAAGATGCACAACGAGTGAGGTAGTTCTCCTTGCTCCTATCTTCGGCGCGCACTGAGATCAGCGTTGCCATCACCCCGAACGCGACACCTGCTACAATCAGTGTCCTCCTCATGGAATGCACCTTTCCCAGGCCCTCCTACCAGAACCGGATGCCGGCCGTTCTGCTATCGAATTGATCTGCCAAACCTAATTCAGCATGGGTTTTCCAATTTGAGACTATTGGTTACTCATGCTAAAAAACCCCGTAGCCAGCTACGGTCTGGAGCACCAAATCCTGAAGAGATTCGCACCATACTTTCTCGTAGCGACGCTGTTCTCGGCGCTGGCGATTCCGCTGGTCCTTACGCAACGACAGCTCTCATGGTGTTCGACCGACGAGTTGGCATATCACTATGTGACAGTTCGCGAGTTTCAAAGCCAATGGCCGCATCTGGATTTCCGGGATTACCCAAGTGCTCAGACTCCGCTTTACTACGTTATACTCGCCGCGGTTTCACAGGTGAACGACAACATCACCACCCTCCGCTTCGTCTCGTTCGGGATGAGTCTCGCTATCGTCCTGTTCATCGAGGCCTATTTGATGACGCGGACGCGCCCCGCACTCGCGATTTTCCTCACGATCCTAGTTGCAATATCACCGTACTTCCTCGGAGTTGCGGTCCGGCTCCTCACTGACAACCTCGCTCTGGGGGCCGCGATCGCGGCATTGTTCGCACTCGATGATACATTCGACTTGAGTGCCGTCCGATCCGCTAGTGGCGCTTTCCTTGGCTCAATCTCGGTTCTGACGCGACAGATCTATGTGTGGCTCGCCCTCATGCAGTTTCTCGCGACTTTCTGTCACAAAAAACGACTCTCTGAACGTGTCCTGAATGTCGTACTCTCTGCGGTCCCCGTGTTGGTGCTTGTGCCCTTCCTCCTGTTGTGGCGCGGCCTTACCCCGCTGTCCTGGGTCGGATGGTCAAACAGAGAGGCGCTGTCGATCAATTTGAACGTTCCGATGTTCATACTTTCATTGCTTGGAGTCCTCGGGTCGGTGTTTATCTTTACCATGAGCCGGGCATGGCGGTTGAGCGGATGCCGTATAACATACGCGACGCTCTTCGCGGGGATCGGGGTTCTGACGCTGCTTATTCATCCGTTTACGATCGCGCGAGGCGGATGGTTGTTCGCCGTCGGACGACTCGTACCAAAAGTTCTCGGAACCCCGCTTATATTCTGGATTCTGTTCCCGCTAGGACTTGTTTACCTATATGTCCTCTTCGCGCGGCAATTGTTCTCAGGCTCTTATCTCGTGGTGATCGCATTGACTCTGTGGATGCTGGCCAATAGCGTCAGCGCCGTCGTATTTCAGAGGTACTACGAGCCGATGCTGACTTTCTTTGTCGCCTATATTTTGGCGCCGCTTAACTTCGAGTCACTTACAGAGTGGCTGATGCCTTCCGCTTATCTGTTCGGATGCCTTGGGCTGGACGTTCTAATCTTCTATTCGAGTCACTTACAGAGTGGCTGATGCCTTCCGGAGCGCGTCCGGAGAATCATCGAAAAATCGCTGACTGGCTGGCGGATGACGCAGTCTGGCGCGAACGGTTCTCCGATGAAGTTGGTCTAATGACGACAAGGTCTTTCGAAGCATGATCTTGGTTGACGCTATGAGGCAGTTGATAAAGAGCTAATTTTGTCGAACGCGTTGGATAACATTCCTTGCTGGGTCAGGAACGGCTTTGAAACGAGACCCATGTTTATTGAAGGTTTCTTCGTCCAGGCTAGTAAGCAGTGCTGCGGCGCGCCGCTCTGCAAGTCTTTGAATCTCGTCCTCGGTAAAGCCTGCGAGGAGCCGGGATTCGCGCGCGATAGGCAACTAGACTCTTGTCATCCGCCGCAATATCCTCGCTCGCTTGGCGGCGGCCGCGATAGACGGCGTCGAGTCCGTCCTGAAATGCTTGCGCTGCCTCCAATCGCCCGGGACTGCTCGACAGCGGTGTTTCTTGCGCTAGTTTCGGTTGTTGTTTCAACGCTCATGTCTTTTCTGGCGGGTCCGTGCCTGACAACTGGCCAAGAAAAGGCGAGGCGCAGGTCTATGAGATGACTGAGGTTGGCTGTAGTCACGCGCCGCCTTCGACGTGTTGCCTTCGCTGCTTGACAAACTTGTGAAAGGCATAGGTCCCTCGTACCCCATGAATGTAGAGCAGAGAAAGCAGAACTGTGAGGATCAGGTAGGAGGTGGGAAACACCTCTTTTCCAGAGTAACTGTGAATGGACACGATGGAGGTGGCGACTTGACTTGCTAGGTAGTAGACGAGTGCGAAGGCCGCTGCAACTCTCGAGAGACGGTAGTAAATTAGCCAGGCGAGCAGCAGAAAAAGAGCGACGCTCAGCGCCAAGTCCCACCAAGGCTCGTCGAAAAAGCAAACAAGCTGGAAAACGCTTGACGCGGCGACAACCAGCATCATGAACGCCTGAAATAGCGCCATCGCGGCGCCGTAAGCTGCTGCTTTCCTTGCAGTGTCCTCATCGACAATTCCCGGCCAGATAAATCCAAAACGGCTCGATTTGCCCACCATCGGGACCTCGTTTTGAGTAGATCACTAGGTTGACTTGATCCACGCCCGATAAAGTAAGTCCAGATCATTTCTGTTTGGACTTAGCGGATCGTTGCAGCTTCTCTATTTCGTCGTATGCATTGGCTGACATCAGCGTCCAGGTTCAAGGACCACGCACGATTGAGCAAATCACAGATTCTTAGGAACCAAGCACCCGCCTACGAGGCGGTAAACGGTTCGGTTTCATCGTGCGCAGGATAACAGTTCGCGTTCCAGACATTTTCAGTTCTAGTCAAGTAATGCTGAGCCGACGTGGAACCTTGTATGGACTCAGACAAGATTGTCGAGATCGTGTAGACCATGCCTGGAAGCTTCGCCACCCTGCGGGTCCCGACGCGGAGCCATTACTTCAATACCGCGCTTCGATACCCAATGAGGAATGTGTGAATCTGCAACTCCATGGAGAGGGACCAGGAATTCGCTGCGATCATCCGGAATAATTTCGGACTCGACCTGGACCCGTGACAAGGCCTTGGTGCTCGCACGTTGATACCGATGTTTGGTGGGCAGATTTTTGGTAGGAACCTGCCCCTAAACCTATTGGCCTTGCCTAGGCTGTTGCTTCACTTTCACCACTAGCCGCCACAGCAGAGGTTGCAGGCGTAACGACTTGTGTCCGAGCTCCGTCACTAGAGGAATAGTCTATCGGAGACTGGTGGCCGCTGACGCGCAGGGAATATCAGCAAACACCATATTGGGCCGCTAATCTGCACGAAATTTCGGCGCGGTCGTTCAAAGCTTCTCATCACAGCGCATCTGTTGATGTATACAGCGTATACACGCCGCTGCCCCTGATGGCGGCGTGCTCAAGCTGACCGTTTTGCCCGGCCCACTTGCAGCCGACACCGCGGTTCCACCAGTCAGTCTGTGTTCACAACCGGATCTGACGCGCGCGAAATTAAGGTCGAATTGCGTCAGTGTTAGTTGAAAATGGTGCACGCCAGGTACATTTGGCCTGCACGTCCGCCAGCTTTGGGAGGATAAAAGAAAAAACGGATATCCGGAGATTAGTCATGCCGCGTGTCGACTCGCCGAGGAGGACGGTTCTGACTGTGTCGGAGGTCGCGAATTACATGCGGATCCATCCATCGACCATCTATCGGATGCTGAAATACACGAGTTGCCGGCCTCCCGGGTCGGCAGCGACTGGCGCTTCACGGTGGAGGCCCTCGACGAGTGGGTACGTGAGAATTCCGCAACCCAAGGCTGGACGTCCTTGCGTGTCAAATCTGACGGGTTTTGAAACGCTGACAGCCAGCATTGACAGACACGGGGTCTAAAAACCGGGAAATTGAGAGGGTGATTTGAGCTCGGCGGGCTCATCTAGGCGAGAGGGAACCTCTCACGGCAGATGAAGCGCGAGTGGCGAGCCGCGGTAGCGAACCCAACCGGTGGGCGGGGGGGGTGGGTATCTAGGCCCGGTGGAGGCGATCCTCCATACCACCTTTTCGCCGTTCCGTTTTTCGCAGGATTTAAGACTGAACTAAGGGAAGTATGTATACTCTAGCCTGCGCAATCGTGATCCTGGTACTTGCTCCGGCATCCATCCGCATTGTCGGCCGGTCGCTGTACGGAGCGCTGATGCTTGTCGGAGTCGTAGTCTTGATCCTTGTGCCGCCCGCGATCTATCTGCTGGACCTGCTCGACGAGCATATATCCGTCCGTCTTCGTAACCACATTCGCCGTGCCCCGGGACTGGCGTACGTAGAGGAAGCTAGATGGTCCGATCGCCACACGACCGAGGAAGAAGCCTACATCCGCGAGATCGCCGACAACGCTTGGTGCGATGAGTGTAAGCGGTGCCATGCTCACGTCTACAAGCTGTGATGATCGAGACGCACCGACCCCGGCGGCCGGGTCCCCCCAATGAGGGCAGGTCGATTCCCCCCTAACTTCCCTAGTGCACTACATATTTCGCCGAATTTAGGTTCGTGCCCCGCGGCCCGAACAGATGAGGCCGAGATTCCTACCACTCGTGATCCGATGAGCGGTTTTGTCTCCGCCCGAAAATCGGTAGAGCTCTGATTCCATATTGAGATCAGGGATTGAGGTCCCGCCCGGATACTGCCCCGCTTACTTCGCGAATCCGATCAAGCAGGAAGTACCACAATAACGGCAAGCAAAAGACCAGGAATAAACCAACCCCGACTAGTTGGGCGTCATTGCGGTCGCTGGACGCCTCTCCCCCGCGTGCTATCAATCTGCTGCTGGACGCCTTTGAGCTCGTACCTGTAGGCGAGATCAGCGGGGTTGCAGAGATGCATATTTTCTCCGTCCTCAAAAAGTTCTGACTGGACCGATGCGTCCCTGTTCTGAAATCGAGAATCGAGCCGTATCGCCTTCTCCCATTCGCCGTAGGTCGAATACTTAAATTTCGCTCGTACCTGTTAACAATGCTGCACAAGCTTCTGTACTAGCGTGTCTACTTTCCGAGCATTCCAGTAACCTCAACTCGCGTAAGACAGACCGATCGCGGCCCCAATCGCGAGCGACAAGAGCGCGCGTTTCTTTTCCTTCGCGAGCATGTTCGCCGTCTAGCAGAGCATCTGCGAAGGCGAAAGGCCCTGTCCCAAGATTTCGCGCTATTCGTCATCCGTGATCTGCGGGCGAGCCAATCGCTCATGTGACCGCGAGAACCTTGTCCATCGCGGTCCCTGCTCCTCGCATGAGCTCGGGGAAGACATGCGAGTAGGTATCCGCCCTCAGTTTGATCGTCGAATGCCCGAGCCGCGCCATCTGCACGCCTTGGGCGAGCAGCAGTGACGCGGCGGAATGCCGCAGATCGTGGAATCGAATGGCGCTCGGAGGTTTCGCGTATAAATGATGCGCACAGATCGAATTTTCGGCGCCACATCTATAAGCCTAGCTAATATTTGAGTTCGACCAATTTTGGGGCTTAGCACCCCTCTATCAACCGCTTCGTGGTGTCAACCGTCGCGACTCCGGAAGCATTAGAGTGGCTACATTTGTGGAGACGGGTTCGCATCAGACTGCAGCATCCGGAAGGCTCCGGTGAGATACTTTACGAGCCCGAGCAACCAGGCACCCCGCCGGTGATTGCCGGCGAGAGGCGAATTCGGCGGCGATGCGTTCGAGTAGTCGGCGCCAGACCGCCGAACCTCTCTCTTGCAAGCGATACGCTATCGCCCGCGTGAGCAACTCATGGTTGATCCGGGAAGGCGGTTCGGTATCGTGCAAATCGCTCCAGTCGGATTTCAAGTCCCTAATGTCGAGGCTCGGGAGAGCCGCGATTTCGGCGGAGATCCGATAGGCCGTACCCGCAGCGAGTCAAAGCGCAACTGGCAGCGTCCGGAGAATCTTTCCGCTGTAGCATTTCCCTGGCGACGAAAGCGGCCCTCGGCGCGACATTAGAGACTCGGCGACCCAAGGTTATTAGTCACTAAATATTCCCTCGCTGAGGTGCAAATTAACCGGCTAAAACTGGCGAACTAACTGCGCCATTGTGCTTATCTGACTCTACCTTCGAAATTTTAGCTTGAAGAGTCCAGTTATCCACAGGAGCAGCCGACCGGCGTCGCAAATTGTTAACTTGCCACCAAAAATTCTGGGTGCATTTCATGAAACAGAGAAACAGAAGTACACGGTCGTTCGGAAACTGAGCCAAAGCACTTTAGATGGCTTCATCGAGCCGAATAGAGCAAGGGAGGACCGGCAGAAAATGAAGACGAACTCAAGCCGGCAACATAAGGAAGCTTTTGCGATCCTCCGCACGAACCTGAACCGTTTGAATCTGCCCTTGGAGTTGGTCGATGAGTTGATCGAGCGCCACGTCGCGGTTGTCTTCGAGAAAGGCGCGCTCGTATTCTGCGAGGGCAATGCCGACGGCATGCTTGCCTGCGTCTTGAGCGGGTATGTAAACGTGTATTGCTCGGCAGGTGATGGAAATCGCACTTTGGTACGACTAGCAGGACCCGGCGAGGTCATAGGCTATCCCGACTACATCGACGAAAAAGGCCGTCACGCACGCCTTTTCGAAGCTCAGGTTGCGTGCAGATGCACGTTGGCTCTTTTCAGCCGCGATCTTATAGCCCAGCTGCTGAGTGGACTTCCGAAGGATGTTCTGATCGCAATCCTCGAGGCCCTGAACACCTTCTGGTCGGATAACCTCCGGTTCTTTGCGACCCTGCTGAACCTTCCCATCTGGGACCGGCTCACGATGGTAATGAGCGATTTGGCGATGCGAGCAGGCGTAAGGGATTCGGAGGGGACAATGCTGATTCCGCAACTCGCCCAAGAGGATCTGGCCGAAATGATCGGTTGCTCACGGCCAATGGTGAGCCGGCTGATTGCCGAGATGGTCGAATCCGGGCTGATCGCGCGGCGAGGACGGCAGTACGTGCTGCTGAAGAAGTGGAACTTTGACGACAACCGTCGCAACTCCAATCACTCCGTTCCGCGAGTTGAAGCAGGTGCTTCACGAAGATCCTCGACGTTCGTACCGGCATCGGGGCCCTCGAGTAACGGCGTCGCGTACGCCGCTCGCGGTTCCTGATAAGCGACATACCGAACCATGATGCCTTCTGGATCGAACCGTGACGCCTTTGGAAAGTGT
>WNFJ01583214.1_pt1 | contig 14496 bp, 15 predicted proteins | sample 5400461 | NCBI WGS metagenome assembly WNFJ01 (sample SAMN13153349, study PRJNA577476) | soil metagenome | isolation source: 115 cm saprolite on Douglas fir-dominated hillslope | place: USA:California | collected 2013-09-17 | reverse complement strand
ACGAGATCGGCGCTGAGCAAGGTATTGAACGGGACGTCGTCGCGCACCATGCCGACGACCGTGGCCGTGTAATCGTTGAGCGGCACGAACACCGATTGATCGCGGTTGGTCCAGGGCGCCGCCAGGTTGCGGATGGTGTCGCTGTAGAAGGCGGGGTCGTTGGTCGCGAGCAACGCGGCGCTCACCGGATCGGTGGCGATCATGTTGGCGAGCACCGTGGCCGTGGGCGGTACGCCGGCGATGCGATTGTACATTCGCGTCGCTTGATCGGCGGTGGGGCCGGCGGCGAACGCCGTTGCGCCGAGCAGCAGCGCGCCGGCCATGGCGCTCGTGCGCGCACACCGCCGCACGAGGTGCGTACCGTTCATCTTTGGCGTTGCCATCCCATTCTTCATATGCACATCCACTCGCGTGAGTTGTGATTTCGACGTGGCGCAAATATACCTAGCGAAAAAGACCTCAAGTAATGTCTCATCCGAACGACGTCGGTGTTTCGCGACATATCGGGAACCCAGTGTCCACCTATATCCTTCAGCCTGAATTTGCAGAGGTCAGCTCTTAGATGCACAGAGAAACGGATGTGGCCGAGTTCTTCTGTGAGTGTGTTAACACAACGCGCTTGCGACTCGGACGAAGTTGCGATTTTGAGACCAATTAAGTTCAATGACCCCGCGCAAACAAGGCAGACTTGACCGCTGAACCGATGATCGAACGTAGGTAGCCGCAACATGAACACTTTGCACGCGCGTGAACTCCGTCACGGTCCCCTGAAACTGGCGGCGCTGTTGCTCCCGGCGTTGATCATGGTCGGCTGCGCCGGCGGCGTCAGCGGACATGCGCCGGGTCTTGCCGGCGCGCAGACCCAGGATCCCGGCACGCTGAATTTTCCGCTGGCCTATGTCAAGCGTCCTGCACCCGCCGCGACTCCGAAGGCGGATATCGATGTCCGCGACCTGATCACGTCCACCACCGGCGGCGATCTCTACATCCGCGCGCAGGCCAGCCCGGGCTCCCTCGAGACCAACGTCACGATGTCGATCACTAAGGGCATGGGCGACGTTCGGGACCTCGACGCGTCGCCCGACGGCAAGAAGCTGGTGTTCTCGCTGCGGCTGCCCCTGAATCCGAACAAGCCCAACACGGATGCCACTCAGCCCAACTGGAAGATCTATCAGTACGACGCAGTGTTGAAAACGGTGACCCAGCTCACCAACGACAACACGACTGCGGGCCATGACGTGGGCGCGCACTACCTGCCCGACGGGCGCATCGTGTTCGCCTCGACGCGCCAGGCCGCGACACAGGCCATTCTGATCGACGAAGGCCGCCCGCAATACCCGGCGCAGACCGACGACCGCAAGCAGCCCATATTCCTATTGCACGTCATGAACGCCGACGGCACCGGCATCCATCAGATCAGTTTCAACACCAATCACGACTTTGCGCCCTCGGTGCTCGCCAATGGTCAGATCGTAATCCATCAACGGCAACCAGGTCAGTCTGTACCGCGCCAATCCGGACGGCAGCGGACTCGAGCTCTTCTACGGCGAGAACAGCCACGCCACAGGCGCCAACCTCGCCGGCACGGGCAATAACGTGATCCAATTCTTGAACGCCCGGCAACGCGCGGACGGCAAGTTGATCGCCATTGTGCGGCCGTTTCTGGGCACGCAGCAGGGCGGCGACATCGTGCAGATCGATGCCGCCAATTTCGTGGAAATCAATCAGCCGTCGACGCCGACGGGGTCGGCCGGAACGGCGCAGTCCAGTGCGACCACGCTCGGAATCACCACCGACGCGAACCTGCCTTCCATGGGCGGCCGGTTTGCGTCAGCCTATCCGCTGTACGACGGCACCAATCGAATGCTCGTCAGCTGGGCTCCCTGCTTGGTGCTGAATACGACCGTGACGCCGGCCACCACCAGCGTTTGCACATCCGGCAACACCAGCGGCGCCAATGTGCAGTTGGCCCCGCCGCAATACACCCTCTGGATCTACGACGTCGGCAAGAGCACCTTGAGCCCCATCCTCGGCGCCGAAGCGGGCACCGTCATCGTCGAACCGGTCATCATGCAGGCGCGCACTCCGGTGCCGACCTTCATCCCGGATTTCGTGCCTGCCCCCGGCAGCGCCGCCGCCAATTTGGCCCACAACAGCAACGGCGGACTGGGTCTGCTCGTCATACGCAGCGTCTACGACTTCGACGGAATCGATATGGTGGGCGCCGAAACCAACAATACGGTTCCCAATATCGCCGCCTTGGCCGACCCCAAACAGGCCACCGCCGATCAGCGCCCGGCGCGCTTCGTGAGAATCGAGAAAGCAGTCGAGATTCCCGATAAGACCGTGCGCAAGATCAACGCCTCGGCGTTCGGCCCCGCGGGCTTAGGGATGCGTGAGATTCTCGCCTACGCGCCGGTCGAACCGGACGGTTCGGTGAAAGTCCAATTGCCGGCCAATGTACCGTTCACCGTCGACGTGCTCGACAAGAATGCGCGGCGCATCGGCGCGCGGCATGAGAGCTGGATGCAATTGATTCCCGGCGAAACGAAGACTTGCAACGGCTGCCACGTCGCAGGCAGCAAATCCACGCCGTCTCACGGCCGCTCGGGACTGACCACGTCGGTCAATGTCGGAGCCACGGCCGTGGGTATGCCGTTTCTGAATACGAAAGCCAACCTGTCGGCCGCCAATGTCGGCGACACCATGGCGGATACCCGGGCATGGAATACCTGCGCCAATGCGGTCACTCCCCCCGGCGCCACCACCCCCTGCTCGGAGCTGCCGACCATCGACGTGATCTACAGCGACGTGTGGACCGATCCGGTCACGGCCGGCCGGCCGGCCGACAAGGCATTCTCCTATCTCTATGCGAATCTCTCGACGCCCAGCCCAGCCAACGCCCATTGCGCGACGTGGGATCCGCTTTGCCGCAGCACCATCCACTATCCCGACGCCACCGCCGACGGCAATGTCTCGCACCAGATCCAACCGCTATGGTATTTTGAGTACTGTAGCGGGCGATCCCAACCCTGATCACAAGTGCGTGCTTTGTCACAACCCGGCGAACGCTGCAAACGCCGCCGTCCAGATGGTTCCTGCAGGTCAGCTGGATCTGACCGACAGCGCCTCCAATGTCGATGCCACCGTAGTCACCTCCTACGAGGAACTGCTGTTTGCACATAACGAACAGACGCTTAATAATGGAGTGCTAGTAGATCTTTTGGTGCCTGCGCCCGGTCCGCCGGACCCGGTGACCGGTTTGCCGACGACGATCATGGTGCCGGTGTCATTGGCGCCGCCCATGACGGCCGGCAGCGCGAGCGGCTCGGTGCTGAAGTTTTTGAGGATGTTTGACGGGACCTATCAAGACCCTGTTCTTGACCACACGGGATTCTTAACAGCGGCGGAGTTGCGTTTGATCGCAGAATGGCTGGACATTGGCGCGCAGTACTACAACGATCCATTCGTCGCGCCGGCGATTTGAGCTGATGCGACCACTGCTCGCCCTCCTGCTGCTGCAGGCGTTCAGTGTCACACTGGTCCACGCGAAGGAACAACTCCTTGAAGTCGTCGTTGCCGAGCCCTACCTGGAGATGCGCAGCGGCCCGGGTCGCGGCTATCCCGTGGTCTATGTGGTGGGCCGCGACGAAGTGGTCACCGTGCTCTACAGCCGCACCGAGTGGTACAAGGTGCGCGCGCCGCGCGGCCAGGAAGGCTGGTCGCGCCGCTCCGATTTGGCTCTCACCAAGCTCGTCTCGGGAGAGCCGGCGCCGATACCGCCGTATCCGGATTTCGCGACCCACCGCTGGGAGATCGGCGCGGGTTACGGCGTCTTCAATCACCAGAATTTGGTCACCACCTGGGGCGATTTCGGTCTCACGGACAGCCTCGACGTCGAATTCGTCCTGCAGCAGGCCCTGGGTACCATCGATAACCGGTACATTGCCAGCCTCGGAATGCGGCATACGTTCATACCGGAGTGGCGCTGGTTCTCGCCCACGGCGGGCATCGGATTCGGCGAACAGTACATCGACGATAAGGTGCCGCCGAAGCCGCTCCAGACCGGCAACCAGCTGGCCTATGTTTCCGTGGGGGCGCGCGGCTTCATTACCAGGCGATTCATGTGGCGTGCGGATTGGCGCAAGTATGTCGTCTTCACCAACCAGAATCAAGAATGAGGAACCGGAAGAATGGAAATTCGGCTTAGCAGTGTTCTTCTAGCGGCGGCGCTGCTGTCCGGCTGCGGCTGGTTCCATCGCGGCGAGAAGGCGAAGACAGAGGTCGTTGCCGAGGAGCCCCAAGGCGAGCCCTCGATCATCGAACCGCAGGTCAACCGCCGCGCGGTGAAGACACCGAAGATCAAGGCCAAGGACTTCGAATTGGGGGGCTACTTCGGCGCCCTCAGCATTCAGGACTTCGGCACCAATCCGATCTACGGCGTGCGCGCGGCCTACCACGTGTCGGAGGACATTTTCTTGGAGGCCTTTTTGGCCCGCTCCAAGGCCGGCACCACCAGTCTCGAGGATGTGTTCCCGGCGATCACCGTGGTGAGCGACTCTGGGAGACGCCTCACGTATTACGACCTGGACGTAGGCTACAACGTACTTCCGGGCGAGATCTTTCTCGGGCGGGGACATGCGTTCAATTCAGCCCTGTATGTGACGGTGGGCATGGGTGATGTGAAATTTGCCGACAAGGACCGGTTTGCGCTGAATTTCGGAATGGGCGAGCGCCTTCTGATTACAGATTGGCTCGCGATGCACCTGGACGTGAGAGATCACGTGTTCGAGACCGATTTGACGGGCCGAACCAAGAACGTCCACAACATTGAGGCCACTCTCGGCTTGACCTTTTTCTACTGATCAGGAGGACAGATCAATGACAGTTCCCACGGTTAAATTATTCAAGCGCTGTGCGATGGCAGCCCTCGTCATCGCGTCGACGGCTTTCGCGGCCGGCGGCGATGCCTCGGGACCCGCGCCCGCCTTTACTCTTACGGCGCTCACCGGACAGCAAGCCGCCTTGAGCCAGTACAAGGGCCAGGTGGTCATGGTGAATTTCTGGGCGACCTGGTGCGGACCCTGCCAGCAGGAAATGCCCTTGCTCGATCAGATGTACAAGAAGTACAAGCCGGCGGGGTTTACGCTGATCGGGGTCAATGTCGACAAGGAAGCGCCCCCGGTCAAGGAGCTGATGGCGCGCAAACCGGTCAGCTTCCCGGTGCTGCTCGACCCTGCGAACCAGGTGAGCAAGGCGTACCACGTCGACGAAATGCCGAGCTCCGTCATCATCGACCGCAAGGGTGAGATCCGCTACATCCACCGCGGCTATCGGCCGGGCGACGAGAACGAGTACCAAGACCGCATTCGCCAGCTCATCCGCGAGTGACCGTGGACACCTCACCGAAACGTGCCGTGGGCACCTCATTGAAGCTTGCCGTGGTCGGCATCGGGCTCTTGCTTGGGGCATGCAGCAGCATCCAACCCTGGGTCAAGCCCTATGAGCGCGACCGCTTGGCGGATCCCATCATGTCATGGGATCGCGACGCCATTTCCGGGGCGTATATGGATCATATCTATGAGTCCCGCGAAGGATCGCGGGGCGCCACCGGCACGGCCGGCGGCGGCTGCGGCTGCAACTGAGGACCAGCGTCATCGGTATGAAGTCCCTTTCGCGCCATTTGAGCCGCCTGGCAGCGCTCGCGGCGCTGTCGCTGATGTGCGTGGCCGGCGCCGCCGTGCTGCCGGATGACCGTGCCGACCTCTTTTGGAGCCAGTACAAGGGCGGCGGAATGGACATCAAGGGCGAGTCGGTGCTGGTGCGCAAGAAGTTCGCCGAACAGTTTGCCGTGCAGGCCAACTACTTCGTCGACAAGGTCAGCGGTGCGTCGGTCGACGTCCTGAGCAACGCCAGCGTCATCAAGGACGAACGTAAGCAGAAGAGTCTCTCGCTCGATTACATCCACGACAAGACTCAGTACAACCTCTCGTACACCAACAGCACCGAGCGCGATTACATCTCGAACACGACGCATTTCTCGCTGAGCCAGGACATGTTCGGCGATTTGACCACGGTAACGCTAGGATTTACGGACAGCCGGAACAAAGTAGGTGAAAACATCGGGAAGTCCAATGCACCGAACATCACTTGGCTGGGCCACGCAACGAGCCGCAGCTACGAAGGCGGCCTGTCGCAGGTCATCACCAAGAACCTGATTACGGGCGTGACCTTGGAGGTCATCACGGACCAGGGTCTCTTGAGCAACCCTTATCGCTCCATTCGCTATAGCGTGGATCCGTCGATAAACCCGCTCGGGTATTCGCTGGGTAGCCAGGTCTATCCCAAAACGCACACCAGCACGGCAGTGGAGGGACGCGCCAAATATTATCTACCGTACCGCGCGGCGGCGTCCGTATCGTATCGGTATTTCAGCGACACCTGGGGCGTTCACGCCAACACCATCGAATTGGGCTACACGCATCCCATCTCCAACGAGTTCATCTTCGAAGGTAGAGTGCGGCATTACAGCCAGAATCATGCGACGTTCTACAGCGACCTATTTCCCTTCGCGAACTCGCAGAACTTTGAAGCTCGAGACCAGAATCTCGCCGCGTCGACTAATAACACCTTCGATGCGAAGGTCACCTGGGCCTTTGCGCCGGAAGGGTTCCTGATCTTCAAGCGCGCCACCACCACCTTCGACCTGAGCCGCATCCAATTCAAATACAGCGACTTTAGAAACATCAAGGCATATTCCATTGCCAACGGCTACGCAGCCGGCACCGAACCGCTATACCACTTTGACGCCACGGTGTACCAAGTCTACGTCTCGCTGTTCTTCTGAGTCGCGCGCGCCTGTGCGCGCCACCACACGAGCAGCATGGGCGAGAGCGCCGCAATGATGGCGATGGTGTCGGCCACCCAATCCCGGAAGTCCCGGTCTCTGTGCACGATGGCCAGCCCTTGGACGATTTCGATCACTGGGCGAATTTCCAGGGTGACTCCGCCCTGGTTTTTCTGCATATTAGGCGCATGAACGTTACACGCCGCGAGGTAGTCAAGAATCTGAGTTTGGCCGCCGGCCTGTCGGCTGCTCTGCCCTGGGATCGGGCGCGGGGCGCGCCGCCGGCACGACTCGATGTAAAAGACCCGGCGGCGGTCGCGGTGGCCTACGTCGAAAACGCCGCCCAGGTCGACCTCAAGAAATACCCGGCCTATGTGAAAGGATCGAATTGCGAGAACTGCCTGCAACTGCAGGGAAGCGCCGGCGACAACTACCGTCCTTGCGGTCTCTTCCCGGGCAAGCTGGTCTCGGTCAGCGGCTGGTGCACGGCCTGGACCCCTGAGATTTGACGTCCTCCCGCTCTTACGGCTCCATGAGATAAGCGTCGCGTACACGGACGCCCACCGCGGGAAAATCAACGAAGAATCCGTCGATGCCGCGGCCCAAAAACCGCTGAATTTCGGCATCCAGATTGCCACGCGCCGCCGGCGAGCCGCCGATCTTCAAATCGTCGGGAAGAAACTCGTTCTCGGCGCGAAATGTCCACACATGGACCTTGAGATTCACCGCGTGGGCGGCGCGTATGCCGTCGCGCGTAGCCAGAACTTTCGCGATGCCGATTGCATCGGCGTATTCTGCAATCTCGCCCAGGTCGCCCAGTTCGTGTTCCAGCAGTTGCACCAAGGGCAGCCGCGTCATACCGCGCAGTTGCCGCAGATTGCGCGGATCGAACGACTGGATGAATACCGGACTGCCGTCTGCGGCATAGTCGTGGCGCCGCAGGGCATCTAGAACAGCCTGCTCCAACGGCAAGCCGATCCCGGTGAAATGCGCCGGGTGCTTGGTTTCCGGGTACACGCCGATCTTCGCGGCACCGCCGCGCCGCCGATTGGCATCCGTCGCCAGCTGCATGATTTCATCGAAGGTGGGCACCGTGAATCGCCCGTCAAAGGCACAGTTCTGCGGACGTAATTCCGGCAGGCGTTCGCGCGCACGCAGAGTCTTGATCTCGGCGATGGTGAAATCTTCCGTGAACCAACCCGTCATGGTTTCGCCGTCGATGATCTGGGTGCGGCGCCGCTCCGCGAATTCCGGATGCTGCGCAACGTCGGTGGTTCCCCCGATCTCATTCTCGTGCCGCGCGATGAGCACGCCGTCCCGAGTCATGACCAGATCGGGCTCGATGTAGTCGGCGCCCTCCTCGATCGCCAGCCGATAGGACTCGATCGTGTGCTCCGGCCGCTCGCCGCTGGCTCCGCGATGAGCGATAACGAGGATATTAGTCAAGGGACACCCGATTGATCATGGGCCCTCGAGTCTACCGCACGCGCGGCAACTCGAGGCTCCGTTATGACGGAGCCTCGAACGCGAAGCGGTAAGCGAACCTATCGCGGGGGCGACAGAACCGAGACAGTCGGCTCGTGCGCCGACATCAAGCTATTCGTGCCCGGAACCCAAGGCGATCCCTGTCTCGGCACACCCTTGCCCCAATCCGCGCGCAGCGATGTCGGCTGAGCCGCGAAGGCGACTCCGATGGCGAACACCGCTGCGGCCGCCACCGTCACTTTTCGACGATGCATACCTCAACCTCCTTTCGACTAGATTTGATGGGGCGGAGCCGTCGGCGGGGAGTCCATCGCCGCCATGTGCGGCGGAGCCGTCGGCGGGGAGTCCGTTGCCGCCATGTGCGGCGGAGCCGTCGGCGGGGAGTCCATTGCCGCCATGTGCGGCGGAGCCGTCGGCGGGGAGTCCGTCAGCGCAAAAGCGGAACTGGCCACCGCGCAGCCGGCGACCAAAGCGATTAGACTTACTTTCATAGTGTTTACTCCGATTGAATTGTTGAAAGTGCGGCGATGCGGGACCCCGAGATACGACTCCCTGCGCAGGTTAAAGCGACACCCAGATGAGAATTCCCTCACGCTTCCGTGACAATGTATGCTTAGGGGAAAACCTGGTCCTTCGGCAAGGGTATTCTGTGGGGGTGAGAAAGCGACGATGCAGGTCCCGGCCAACTTCACGCAGCTGCTGACCGAGTGGCGATCGGGCCATCCACAGGCGCTGGAACGACTGACGCCGCTGGTATACGACGAACTGCGGCGGTTGGCCCGCAACTACATGCGCGCCGAGCGCGGCAGCCACACTCTGCAAGCCACCGCCGTGGTGCACGAGGCCTTCCTGCGGTTGGTTCAAGCAAACGTTGCGCTACAGGATCGGGGTCATTTTTTCGCGCTGGCATCGCGGCTCATGCGCCGTGTGTTGGTCGACCATGCAAAGTCACGCTCGCGAATGAAGCGCAACTCCGGTGCCAGAGATCTGGCTGCGGAAAGCCCGGGCGAGACACTGCCGCCGGTGGACTTCGACGTCGTCGCGCTCGATGATGCCCTCGAGGGGCTCCAGCAGCTGGAACCTCGCTTGGGCCAGGTCATCGAGCTGCACTATTTCGGCGGCTTGACGTACGACCAGATCGCCGCTGCAGTCGGCACGTCGGCCGCGACCGTGCATCGCGACATTCGGCTGGCGCGCGCCTGGCTGCTCAACGAAATCGGCGGCACGCGGCCTGCATGATTCCACGCGCACGCTGGCAGCAGATTCAGTCGCTGTTCGAGCAAATGATCGACACCGGCACAGGCGAACGAACGGCGCGTTTGGCGAGCGCCTGCGGTGACGACTTGGAGCTGCGCGCATCTGTCGAGTCCTTGCTCAAATCGGATGCAAGGCGCGAGGACGCGTTGCTGCACGCGATCGGCGATGCCGCGGAATCGCTGTTGGAGGAGCACCAGGATCGACTGATCGGCACACGCGTCGGTCCGTATCGAGTCGCGTCCATCCTCGGACACGGCGGCATGAGCACCGTGTACCGCGGCGAGCGCGACGACTCCCAATATCAACAAACCGTCGCGATCAAGGTCTTGCAGCACGCAACGCTGCATCCTCGATTGCGCAGCCGACTGCACAGCGAGCGGCACATCCTTGCGACGCTCGATCACCCATCGATCGCGCGCCTGATCGACAGCGGCGATCTAGAGGACGGAACGCCGTATCTGGTGATGGAATATGTCGACGGCGAGTCCATCGACTCCTATTGCGATAGCCGCACTTTGTTCGTCCGTGAGCGCCTCGATCTGTTCGTCAAGGTGTGCGCGGCGGTGCAGTATGCGCATCGCAATCTCGTGGTGCACAGGGACATCAAGTCCTCCAATATCTTCGTCACGGTCGAAGGCGCGCCGAAGCTGCTCGACTTCGGCATCGCGAAGCTGCTCGCTCCCGAGAGCCTTTCGCATACCCTGCCGGTGACTCGGCTTCAAGAGCGGATTCTGACACCCGAAAACGCGGCGCCCGAGCAAGTGCTCGGCCGCCCGATTACCACGGCCACCGACATCTACGCGCTCGGCGTGTTGCTGTACCAGCTGCTGACCGGCCGTTCACCCTATCGGCTGCTGAGCTACAGCCAGCTGCAACTCGAGCGCGCCATCTGCATGGACGATCCGGCACGGCCGAGCCAGATGGTCGTTTCTAAACTGACGGGCGAAAAGGATGCCGACCGCAGCCGGATTTCGGATCGCCGCGGACTTTCGCCGCAGCGGCTGCGCGCCCGCCTGAGCGGCGATCTGGACGCCATCGTCGCGATGGCGATGCGCAAGGAACCGGATCGACGCTACCCGTCGGTGGAGGCGCTGGCGGACGATCTAAATCGACATCTGCTCGGCGAGCCGGTACGCGCCAGACAGGGTGATTGGCGTTACAACGCCGCCAAGTTCTTGCGGCGACATCTATTGGCGGTGGTTGCAGTCGCCGCCGCGTTCCTGGGTCTTGCGCTCTTCGCGGGTGCCATGTTCTGGGAGAATCATCGCATTGAATTGGCGCGAGAGGCCACTGCGCAAGAGCGCGACCGGGCGCAACAGGTGTCTGCGTTCTTGGTGGACGTGTTTTCGCAAGCCGATCCTTTCAACACTCAGGGTAAAGAGCCGACTGCCAAGGATCTGCTCGATCGGGGCGCGGAGAAAATCTCGGGAAACGTGAGCCTGCAGCCGGAGGTACGCGCGCAACTGCTCGAAAGCATCGGCCTTGCCTATCGGCGCCAAGGCTTGAGCGATCGGGCAATTCCGCTATTCGAGCAGGCGGTTGCCATACGCCGTCAGGAACGTCCGCTGAACAATGGCCATGTTGCAGTAGCGGTGGCGAATTTGGCGCGCGCCCATACCGATGCCGGTCACTTGATATCGGCGGAGGCCTATCTAGATCAGGCGGTCACCCTGTCGCAGAGCGGCGGCGACGCTCAAGCGGTGCAGACCGCGGATATTTTGGTGCAATTTGGGAATTTTGCCCTCGACGCCAAGAGCGATCCTGCGCGTGCCGCCCAACTATTCGGCAAGGCGCTCAATATTTATCGGGCCACTATCGGCGGCCAGAATCTGCAGGTCGCCTCGACGCTCACCGGACTCGCATCGGCGACGCTGTGGATGGACGATTACCCCCTGGCGGAACGTTATCAGCGCGAAGCGCTGGACATCTTCCAAGCGACGGTCAGCCGAAATTATCCCGACAATGCGGTTGCCTTGGCGGCTCTGGGCTACATACTCACGCAGCGTGAAAAATACGTAGAGGCAGAGCAGGTGCTGAACGAAGCCTTGGAAATCGAACGCAAAGTATTCGGAGCCGACAACGCGCGCATCGCACAGATCGAGTCGGATTTGGGCGTTCTGTACGACCGGGAAGGCGACATGACCCGCGCCATCACGGCGACCCAGACCGCATTGAAGATCACTCGCGATCGACGCGGATCGGGCCACTACATGGTGGGATACCATCTCGATGCCCTGGCAAACCTGTATTTGAAAATCAATGATCTTCCGACTGCGGAAGCCGACGCCCGCCAGGCGCTTGCCGTGTACGCCCAGGCACTGCCTGCGCGCCATTTGTACGTAGCTTCCACCCACCAGCTGCTCGGCGAGGTGTTACTGCGACGCGGCTCGCTGGCGGCCGCCGAAGCGGAGCTTCGTGTTGCGTTGGATATGGCCCTGGGACTGGCCGGCGCCGATAGCTGGCGTGCCGCGCGCAGCGAGGCGAGCCTGGGCTGGGTGCTGATCCAACGCGACAGAGCGGCCGAGGGTGAACCCATGCTCGTGGCGGCTCGCTCCAAACTGCTGGCGGCGGTGGGCCCACAGCACCCCGCAACACAGCAAGCAACCACGCGCCTGGTCGAGTACTACCGCGCACATCACCGTGATGCCGATACGCCTGACAAGCGGTAAGCTTGAGGAACTATCCGTTCGGCATGGGGTCCGCCCCGCTAAGACGGCGTGATACGCCAAACTAGGAGTCTTGATGTCTAAAAGAATACAACTCGCTTTCGCCCTGATATTCGCCGCCTTTGGGACCTCTGCAATCGTCGATGTCGCCCACGCCGGAGCCCGCGAGGAGGGCCGGCTGCTCACGGCTACCGAAGTGCTGGAAGAGGTGCAGGCCATGCCGGATCAGCAGATACCGGATGCGCTGCTCTCGCGTGCCTATGGAATTGCCGTGATACCCGATGTCACCAAGGTGGCCTTCATATTCGGCGGCCGCCACGGCAATGGCGTGCTGGTGGTGCGCGATAAACTGAATACCCCCTGGAGCAACCCGACATTCGTCGCGCTGACCGGCGGCAGCTGGGGCTTTCAAGCCGGAGCGCAGTCCTCTGACATCATTCTGGTGTTCACCACCAAGGCCGGCATCGAAGGCATTGCCGGGGGCAAGCTCGCATTGGGCGCAGACGCATCGGTTGCTGCGGGACCGGTGGGCCGGCAAGGGTCGGCGGCAACCGACATGGGTTTCAATGCGGAAATCTATTCCTATTCCCGGACTCGCGGATTGTTCGCCGGAATCGCGCTGGACGGGAGTCACGTCGCGATCGACCGTTCGGCAAACGCCGCGCTGTACGGCAAGACCGGGGTGACGGCCACGGAGATATTCTCGGGCCAGGCACCGGCCGCGCCGGCGACGGCGCAGCGTTTCCTGGAGAGATTGGCGAAGGCGACCCACACGGCCGTGCGAGGTTCGCCTGCGCCGCAAGCCGATGTGCCGGCGGGCGCGGCGCAGGCGGCGACCGGTGCCGCGCCGAGCGCGGAACCCCCACGCACCTACCCCTTGGAACAGCAGAAATAGGCAGTGCGCGTCGGTATCTTAGGTTTGGGAAGCATGGGGCAGCCGATGGCGCGGCGTCTCGCACAGGCGGGATTCCGCGTGGTCGGCTTCAACCGGACCCGCAGCCGTGCCGAGGCTTTGCAGCGCGATGGCGTGGAAGTCGCCGACACGCCGGAACAGGCCTGTGATGTGGACCTGCTCATCAGCATGGTGACCGACGATGAGGCCATCGAGCAGCTGTTTTGGCAGGATGAGCGATTCCTCACCATGGGCCACCCCGGACTCGTGCATGCCGGCATGAGCACGATCAGCGATACCCTGGCGGCGCGCCTGGCCGCCGCTCATCGCCAATACGGACAAAGCTACGTCTCCGCTCCGGTATTCGGGCCGCCGGACGCCGCGCAATCGGGAAAGCTCTATATCGCTGCGGCGGGCGATGAGACCGTGATCGAGCGCTGCCGCCCTGCGCTCAAGGTGCTCGGCCGTGTCGACGTGATCGGCAGCGATCCGACGACGGCCAACGTGGTGAAGGCGGCGGCCAGCTTTTTGATGGCCTGTGTGGTCGAGGGCCTGCGCGACGCGCTCACATTGGTCCAAGCCGCCGGAGCCGACCCCAGACAATTTGCGGGCCTGGTTACCCAGGCGCTCTTTCCGACGCCGGTGTACCGATACCTGAGCGGCGCGCTCGCCAAGCAGCTTCTGGCCGGCGGTGAAGCCGTCGTCAACCCATTCATCAAAAGTGCGCTGATGTCGGCCGCGTCGGCGGACCGTTTGGGAGTCGCCGCACCCCTGGCGCATCAGATCGCCGGGCTAGAGCAGCCATTACCGCAGCCACCGCGATAGCCGCTGCGGCGCGCGTCGCCGCACCTGCCGCTGCCCGGCGCACCGCCTCGCCGGGCGCCGGCGTGCTCATCTGCCTATTGTTTTTCTCCACGCTGACGCAAGCACGCACGCCCTTGGTTCTCCTGACCGATTTCGGAACCCAGGACGGCGCAGTGTCCGCCATGAAGGGAGTCGCGTACGGCGTGTCGCAGGACTTGTTGATCTCCGACTTGAGCCACGAAAATCCCAGCATCTTCGCCGGCGCTTACCGGCTGTATCAGGCCGAACAATTCTGGCCCGAGGGCACGGTCTTCGTCGCCGTGGTCGATCCCGGCGTTGGAACGCAACGCTTGTCGGTCGTGCTCAAAACGCGCACGGGCCATTACTTTGTCGGGCCCAACAATGGTCTATTGTCGCTGGTGGCCGAACGCGACGGCATCGACGCCCTGCGCCAGATCGATGAACGGGTCAACCGTCGTCCCGGCTCCGAAGACTCGCATACTTTTCACGGCCGCGATGTGTTCGCCTACACCGGAGCGCGTCTG
>WNFJ01165306.1_pt1 | contig 14501 bp, 19 predicted proteins | sample 5400461 | NCBI WGS metagenome assembly WNFJ01 (sample SAMN13153349, study PRJNA577476) | soil metagenome | isolation source: 115 cm saprolite on Douglas fir-dominated hillslope | place: USA:California | collected 2013-09-17 | reverse complement strand
CCGTGCCATCTTTGAGCGTGCTGAATCCACATGACCATCACATTTCCACCACGGACTCCTGGAGCCTCACTCTTTCGCAGCGGCTTCCCGGACAGACTGTCTTAGAGACCTCCTATGTCGGCAACACCAGCCGGCATCAAATGAGCCAGGAGCAACACAATATCAACGTTGTTCCGGAAGGAGCCATGTTCGGATTTCCGCTGGGCACCAACCCCAACGCCTATCGTCCATTCAAGAGTTACGGTCCGATCATTTTCTACTCGCACTCGCTCAGCCAAAATTACAACGCATTACAAGTTACTGCAAAACGTTGGACCGGGCGGATCAACTATTCGTTGGCCTACACCTATAGCAAAGCCCTCGGTATCGGGGGCAATTACAAGGGATTTGGCGGTCAAGTGGATCCCTTTGATCAGCGCGGACGCAGCTACGGCCCGCTTACTTACGATCGGACGCATATCCTGAGCCTCGCTTACAATATCGACGTGCCCGGACCAAAGAAGAAACTCTTGGCCAAGCAGGTTTTAAACGGCTGGCAAGTGTCGGGAATTAGTCAATTTCAGAGTGGAGGCCCGCTGGAGCAAAGCACCTCCCTGTTCAACATCAGCGGCACAATGGCCAACGGCCAGACGATTAGTGCAATCCGCGTTGCCGGGACGCCTGATACAAGCGTCCACCCTATTTTGACGTGCGACCCGCGGCATGGGCTTGCCTCGAATCAATACGCAAACCCAAGCTGCTTCGCAGCTCCACAACCAGGAGTCAACGGGAACTACCAAATTCCTTACGTGAAACAACCGAGGTCGATGAACCACGATATATCAATATTTAAAAACTTTCCCCTGACCGCTGAGCATCAAGAACGGAAACTTCAATTCCGGATTTCAGCGTACAACTTCGTCAACCATCCGATCCCGTTCTTTCAGACCGGGGACCCAGGGCTTGCGTTGAGCTACAAGAATGGAGTTTTGACTCAGAGTTCGCTACAGAACTTCGGCATCCCTGTTAAGAAACAGGGAAATAGGGTGATGGAACTGACACTCAAGTTGTTCTTCTAGCTTGAGGCTCTAATCGGGTAGGGGTTATTCAGTTTGTGGAGGGAGCCCCTGCCCTGATGGGACTGCCAGTTTCTCGATCAAGGCAGGCGAGAAATGAAATACGGCGTCAACCTAATGGTATGGACAACGAAGGTTGAGCGACAACATCGATCCCTTCTCGCGTCCATCCGCGACTGGGGCTTCGAAGGCGTTGAACTTTTCCTTTCTCCCGAAGAGCCTGCCGACATCCCTTTCTTGAGGGAGGAGCTCAACCGCATCGGGTTGGAGCGAACAACCTGCGCTGTGCTCCCGCGTGATGCGCACCTTCCAAGTCCCGACAGGGAGACGCATCGCTGGGGACTTGCTTACCTCACCCAGTGTGTTGAAAGGACGGCGGATCTTGAAGCTCGTCTGATGTGCGGACCGCTGCACTCTGGGCTGGGAGTTATGACGGGTCGGAGACGGACGAAAGACGAATGGGACCGAGCGGTAGAAGGTCTCCAACAAGTCGCGCGAAGGGCTGCGGCGCTGGGCGTGACGTTGTGTGTGGAGCCGTTGAATCGTTTTGAGACCTATTTTCTTAACACTCAGGAAGACGCGGCTCATTTTATAGATGAAATTGGTGAGCCGAATGTTCGCGTCCACTTCGACACTTTTCATGCCAATATTGAGGAAAGAAATCCGGTCCAGGCACTGAAGGCCCTTGCCACGCGGGTCGGGCATGTCCACATTTCCGAAAATGATCGTGGAATTCCCGGAAGTGGGCATGTCGATTGGCGGGGGACCATGCTTGCGCTCAAGGAGATTGGATACAACGGCTGGCTGACGATTGAGTCGTTCGCGCAGCCAGAGCCCCAGCTTGCTAGCGCCGCCTGCATTTGGCGAGACTTGGCTGCTTCCGGCGACTCTTTGGCGCGCGAAGGTTTGGCGTTCATTAAAGGCCTCGCTGCTGAGCTAGGAATGGACCGCGGTCAAAGGGTCTCCGCTTAGGTGAGCGGGCCGACCGAAAAATTGCGTGACAGGGAATCCTGTTTCTCGAAGACGAACCATGTTGAAACGTACGCTGCGTTGCTTGGCGCTTCCAGGTAGTGGGGCAGTTTAGGAACGTAGAGGCGAGTTTACCTCGCCGAGTGGTGGGTAGAAGCGTCTCTACTTCAAATTATTTACCAGCTTCATCTTCCGGAGAATGGGAGGAACTCTTGATGTTCGTGAACCGAAGGCAGTTTCTTCGCGCCTCTTCAGCTAGTGCGGCCGCGTTTGCGATGGAAGGAGGCCTTTTGGGCTTCGCTGAGTCAAAGCTTCGCGGCAGGTTCAGACTCGGCTTGGGCACTTACACTTTTCGGCTGCTGGACATCAAGGGCCTCATTGGCCGTTGCAAGGAACTAAACCTGTCCGCAATTGAGCTCTCCCACCCACAGTACATGCTGCCGCAGGCCAAGCTTGAGGTTTTCCCTTCTATCCGCGAAGAACTGACCTCGGGTCGCGTGGACTTGGCTTCGTGGTTCTGCGGACATCTCTCGAAGAGGACCGAGATTGAGGCCCTGGTGGAAGGTGTCCGCTTGTTTGGCGTGAAGACGGTCTCTGGGTCTGCCGAGCGCGAGATGTTGGACGATATCAACCGGGCCTGCGGCAAAGCAGGCTTCGCCTTTGGAATTCACAATCACTATTTTCCTGACCGGAAGTTCATTTATGAGTCGCCCGAGGATGTCCTTTCGGCGCTGGAGGCGCGCCCAAATCTTTTCGCCACGCTAGACACCGGCCACATGATCGCTGTGGGCGTCGACCCGACGGAAGCTTACCGCAAACTGAAACCGCGCGTGCGCATCATACACATCAAGGACGAAGATACGCCCGGCCACTCGGTTGTACTAGGGAGGGGAAAGGGTGACATCGGCCAGTTTCTTCGCTTCGTTGCCCGAGATTCATTCCAAAGTCTCTGCGCGATCGAGTACGAAGAGGGAACTGATCCGAAACAGGAAGTTTCTGAATGCATTAGCTTCATCCGTGGCCAGATACGTCTCGAGTCTTAGACGATAGGACGATGGGGATCGCAAATTCGGGCGCTGAATGGCGTTTAGGTTCCCTTCCTGAGGGAACAAATAGCCTGCCAGTTTCGCAAGAATTGGAATTGAGGAGCAGGGCAAGGCCCTCAGCGTGACAAAATCACGGAGCCAAGGCGCACGGAGCGGGCCACCCTTTACCGCCACCGCTGTTTTGTTTATGTTTGAATCTCTCCCATGATGAGTCCGAAAACTTTCTTCGCGCTGACTCTAGCGGGAGCGGGGCTGAGCCTCCCTTGCCAAGGCAAGGCGAACCCTCAACAAGGCAGTCCCGCGGAAACACTGCCGTCGCGCGATGCCCAAGACGTCCTGGCGAACGCCGTCCAGTTGCACCAAGCCGGCGACTTTGAAGGGGCCATCCGCGCATACCAGATTTTCCTCACCGCATCCCCGAATGATAAGTCTCGGGTGTTAGCGTACTCAAACTTGGGTGCAGCGCTCGCCCATCTCGGTCGCTACGAGGAGGCGATCGAACAGTATGACAAAGCCCTTCGAGCAATCTCGGATGGGCCCGGCGAGCCGCCCGAAGCCGCGGGAGTTCGCTTCAACCTGGCAGTGGCCTACTACAAAGCTGGACAAATCCCTGATGCAAAGCGGCAGCTACTGAGATTATCAGACTCACGCTCCGACGAAATGAAGGTAGTCCTCCTGCTGGCTGACTGTCACCTGCGCATGGGCGAAAACAAGCAGGCAGTCGAACTGCTCTCTCCGCTTGAGGCCTCGCAGGAGGACGACCACGCGCTAAGCTATCTGCTCGGCACGGCACTGATCCGCGACCATCAAATCGATCGCGGCCAAAAGATCATCGATCGCATCCTGCGCGATGGGGATACGGCGGAAGCACGGGTGCTGATGGGTACCGCGAGGATGGCGGTCCGCGATCTTCCCGGCGCCATTGACGACCTGCGGCGGGCCATTGAACTCAATCCGAAGCTGCCCACTGCTCACGCAATTTACGCCAGGGCACTCCTGGAATCCCCAGGAACTGCAGATAAACTCCAACGACTTTGACTCTAACCTTTATCTCGGGCTCTTGGCGCAGAAGGATCACAGCTACGACGACGCGCTGCACTTTTTTAAACACGCTCTCGAAGTTCGCCCCGGCGATCCAGCTGTCCGCCACCAGATTGGGACACTGTACCTGAGCGTCGGAAAGATCGAGGACGCACAGCGGGAACTGGAACAAGTGATAAAGGAAGCGCCGAATTTCGTCGAAGCCCATGTTTCGCTTGCTACAGTCTATTACCGGGAGAAGCGAAAGCAGGACGGCGATCGAGAACAAGCGATCGTCAAGAGACTGAGTGCCGAGATTCAGGCACGGCAGCCTGGCATCGCAGACACCCAGGATACAGGTTACCGCGGAGTTGCCAAGCCGCCCCCACAGTAGGGCCTGTAAGCCCAGCCTGAATGATCGTCCCAGCTGAAAGGCAAGGTCTTTCTGTGGCTCACGAAACGTACCTGCACACAAAATGCGTCGTTTCAAGTTTGGTGTTGACCACAGGTCTCTTGATCTCTCCGGTTAAATTGGCTTCGAACCAGACAACATCGGATCCTCCGTCGGGACCCGCGAAGACTCAGGTAACGCCTTCGTCCTCGCATCCTTTTGAACAAATTTCAAAGCAAGCCGCTCAAGCACGCGACCAGAATAAGTCGGACGATGCTATCCGGCTATACCGCGAGGCGCTAAAACTCAAGCCTTCTTGGCTTGAAGGCTGGTGGGACTTGGGCGCGATACTCTATGAGGTCGATCGCTATGAGGAGGCGCGAGACACGTTTCGTCGGCTGGCCAATCTAAAGCCGGATGGAGGCCCCGCTTTGGCGATGCTGGGTCTCTGCGAATTCGAGCTTCGGGATTACGAGCGGGCGCTGCGGCATCTCGACCGCGCTCAGGCAATAGGGGTAGGACATAACCCGGAGTTGAACTCCGTGGCGCAATATCATATGGCCATCCTTTATACACGCTTCGAACAGTATGAAGCGGGTACGAAAACACTCTTCGCCATGGCGCGGATGGGAAACGAGACTCCCTCTCTGATTGAAGCGCTGGGCTTGAGCGTCCTGCGCATGCCGTTCTTACCTTCGGAGATGCCGTCGGACAGGCGCGAGATGGTCCTGATGGCTGGGCGCGCAGCTTATGATATGCGAATGCGTCGACCGGCCGATGGTGAGAGGGAATTCGAAGATCTGATAGCTCGCTATCTCGAAACGCCCAACGTGCATTACGCCTACGGAACATTTTTACTCAATACAGACGCGGAGGCCTCGCTCCGTGAGTTCAATCGGGAGATCCAAATTTCGCCGGGTCACGTTGCGGCGCGGCTGCAGATTGCATTCGAAGATATCAAACGGGCGGATTTCGCCGCCGGACTACCCTTTGCGGAGAAAGCCGTCGATTTGGCACCTCAATTGTTTGCCGCTCATGACGCGCTGGGCCGCATATTACTCGGGATGGGCGAGACGACTCGGGCGATCAGTGAACTCGAAACGGCAGTCAAGCTGGCGCCTGACAGCCCGGAGGTGTGCTTCGCCCTCTCCACGGCTTACGCGCGCGCAGGGAGAAAAGAAGATGCGGCCCGCCTGCGCGCCGAATTTACTCGGTTGAACAGTCTGAGGAAGAATTAGGTTAAGAATCGGCGCGGCAGAAGGTGCGACACTTTCCATGACTATTCTCTGATGCGCGGTGCATTTCTCACGCGGCGATTCCTGCAGCGGAGGTTGGCGCTAGGTGAACGAGGCCAGCTGACTACCGCCTCTTCAATCCTTTCCACTGCGCAACATGTTTTTGGCGTTCAAGCGTTTTTCGGAGACTCCAAACCAGACCACAAGCTTGTTCCACCTGTTCGACTATTGCAAAGATTTCGTCTCCCGTTGCCTTCCATTCTTTCTCGCGCCGCCCTTGACTGCTATCCTACTCTGTAGTATAGTGAATTGTGCTCTTTATCGAGTTCAGGATCTTTACCGAAAGACTCCATCGGCTCGCCAAAGGAGACGCTGATACTGTGCTCCGGGCCATTCAAGGGGATCTGCTCAACAACCCTCAGCGAGGAACCATTGTTCCGGGGCTAGCCGGTATCCGTAAAGCCCGCGCTGAAAATCCGGCAAGAGGCAAAGGGAAACGCGGCGGCTTCCGATACATGTACTATTTTCTCGAGCGCGACGATGGAAATTTATCTGCTCTTTCTGTTCGATAAAGGTGAACAGGGGGACTTAAACGAAAGACAGAAAACCGCTCTGCGAACCGTGGTGGCGGAACTGAGGGGGAGTTAACAATGGCGAAGAAAATCCAGATTTTCGACTCATTGATGGAAGGTTTCCAGGAAGCCATTGCTCGTAAAAAGGGCCACAAGGTGGCGCTCCGAGTTACTGAAATTCCCCGCGTCAAGCCCATGCGTCCTCGACAGATCAAGAGAATACGACTGGCTCTAGGGGCCAGCCAATCCGTGTTTGCGTCTATTCTAAATGTCAGTCCCAAAGTCGTTCAGAGTTGGGAACACGGCGCACGGCGGCCAACAAACGCGGCTCTCAAACTTTTGAGTATTGCGCAAAGCAACCCGCAAATACTTTTGCAATCAGAAACAGCTTCCCGTCCTCGCGTTGAGCGACGGAGCGTTGCTCTGTCTCATGGGCGTCGATCATGATTGCTTGCATTCGTGGGTCCGCTCGAACGAAAGACTGTTCCCTGACCATCTGAACGCTAGCCCGCGCAAAGGCCATCTCGTATCTGCTGTATCCGCCGCCCCTGGTTTCTCAATGCCAAACTACACCGTTCGAGCCCTGGGACGGACGAAGCGTGTGGGTGAGAGTGTTACACTCTCACCCATACCGGTCCAAAGATGGAGACTTCCGGACACCCAACTCCGAAATTCTTTATAAACAGCGGTTTTTGAAGACTGAGGAGATTTTCTTCAACCGAGGCGTTTGGTGGGAAGATTCACATCACAGCCACCAGGACAGACACCAAGAAAATAAGATTAACTAAATAAAGGAGTTGCAGAAATGGGCGGAGAGGGTGGGATTCGAACCCACGGTACGGTTTCCCGCACGCTCGCTTTCGAGGCGAGTGCTTTCAACCGCTCAGCCACCTCTCCGCAGCGGTCGTTCGACAGCTTATTTTAACAGAGAGATGAAGTGGGGGCTATGCCCACATGCCTGGAAAAAGTATCGCTTATCTGCGTTCAGCAAAGAAAGATTGGAGGATGGCGGCGCATTCGGTGGCCAGGATGCCGGGGGTGACTTCTACCTGATGGTTGAGGCGCGGATGCGTCAGGATTTCGAAACAGGAGCGGACAGCGCCGCCCTTGGGGTCGTCAGCGCCGTAGACCAGGCGCGGGACGCGGGCCTGGATGATGGCGCCGGCGCACATGCTGCAGGGTTCGATGGTGACGTAGAGAGTGGTTCCGGCGAGGCGGTAGTTGCCGAGAAGGCGGGCGGCTTCGCGAAGGACGATGATTTCGGCGTGGGCCGTGGGGTCGTTGTCGCGGATGGTGCGGTTGTTCGAACGCGCCAGAATCTTTCCATCATGGACGAGCACAGCGCCAATGGGAACTTCGCCGGCTTCGGCTGCGGCGTGCGCCACTGCCAAGGCTTCTTGCATGAACTGGATATCAATCTCCATTTGGTTCAGATCGTTTCAAGTGTTTTGCAACGAAGCGTACACCACGGTAAGCGGTGAGCCCCAAAACAAACAATATGACTGCTCCAATCGCAGAGTCCAGCAAGTGTATTTGGTCATTCTTTTGTTGTTGTACTCGAAATGCTGCTTCGTTCTCAGGTGTGGGACTCTTTCGCCAGGTCTCGTAAGCCTTGTCCCAATCGCGCCTGTGAATGAAGGAAGGTACCGTCATCGCTAAAACGATGGTCAAGGCCAAATAGGCGAATAAGGAGAAGAAGAATCTTCTTGCGAGGTTCATTGGAGGCATCCTAGCTCATCAACATCGAGGAGTTCAAACTGGCCGAGGGGTGACTGCTGGCGCGTCTTGACAATTGGGGAGGGGGGAAACAAACTAGGCGCATGCGGGAACTCCTGGAACGATTGTTTCAAGTGGACTTCTTGAAGGGCCTGGCGGTCACGTTTCGGACGCAGAATCCCAAAAATATTGTGACGGAGCAGTATCCGCTGGAACGGCCGATGGTGGCGGAGCGTTTTCGCGGCGCACCACGGTTGAACAATAATCCGGAGACTGGCGAGACGCTGTGTATTGGCTGCAATTTGTGCGCGTTAGCCTGCCCGGAGAACCTGATTGTAGTGGGCTGGGAGCGCGACGACGCCACGCGGCGCAAAGTGCTGACGACTTTTACGTATGACACTTCGCGGTGCATGTTCTGCGGACTTTGCGAAGATGCCTGTCCGGTGGATGCGCTGGAACTGACGCAGGATTTCGAAATGGCCTATTTTACGCGCGAAGGCGCGATCTGGGATCGTCACCGCCTCGAGCAGGGGCCGACGCCCGCGCGATATACCCGCTGAAGATACCGAATGGAACTTCGTAAAGATCCCATCACACAAAGCTGGGTCATCCTGGGGCAGAGAGAAGAGCTTGGCGATGCGCCCGAGGAGTGTCCGCTGGAGCCAGCCAAGATCGAGAAACAGCGCGCCATCCTGACGTGGCCAGCGGAAGGAGCGTGGCAGGTGCGCGTGGTGCCACATCCGCAGCCGCTCTACCACATTGAAGGCGATCCCGGCCGATTAGCCGAAGGGATGTACGACAAGATGGTGGCCCTGGGCGCGCACGAGGTTGTGGTGGAGACGCCGCTGCACGACAAGCGCATGTCGCAATTCAGCGACGAAGAGATCGAACGAGTGCTGTGGGTGTGGGCTTCGCGCATCGCTGATTTGAAGAAGGACGCAAGGTTCAAGCACGTCACCGTATCCAAGAATCAAGGCGAGCTTGCGGGAGAAGAATGGGCGCATGCGCATTCGCAGGTGACGGCGACGATTTTTGTGCCGCGGCGAATCAAGTACGAACTCAGCTCCGCACACGAGTGGTTCAAGGATAAGGAGCGCTGCATATTCTGCGACACGGTGCGTCAGGAAGAGAAGCATGGGAAACGCATCGTGGACGTGCAGGGCGACTACTACGCGCTGTGCCCGTATGCCTCCCGCGTGCCTTACGAACTCTGGCTGCTACACCGGCGGCACAATCACTTGTTCGAACAGCCGAGGCCGGGAGCGAACCGCAGGCAGTTGGCAGCGTTACTGGGACGAGTGCTGCGCCGGCTGGAGAAAGTGGCGCCGGCGTTTCATCTGGTGGTGCACACGTCACCCAACACCAAGAACAAGAAGGGTGAGTTGGCGGGCTATTGGAAAACACTGGCGGACGACTACCACTGGCACATCGAGATCCTGCCGATCGTGGAGAAGCGCAGCAAGTCGTACAGCATCAAAGAGGTGTACTTCAACGGAGAAATGCCGGAACAAGCGGCGGCGAGCCTGCGTGCGCTGGACCCCAATTCATGAGGCTGGGCCGCGCGAATTCGCACGAGAGCGGCGGAATCCTCGTTAATTTGATCGTGTTGGTATCTTTCGTGATTTTCTGCGGCGTTTTGTACCTGGCACGGCACCCTATTCTTCGCTTCACAGCCGAATCGTGGATCATCGAGGATCCGCTCGACAAAGCAGATGTGCTAATCGTCTTGAGCGACGATAATTTTTATGCGGACCGCGCGACGCGAGCGGCGGAATTGTTCAGGGAAGGGAAAGCGCCGATCATTGTCGCCAGCGGACGACGCCTGCGGCCCAGCGTGGGGATCGCGGAGTTGATGGAACACGATTTAGTCGAGCGCGGCGTGCCGAAAGATAGGATCACACGATTTGCTCACGACGGAGAGAGCACACTGGAGGAGGCGGAGGCGCTCGCGCGGCTGGGCAAAGAGAGAAAATGGCACAGCGCAATCGTGGTGACGTCGAATTATCACACGCGACGCGCGCGCTACATTTTCCGGCGAGTTTTCCCACAGGGCGTGGAGGTGCGGGTTGCGAGCGCGCGCGACGGAGACTTTGATCCTGAGCGGTGGTGGGAGAAGCGTAAGTCTATCAAGGAGTTAACGAAAGAGTTTGCGGGGATGCTTGTAGCGATGTGGGAGCTGTGGGGGAGAAGTGAGACACCTGGGGCAACGCAATCGGTGGTGGGTTTGGGAGCATTAATTCCGCAATTAGTAGTGTAGCCGTTCAGGAAACAGCCCAGACTTGCTACCGTTCTTACTTGTTTACAGCCATTTGGTGCTGTAATATGTTCGCTCTTCCAAGTCGCAGCCCCAAACCAGCCTGCGAAGCGGCTTCGAAAATCCAGTTTTCGATGTCGAGGTGTATGATGTGGAAAAAAGAAGATTCGAAGCCCGAAGGAGTTTCCGGAAACAGCCCGGTTCCTTCCAGTCCTGCGTTTCCGTCCAGCAGTGCGCCTGCTAGTGCACCAGCGTTTTCGGGAGCGCCGGCGACTTCGCCGCGCGCTGCCGCGTGCATCAGCCAGGGAATTAAAATCAAAGGGGAAGTGACGGGGAGCGAAGATCTCTTTGTCGACGGTATCGTCGACGGGAAACTCAATTTGACGAACGGAAGCCTGACCATCGGCCCGAACGGAAACGTGAAAGCGGATGTGAACGCGCGGGAAGTCATCGTGCGTGGAAAAATCGAAGGCAAAGTCACCGGCCGGGACAAGGTGCAGCTATGGAGCACCGGACAAGTCACCGGAGAAGTGCAAACGGATCGCCTTGCCATTGAGGACGGAGCGTTGCTGCGCGGAAGAGTGGAAGCGGGAAAGCCGTTGAATAAGGTTCCGGAAATCAAGGCTTCCGCAGCTAGTGCTACGAGCAAATCTTCTGAATCGGCTCCTTTGACCTCTGGAACGGCGGCGGATTGAGAATGAGTTTCCTGCACAAACTTGGCATCGGTGCGACTAGCGGTACGAGCGGCAGCGCTTCGTTGCCTGTGCATTCAAACTCGCGGTCGCGCACGCCTGGCGCGCCGATCTCGGCAGTGGGCGCGACGCGTCCGCCGGAAAAGCACGAATCCACGCGTGTTTCGAATGGGCTAAAGGAATTCTTGTGGAACCTTGACGGCCTCGGGCGGGGCGCGCTGCTCGATCTGGGTCCCGCCTGGCAAACAACGTTGAGCTTCTTTATCGAGCGAGGATTCCGCGTCTCCTCGGAAGACATCCTTAGGGGATGGAAAGCATTTCTGACCGAGGAAGAAACCCGGCTCCGGAACGACCCGACAGCGTACGAAACAGTGGATATGACGCCGAGCGGCCGTGCGAAGCGTTTCCTGGCGGACAACCTTCAGTACCCACGGGCTTCCTTCGATGCCGTGCTCTTGTGGGATTTGTTGGACTATCTGGAGCCCATACTTGTGAAGCAGATGGTGGCGAGCCTCACGGAACTGCTGCGGCCGGGCGGAGTTATTCTCGCTATGTTTCATAGCAAGAAGCCGGAAAGTTTTCAGCGCTATCGCGTCGCTGATTCAAACACACTCCAAGTTATTTCGTCCGCAGTCATTTGTCCGGCGCAAAAGGTCTATCAGAACCGTGAGATTCAAGATCTGTTTGCCCGGTATCGAACAATGAAATCCTTCGTCGGGCGCGACCAACTGCGCGAAACTCTCTTCATCAAATAATCTGCCGAGTTTGCAGGGGCGCGAGGGCTGCCGGAATCAACTTTCACCCTATGTTCGCTTGCATTCCGCGAAACAGGGGAGTACAAGCGAGGCGTGAGCTCAAGGAGCTCCGGAGGGAACATGACTCCACCGGGCTTAGAGCTGCACCAAAGCTGATCACACCGCTTTTGCGGTGCGCGTCGCTCGGAAACATACGTGCTTCTAGCGCGCTTCCGAAGCGACACAGCAAATTAGCAAAAGGGGGAGCCGCCAGGCTCCCCCTTTTGTTTTCCGGAGTCAAAGAGCTGGATCGATCTAGTGTGGAGTCGAAGAAGTATGACGGCGATGATGGTGCTTGCTGTTCGTATGCCTTCGATGGTGGCGATCATGCGAGGAGGCCTGGTTGCCTGCCCGCGGTTGGGCCGAAGGAGCGCTTGTGGGTGGTTCGGCCGATTGCATGGCGGAGGCTTGCGGCAAATACCCAAGAAGCGCCGGCAGAGAAGCTAGCAAGAGGAATCGAACGACACGTTTCACGGCAATTCTCCTGAAGGAAATCCCCTATGGGAATATTGAATCACAAGTCGAAAAGAAAGTCTCGGAGAATTACTATCGTCACTCGAGGGTGGGCGGGTCTGCGGTCCTCAGCCGATAATTTAGGTGGTTGCGGTTGGGCCCGCGGTACATGAAGGGTAGCGGGTAAGAGGTGGGTAGTTAGCCACCGAACTTGAGGCGCTCAAGCCACTGGATGGCTTCGCGCTGATTGGCAATGATCTGAGCCTGCCAGACCAAGGCGATGGACATGAAGCTCATGGAAATAACACAAAGGATGAGAACGAGGCCGACGTTGGACTCGTGAGCGGGAAGGCGGAAAGCGCGCCGAAGCCAAGTCATGGTAAGGAGTCTCCTAGTACTGGGGTCCATCAGCCAGGGGTCGTACGCGCGAGCCCGAGCAGGCAGCACCGGGGAACGCCATCTGCCTGAGAGATGTCAAGGCAATCGGTATGCCACGAGTTCGCCGAAGGGACGGTGACTTCTATCCCACGGAAAACAGATGGTTTGGGAAGTCACGGTTTGGAAGCGCGGGAGCTCGCTAGATTAAAGGGTAGGGCAATTGGCAGCGCATTTGCGAAACTCATTTTCCAAACTCACCTAGCCGTACGTTGTAGCGAGGAACTCTAACAGCCGTTCCCAGCCGTCCGCTGAATGCAGGGGAAGCTGTCGGGTGTGAGAAGAATCAGGCTGGTCGTGGACGCGCACAAGAGGCGCTTTGACGTGGTCTGCGTGTGGCAGTTCGATAGGTTTGCCCATTCTGCCTCTCACTTGCTGCGGGCACTCGAAACGTTCAAGGCATTGCGGATTGACTTCGTGTCGTTCTCGGAACAGATGGACACCTCCACCCCTGCTGGGAAGATAGCCGGAAGTCTGTCTCGAAATCAGATGTTTTCGACAAGGGGACCGCTCAATTCCATTAGGTCAGTATGATTCCGTGCGCGGAGCTAGGGGGCAGGTCAGTCACAAATCTGTTCCACAGAAAAGCGTTTTCTCTTCACGGCAAATCTCCCTTCCTCCAGGTCAGATTTTGCCGGAAACTAACCTCAACATGCATCAGAAAATGGGGTGCCGCTCAGATGGGTCCATTCCATTAGATCAGCAGCGCCAGCTTTTTACGTCGCCCCACCCGGTAGGGCATCGAGATAAGAACGAGCGATTGCGTCCGTGGGATCGATCTCGATAGCGCGTTTGAGCTCTGCCTCAGCCTCAGAGTATCTTCCGAGTTCCTGCAACAGAATTCCTAGCCTACCATGCGCTTCATGAGAGTTCGGGTTAAGGTGCGTTGCTCTTCTGAGAACTCTTTCTGCCTCCTCACACTGGCCGTCGTCGGCCAGAAGAAGCCCGAGGTTCAAATATGCCTCTGCATAAGATTCATCAAGATCGATGGCCTTTCGAAATGCCTCTCTGGCATCTTCCTTTTCTCCAAGTCGATCATGCGCCTCTCCCAGGAGACTCAGGGACATTGGGCTCGGAGCTATGGCAAGCACCTTTTCAAGCCATGTCTTAGCCGTTCGCACATTTGTCGAGGGATCCCCATCTGTCCTTGTTAAAAACAAAGAGCCAAGAAATGCCATCGCAAGCGAAAATGTCTTGTCAACCTTTATCGCTTCAAGGAATGCACCTTCTGCTTCCGTCCATCGTCCCACCTTCTGCGCCGTTCGCCCCAACTTGCACAGATAGTCAGGCCGGTTTGTCACGGAAGCAAGGCGTTGCCATGCATCGAATGCGGCAACGAAATCACTCGATCGTTCAGCCGCTTTTGCAGTTTGTAGTAGAGTCGATTCGTCGTTTTTCACGCAAACTCTCGCCTATTTTGCGTTGTAAAATTTTATGAATTCGTCTAGCACCTCGTCAAGGGAGACCGGTGGGGACTTGCGGTCCGAGAGGAGGATGCTCCGCTCGCAGAAAGGGAACAGTCCGGCAGCCGAATCGGGTGTGGCGATGCCGACAGTGTGGGCGTGGTAGCGCAGTGCGCGATCATAGAGCTTCGCAAGTTCCCGGATGCAACGCTGCACGCTGGCGCCGATGGCGGCAGACCAGAGAACGCCCTGCCGGCGGAATTGCAGCCTGCGATTCCGTCCCTGTTCCAAAAACATGGTGACTGCTGCGTCAGAGACACCCGCAAAGAAAAAGATATCATCGAAGTCGCGTTGGCGGGCAAGCGGAGCCTCCCTTTGGGGCAATCCCGTGTTCTGGATGAGTTCGCGCGGTGAGAGAGAACGCAATGTCACCACCGGCACCTGGGTATCTTCTGACAGAGTCTCC
>WNFJ01120723.1_pt1 | contig 14503 bp, 12 predicted proteins | sample 5400461 | NCBI WGS metagenome assembly WNFJ01 (sample SAMN13153349, study PRJNA577476) | soil metagenome | isolation source: 115 cm saprolite on Douglas fir-dominated hillslope | place: USA:California | collected 2013-09-17 | reverse complement strand
ACTTTTCGCTTCTTTCTGGGTAATTTCCATGGCTGCATCTCTTAATGATATTACGAACACATGTACTTTAGCATCTCTACTTTTCGTGGTCAAGAGTCACTTTTGTCGCCTGGCTTTTGATCTCGCAGCAATTAAAGAACTACCCGAGCTTCATCCGTTTCCAGTTGAGGTGCAGGTAATGAGTGAACATGGTGATGCTGCGATGGATTGGCATGGTGAGCCCTGGCAGGTAATCGTGAGCAAAACCCGCTCTTATGCAGGCAAAGTGGATGTAGCACCGGACGCCTATCTCGACGACGGTGTTCTTAACCTGTGCATAATAACTGCTGGAAACCCCCTCAGAAGCTTAGAACAAGCCGTATCGCTCCTGGTACGACACGAACTTGATCATACAACAGCGAAATACTTTCGAGGCGCCTATCTTTCCGTTCGCGTACCAGCTTCGATTGGTATGCAAGTGGATGGATATCAATAGCTACCTGGCTCTTCCAATTTTACACCGCTACTAACAATGCTATGCCTATACGCTGAACCTGAGCGAAGCACTTCGTCTGCTCTCTCACGGGCTTGTGGGTAATCACCGGAGTTCCATTGTCTTGACACATGGACTATCGTAGTTTAATCTGATTTGTATAGAAGAGAGCAAGGTAAGATACGATATGTTAAAAAAGTTAAATCAAAAAACTAAAAGATCTATATTTCTAATCTGGATGGTCAGTTACTTCACATTGGCTTTCCTCGCAGTATATCTTCTCTATCCTTATATTAATATCTATCCGCTCTTGAATATTTTTCCCTTCTTATCCTCCACTGCTAACCGTATGCCATTCTATGGTGAAAACATTGATATGAGTCAAATCCTGCCTACTTCGCAGTACTATGTTGTCAATAGTAAAGGCCAGGATCTCATCGATATTGCTGCAAATCTCGGGATTAACCTCATCCGTATAACGAACGTGCGGCGAAGTTTTAATAATAATGCGGATTCTGTTTATACGGAGGATCAGTGGAATCAAGTGCTCAACAAGATGCAAAGCAAAGGGATGAAAGCAATCATCCTTATAGAGAACGGAGATGCTTATACTCCTGAGATACGACCAGTCTATCTGCATTTAGTACAGGAATATATTGATAGTGGCGTTTTTGCGAACCCGGACGTATACGCTGTAGACATTAAGAATGAGCCGCTTTTAACAGACGCGAATGTAAGCATGCTTCAGACCGCCCATAATATGATCAAGGCAAAGTACCCTAACCTTAAACAAACGATAGGATGGTGGGCAACTCCTGAATCGCCCAAAGATCCTTATAACCCTAATAATTTCAACTGGTCAGATTTCTCTGCTGGCCAAAAACTAGCCAATATCGTTGACTTTTATTCTATCCACATGTATGGTGGGCTGGATAGTGATTATTTGGGGATTGGTTTGAATCCTGATCTGAGAACAAAAGTGTTTGTATCACAAGTCGAAAATGGCTTACAGACCAAAAAGCCAATACTTATTGAGGAATTTGGGGAAGCAAATGGCGATGCTGTGAGTGACCAGGAAAAAATCGGCAGCCCACAGTTACAAGCAAACATCTATCAAGGTGTGTATCAAGCGCTAAAAGATATGCATAGCAGCCAGTTAATTGGATCAGTTGCCTTTGATTTCTATAGCCGCAATCAATATCCCGATGCCTGGGCTATAGTAAAAAACAATGGTGATTATCTCTTCCCCGCGGCTTACATCCTTCAAGAATATGCTTTAGGAAAATTTAATCCATCCCTCCAGGCGACAACAGTTGTTACTTCACACAGCTACCTGGTTAAAAATGCCGATAATCACACGACAAAAAACCTGCATATATCTGATCGGATTGGTCTGAAACTTCAGTTAGATGATAACAAAAAATACTCACTTTCTGTAAGTGCAAATGGTATCTTACAGCCTGCAGATTTATTCCATTATGATCCTGTTTCTGACTCGTATTATGCTGTATATCAGGCTATCAGCAAAGGAAGTGTTCAACTTAATATACTATTTAACCCTACATGTTCAACAAATAATGTTTGCTCTTCGCCAGTATATACATTAACGATTAATATCCAATAGAGGAATACAATATCCTCCGCTTATCTTGCTGAACGGTAGAAACTCACTCACTGGTGAACGTACTCAAACGACCTTACGGGGTCGCCCACGCGGTCGTTTGGACACCGGCGGGGTGGAATCTGCTGGCGATGTTTTCCCGCTCGATTTCACCGGCTTGCCACGGTCCGCTCGTCATGACAAGGAGTCTCTTGCACCAGTTAATGGAGTCCTACCTGCTAAACGTAGCAGAAACCTTATGGGTGCTTTGAGTAAATTGGGAAAGAGATGCCGCACGTCGGAGACCATTGCAGCTATAAGCAACCAATGCTGCCATGGGTCAACAGAGAGACGATGCAAGAGGTACGGGTTACTATGAGGAGTGTTCCAGCCATTTATTGTTGTAACAGCCCAGGCGTATCCTGCTTTTCGTACACTGCGAACGCCTTGTTCCCCAATATCCTTGAACTTTCCTACAGGATAGGCAAAACTTCGTACCGGAGACTCGAGATGGTGCTCCAACTCTGTGCGAGATTCGCGCACCTCATACTCCGCCTCACTTGGGTCGGTTAAATAGGCCAGAATAGGATGATGCATTGTATGACTACCAAATGAAATCCATTCGCATCTTTTCATTGCCTCGATCTCTACCCAGGATATGGGGAGATTCTTCTTTTCTTCTAGTGTCACCGCATAAGGGGCACCAAGGAGTTGGCGAACCTCTCTAAGATAAGCTTCACGCTCATGGACCGATGAGGCGAAACGTATGCGAGCCTCTATTGCTCGCGTCAACTCTTCTCGCTCTTGTGATTTGTTCAGATGATACGTCTGTCCTTCAATCATCACCTCGCTTACTGAGGCATGCGTGACAAGATAGTCTGTCTCTAGCCACCAGAAGCGATCACCTGTTTCGATGTAGCCGGGAACAAGAAAAATGGTTATAGGAATTTGTAACTCACAGGCAAGAGCAAAACAGTGTGTATAGTTGTCATAGTATCCATCATCGAAGGTTATAACAAGCGGCGTACGCCGATCTTTCACCTCGTGTGATGATGGCGAAAACAGTTCTTCTAGAGCATCCTCGAGATGGAGGAGACGATAATAATGCCGCAAGTAGAGCAAATGTTGTCGCAAGTCACCTTCATTAGCTGTATGGTAATTCAGGATCATGAGTCGTAGTCCCTGTCGCTGCATCCACCAGCGTCCCAGCGCCACCCATCCACTATAATATAAACAGGCAGCAATCAAAGTCATCACCTTATCGTACATAGATCATTACTCCTTTGGCCTATGCCATATAGCTTATTGCAATAGGTAGTGAACACCACTAACTGTTGCAGGCCCGATAGTATCAGGATCTCTCCAATTCAGATAGTCATACCACATGAATACAACGTATGAATGATAACGTCCCCAGTTAGGGAATACCTGAGTAGGTACCTGCAATGTCAATTGAGAGGGTTCTGTAGTTTATACTTTTTCATTACCTCTTCATAAATTCTTTCCAGGTTATTCAAATGTTTTTCTACACCAAACTCTTCCGCTTTTTTTCGAGCATTTCTCCCCAATTCTTTTAATAATTTTTCTTCTGAAAATAGTTTTATTACTTTCTCCGCTATTTGTTCTGGGTTTTCAGGTTCGACAAGATAACCGTTTACTCCATCATCAATAATTTCCGGGATTCCCCCAACATTTGTTCCAATCACAGGCCTTCCCGCACTCATGGCTTCATTGCAAACTGTCGGGAAATTTTCTGGCACAACAGAAGGAATAACGACTATACTGGCTTTTTCGTAATAGATATCGAGATCTTTATGCTCTACCCAACCTCTAAATTGTATATACTTCTCAAGTTGTAATTTTTTTGTCAGGTTGAATAAGTCAGTCTTATTGCGACCATCACCGATAATAGTCAGTGTGGTTTGAGGAAACACTTTGATAATGAAAGCGATGGCTTGTATTAGGAATTCGACCCCTTTTATTTTTTCCAGACGGCCAACAAACAGTAAGTTGTAATTATTCGTTAATTCATGAAATTGTTGCAACTCAATGAAGTTAGGTAAATGAATTATCGGTGACACATCAGTCTTTGCCATGTTTTGAATATAGGTACTTGGAGCAATAAAGATATCCACATTCTTAAGTGCAAATTTATAGAACAATTTCTGAATAGAATTAAAATAGAGGTATGTGAACTGCCCTGCCATATTCAAATCTTTTTTATCATAAACATTATCTTTAAAATTGCCAGGCTTTAGCTTCCAAAGTAATAATTTACTAAGAAATGTTTCTGCTCCATGCAGAGTTATTATTGTAGGATATCTTTCGAGTAAAAATAGCACAGAAGGTGTGATTTCATGCATAATATGTAAATGTACTAAATCTGGTTTATATTCCTTTAATATTCTTTTTAAAACGAAAAAAGAGGATGGATTAAAAAGGAAAAAGAAGAATTTTAATGGTCCAGAAGAGCTGATATTCTTAAAAGTATAGTCATTAAAATGTTCTCTATTATCTCCTAAATCACTTGCGAGAGTTTTAATGATATAACCTTTTTCTAATAAGTAGGTGTTGATTTTTACAAGGATGGTTTCTGCACCACCGGCTTCGTATCCTACGCTAGTTATTGCAAGTACCTTCATTTTTTTCATCCTCCATTATTAATTATGGTTCGCTCATTCAGACTGTAAGAAAGGGATGTGTACAACTCAATATCATTGCTTACCTCCGTCCAAACGGGACGAGCAAATCGCAGACCGATTATGAGTTGCCTTCATCGACCCAACGAAGAGGACGATCCACCGACCCTCACATACTTCGCGGACGACGAGGCTATCGGGACTGCAGATGTAACAGGGCGGTGTCAGATAATACTCCATGACATTTTGTTATATAAAGATACAATAGCATCAAACTCCTGAGCTAATCCTTCTCGCAGAGACGTGAGAGGCCGATAGCCAATCAGTTGTTCAGCTCTGCTAATGTCCGCGAATGTATCGCGGACATCGCCATATTGTTTCTGCTCAAAGATAACCTGAATCTTGGTATTACTTATCTCCTCCAACAAAGCAATGACCTCAGATAGGGTCACACGTGATCCACCAGCAATATTCATGACTGAGCCTTGAGTTTCAAAGGTAGCAGCGCGTACATTCGCCTCGACGATTTCAGTCACATAGGTGAAGTCGCGGGTTTGAGTCCCATCATCAAAAACATGAATAGGCTGATGGTGAATAATAGCTTTACAGAAATGATGAAAGGCCATATCTGGTCGTTGACGAGGGCCATAAACTGTGAAGTACCGTAGAACTACTGTTGGGATACCAAAGTTATGATGGTACAGTTGACATAAGTGCTCTCCAGCCAACTTCGTAACGCCGTAGGGAGAAATCGGCTGAGGAGTTGTGGCCTCAGATACTGGCAATACTCTGGTATTACCATATACCGAAGACGATGATGCATAGACAAAGCGTTTGATTTGCTGACCAGTCTTCAGCAGTGTATCCAGCAGGCGTTGCGTTGCTAAAATGTTACAATCTGTATAGATCGAAAAACTACTGCCCCAGCTTGCACGCACCCCGGCCTGAGCCGCTAGGTGGAATATGTAGTCAACTCCATCCAGCAATGGTGCGAGTGAAAGATCGAGTAAATTACCCTCAATAAAAGTAAAGCGCCTATATGAGCGTATATTTTCTATATTTTGCTCTTTCATGGAACGAGGATAATAGTCGATAAACGCATCTATCCCGACTACCTCGTGCCCATCGGCTAGCAAACGTTCCGCCAGATTCGAACCAATAAAACCAGCTGCACCAGTGATTAGACAACGCATAATGCCTCCTTATAAACATCTTCTGTGGCATCCAAGACGTTTTCCCATGTATAAGAACGTGCTTTCTGTACTGATAAAATACTCAAATTTTGGATGGTCTGCTTATTTGATAAAAGTGCATCTAATGTTCTTGCATAGTTTGTGGCAGTCGGATCTTGAATGAGCACACCACATTCCCCAAGGATTTCCCGCATCTCAGGCAAATCGGAAGCTACCACAGGAAGGCCAGCTGCGAGCGCTTCAAGCATCGAATTAGACATACCTTCTTTCAAAGAGGGAAGGACAAATATATCTGCTGACTTGTAAAATTCAAGAAGCTCTCTGCCTGTCTTTTGACCATGTAGGCGAACATTTTGCAGTTTGTACTTCTGAATTAAAGCTTCTATGTTTTCTCTTAGTTCCCCTTCGCCCACAATATCCAAAAAGATGCTTGTTTGCATTTGCGAGACGGCTTCGATGAGAAGCGAAAGATTTTTCTGAGCTGACAACCGGCCCACGAACAACAGACGTGGAACAGGGTTTTGGCTCGTTCTTTTGCCAACGAAATATTCTTCAGCCACGCCATTAGGTATCACAGCAATAGATTCCAAAGGAAGTGCATATTTGGAAGCTATAAGCCTCTTCTGTGGCTCAGTTTGGCAAATAATTTTTGCAGCCGATTTTAAAACCCTTTTGAGAAACAATTTCTTATAGGTCTCGAGGAGGAAACCTAAGGGGCCGGAAGGATCAACATCCAGATGGATATGGGCGATATAAGGTATCCCTTTCAACTTGGATATCAAGTAGACAATTTCAGGCGAGAATGCCTGTGCAACATGGAGATGGATAAGAGAATGACGCGGGAGAGCAAGAAGCCGAAAAAACAAGGTAAATATAATTGGTGTATGTGCAAATTCAATTGATTTTAAATAATGAATCCGCGCTTTAGCATTAGACACTGCTTTCCGGGAATAGCCTATATCAGATGTATAGACCGACACCGTGTATCTTCTGTCTACAAATCTCTCTGCTCTCAGCGCTGTACCTTTTTCACTGCCGCCCAGATGAGGCGGATAATAGGATGTTACATGTACGATTGTTGGTCTGTTTTGGGTTATTTTGGACATGCTTCAAACACCTCCTTAGTTAAAGTAATACGTATATACCAGGTCAACTTTGCTCAGCTTTCCATTAGATTTGTATTCCATGCTTACTCCCTGTTCTGGCGAATTGGCTTTCTAAATGAGCGAATCACAAGAAAGCTATCTATAAATGTTATCTTTACCATTACTATATATAAGATTCTTATAGTCATCTAAGAAAGATTTATCCGAATTGTAATAGAATATAGTATGACTAATGGAAACAATTTTATTGCTTGAAACCTGTTGATACACGTACGCATTTTTGGGCATTATTGCTGGGAAATTTTCCTCTAAGGCATTTATATCTCCGTAAGTCAGCATATCGGTTATTGACTGTGAATCAGCCACTATAGGGTCATTATTGACATCATTCTCCGAGAGCCAAACTATAGAAACAACATCCAATCTTTGAATGTAATAGGCGTCATAGTATAAACCAGCATTATCCAGGGTCATTTGAGGGTAGTAATCCCCTGTAAGATGTGAAATAAATCCTGTTAAGTTTAAAAAGAAAATAATTGCTATTATTCCGCTAAAAAGTATTCTTCTTTGCTCTCTCACAAAAAATAGTATTGAACTAAGGCCAAGCACAATTGGCAAAGAAATTACAAAAAGAAGCTGTTGAAACATGCGCAGTACTCCATACTCTATTGATAGAGCAGGCAGCACAGTTATAAGAGCAAGAAGAAAAATAGCGCCAAAGCAGAGAAGTAGATATTGCAGATCAAACGTTTTTTTATTCTTAAGGAAAAAGAGAGCTAACAAGCCAATGAATACAAAAATTTGCAGAAAAGAAGCAGAAAGTGATCTTAATGCTGCCTGAACGCCGAATACTGGGATATGGAAAGAAAATAACAAATTTCCTAATGGCGTTGGTGCAAGCTTTTCTTGCGGAACTAAATAGGTGGGATATTTATTTGTTATCGATTTACTATACGTGTTTTCTGAACTTTCTGATTGACGAATATGGTTAATATAATTTTGAAGATCTCGTTGGGGATCAATTTTGGGAGCAAAGAAGATACTATAAGAGAGATCGCCTGATCTATCGTTCGATTGTACAAATATACCACTGACAACTTCCGCTATTACTGAACCAGCTTGGTTTGATGAATTCGTATATAAAATATTCCAAACATATGTCATTAAAAAGAGGAACACTATTAGTGGTAGGCTGAGAAACGCTTTATTTTGAAACGTATTTTTGGGCTTGATACGAGACTTTGATACCAGCAAAGCAAAGGTCTTTTTCACAAATGGCAGGGAAATTATTAGCGTCGAGATATTTACGAATGCTACCAATGCAAGTAAAACGAAATTCGTTGAGTAATGAGAAACTATAACACTGAGCGCAAATATAATGAACAATATCCTCCTCATCCATAAAGGGAGCGCAGAAAGAGAAAGTGAATCAAGCTTTGAGATCCCAGAAGAGAGCGCAGAAAGGGAAAGTGTATCAACCTTTGTGTAAGATTGTTGAGGCTGGGTGCGCTCGAGCATCATATACAGCGCCAGGCCAAAGAAGATAAAACCTATTTCCTGCCGGTTTAACATGGGCATATCATTGAAAAATGTCGGGAAAGACATAAACAAGAAAGCGGATAAAAATGCAAATACTGGTGTTGTATAGTTCCTCAGAATGAAAAATACTAATACAGGTGAAGTCGCAAATAGGATTTGAAAAATAACTTTATAAACAAGTATATCCTGTACAGATAAGAGATTGGTTAGAATGGTCGGCAGTATAGTGATACTAAGGCAGGCATTATAGGCATTCTGGTAAAATGCCATATTCCAAATGTGATGTGTATTTGTAAGCTTGAATACATAAAATTCTTTTACAATATCATGTCCTGTTATATACCAGCTGCGGAGAGAAGTAGTAAATAAACAGGCTATTCCTATAAAAAAAATTGCATAGGGGAAGAGATCGGCAGGTATTTTATCGCGAAAGAGCACCAGGAGCAGACTATAGAACGCGATGGTCCCTAGTAGAATGAGCGTCAGGATATCACTGCCACCATTATTTAAAACAATGGCCCCCAAAGTGGCGAGTATAGGAAAGAAAACAGGCAGGGCATACAATACTTTTTCGATCTTTGAGCGCCTGGGAAGCTGGATCTGAACAACGAGTTGCTTTGTTCTTATCCAGGCCAAGATAAAAAGTAGTAAAATATATATATCAAAGCCAATGACGAGATTTTGAAATGTCAATGGATCATTTACACCGAATAATGGCAAGAGGATATTTAAGAGTAATCCACCGAATTCCAAAAAAGCAATGCTGAGTCCTACAATAAATAAAAGATTTTCCCAGAAAGATATCTTTCTAATTCGCAAAATTAATGAGATGAGGAAACCTGGCAATAAAATACAGGTACAGAAAGAAATAAGCGTCGATGTATGGAGAAAATTGACATGTGTAAGCTCCAGTATGTTAGCCAGGAGGTCAAATCCCAGTAATAAGGAGAATAGTGTTTTTTTACCAAATGTCATGATTTCATGTGCCTTTCAAGAGGTACTGCCGCCCCGTCGATGATCTGCTCCGCACAATTTTCCATACCACCCAGATGAGTTGGATAATAGGATATTATTTGTTTGATTGTTGGTGTGCTTAGGGTTATTTTAGACATGAGGCAAACACCTCTTTAGTTAAAGCAACACGTGTATCCCAGGTAAACTTTTCTCTAACTTTAGCTTCGCCAAAATGTCCCATGCGGGTTGCTAATTCTTTGTCTACCAGTATTTTTGAAATTGCCTGCCCTAATGCGTTACTATCCTTTTCAGGTACAATAAACCCATCGATACCATCTCGGATGACTTCAGGAATTCCACCTATATTTGTTCCAACCACTGGAGTTTGACATGCCATTGCCTCAATAAGCACCATTCCGAAGCTTTCCATATGGGCAAGAGATGGCAGCACGACAACAGATGCTTTCTGCATCTCTTCAACAAGATCTTTCCCTTGTTTTATACCAACAGAAATAATTCTTTTGTCTGTAAAGTCTTCTTTTTCTCCAACAATGCGTAACTTAGTTTCAGGAAGCTCTTTTATGGCATCAAGCAAATAATAGAGGCCTTTCATTTTGTGCATGCTTTTATGGTGGCAAATGAATAAGATGAGGTTTTCACCTTTTTTGATGACTGGATTGGGTTTGAATAGAGAAATATCGGCTCCCGGGTGAATAACAGTACTTTTGAAAGCATATTTTTTTAAGATAGTATTTCTCACAAAGTTGGAAGAGCAGATTATTTTTGTTGCTTTCCTTGCGGTATGGGGGAGAATAAGCTTTTCGTATAGAAAAATGATGATATCTGGCAATAACTTATTCTTTCGCATTGTTCCTGAATGATAAGTTAAAACGAAGGGAATGTTTCCGGCGAGAAATGCTGTCAAATCACCGATGAAGGGAACCGGTTGGTGAGCATTGATGATATCGGTCTTTTCCGCGCGAATAATTCTCTTTAGAGTTAAATACCAGAATGGATTAACCGGTGTATTTGCAATTCGTAGCATGATCGGTAAGCGGTACACTTTTATCCCGCAGTAGTCTTCAATAATTTGCTTCTTCCCATTTGGGTTAGATGTAACTACAACTACCTCGTAGTCGTAAGCTTGCACGAGACCCTGGGCAATATTAAACGCATAGGTCTCTAAACCTCCTGGATGAGGTGGAAAGTAAGGTGTAACTAAGAGTAATTTAACTTTATTACCTTTCACGCTAACCCCTCATTGTTGACATATTCAACGTCATCCCGATTTGCTATATATTCAAGAACTGCTTCTAAGTTTTTCCACTCGTTGTTCTTATCGACTTCCCAAGAATGACCCCACAGGTGAAATACACCCCCATTTTCCATGGTTTGATCAAAAAAGTACCGAGCAAGCTCTTGCCATTTTATTGTTCGATATTTCGGTAATTGGAGGATATCTGATACGTGTGTATAGACATGAACGGTGGTTGGGAGTGCGGCGTAATCTTTGGAAGATGCAATCGAAAAGCGCTTTGTTGTTCTGGCTACCGTAAACCCTAAATCAAGCACTGCTTTTTGAACTTGGTCGGTATATGCGCCATAGGGATACGCAAAAGATTGGAGCTTCTTCCCTAGTATTGATTCTAAAATATCCTTCCCGGCTTTGATATCATCGACAGCAAAATCTAAAGGAACTTTAGCCAAATTGGGATGATGGAGGGTGTGGCCTCCGATCTCAAAACTTTCGCTGAGAGATTGAATTTCTTGCTCTGAAAGCAAATCTTTATTGGAGAACTCCCTGCACGCCGGAGAAACATAAAATGTTGCTGGAATGTTATACTTTCGAAGTATACGTGCTAATTTTAGATCTAGTTTATGTCCGTCATCCCAGCTAGTCGTTACGATTTTTTTCATTCTTCTCTCACTGACTTGCTACTACCCACCAAAACTTCTTCATGGGCATATATTTCTTGAGCTTCTACGTAGGCTTCTAGAGGAGTTGGTTCCTCTTCTGACATTGCCTTCGAGAGGCCTTTTGTTGTGTATATATCCTCGACTTTTTGAGCCAAATTATCCCAGTCATACTGTTGAAGAAATGATGTGTAACTTGTAGGGTCCGGCTTCATTGCCATGTATGCATCAATTGTATTCGCTAGATTTTCTTTTGATAAAGAAATTGTCTTTCCGTTTAGTCCCTCCTTAATCAAGTATCTGGCAGCATTTTGATGATAATCAGTCGTTATAACCGGAAGCCCACACCCGTTTGCTTCCAAGGCGACAATGCCAAATCCCTCTCGAGTGGAAGGAAAGGCAAAGATACGTGATGATTTCATCAATGCATATAATTGATTGTGGTCTTCGATACTTTCGATGAATTCAACGTTTTCAAGCAGATCATTCTTTTGTACGAGGTCGATTAAGTTATTGCTCTCAGGACCCTTACCCACAATAATACACTTTATCCTGGGATATTTTGTCTTCAGTAGAGCTATGCTCTGTATTAATACATCAACATTTTTATTAGATAATAACCTGCCTACAAAGATAACATCTGAGCGTAAGGTTGAAGGTGCAATCCCTTCAAGTTCAGCAATTGAAATACCATTAGGGATAACCGTGATTTTATGCTGGGGAACTTTCAGTTTTGTTGTAAGTGCGCTTGCTGTATGTTCGGATACCGCTGTAAATTTGTCAGGAAGCATTGAGGCGATTTTTTCAATCCAGGCTGCTAATACTCCTGATGGACCCATATATTCTATCCAGTATGAAGCTCCCCATACCTCATTCCAAATTACATGCAGTTTTTTGCTCTTAAGAAGAGCAACTAACTTTAGGCTAAAAAGCACAAAGTGTGGCATATGATCAACATCGATAATATCGAAATCTTCTTTTACTAACTTAAGACAATGCAGCGAGAATAATAAAGCCTCTTTAATAGACCGCTTTTCGCCCGAATATAACGGGAAATAGGGGCTTATCGCTTTTATCTGTACGCCTTCATCTACTCTAGTATCTGCTCCTTCCCACCATTTCATGCAGTAAATTGTAACTTTATGACCGCTTTTAGCGAGTCGTGTGGAAATTTCGTAAATCCTTTTTTCTTTGCCACCTTTGTTATATGGGTAGATTGCATCGGATACTATCGCTATTTTCAACGTGGTTTCCTATCCTTCAAAAGAAAAATACTGGGAAATGCTTAAAATGACTATTATACTCAACTTAGCAAATCAGCAGTTTCCCTTTCATCCACAGTTTTGAGCAAATCGACATTCTTTTTAGCAGCCGATTCTGTCAGTGGAGACCAGAAGAGATTACGAGAAAAGGTAAAAAGAATCTTAAATCCATCTTTGATAGACTCAATCTTTGTTTCACCTTCACGGATATTATAAGTAATTGGAACTGAATAAATAGAATAATTTAATTTAACCAATTTAGAGATCATTTCCATTTCGATACTAAATCCATCTGATTTTAAATGATCTCTCATCTCATAGACAACGTCTGCTCGCCAGGCAAAATAGCCACTTAATACGTCAGTGATATTTGCGCCATAAAAACACCTCACTAAAAAGGTATAAATCCAATTTGCTAAGCGATTCTGCGCCTTAAAGGCATTTTTAGTAATTTTACCGCCGAGCCGTGAGCCAACAACGACATCACAAAAATCGTTAGTAATTGGTTCTATAAGCCTCAGTATTTCTCTGGGATCGTAGGTGTGGTAGAACCCCACTAACCGGTGAACGTGCTCAAGCGACCTTACGAGGGCGACCGCGTGGCCGTTTGGGCAGAGTCGAATCAGGCAAGGGATGTGTGCGAGGTCGCCCTCGCGGTCGTTTAGGCACAATCGGATCAGGTCCCGTTGCTTTGCGAGGTCGTCCACGTCGTTTCGGTTCGACCCACGGCGATGGTGCCACTTTGTAGCGTAACAATTCGCCGATACTCCAGACATGATCGGTCAAGCCACTGGCCATGGCAGGAGTACAAGCCCCTCCCCAATGTTTAGCTTTACTCAATTCCTGATGTGCACAACAGAAATTGTAGGTACAGCCAATCAGGTACATGCCTGTGCGCAAAGCCTGCAGGCGTGAAGCCGCGTGCCGACTCTTACGAGTCAGGCTCGCCAGTCGCTCGCGGAAGGTCCCATTCAACCGTTCAATAAAAGCCGTATTGAGTACGCTCCCCCCACCTGAGACCTGGAGCAACTGCTCTGCCTGCTCAAGCAGACCGTGAGCCATCTTGCGGGTGATCTCCACCACGCGCTTTTTCTCCGTTCGCTTGATCACGGTCCCGATGTACAGCTGCGGCCACACTTCTAAAGAGGCTCGCCCGACTCCAGCCAGCTTTTTGACCTTCTCTCGAAAGGCGCGTCGAATGCTGCCCGGATAGGCCGCCCACCCATCGGTCAAAACAAGTAAGGGGCGAAGACGCTGAGCCGATCGGCGGACTTGGTGCAGCAACGCGTCTGCCAGCCCTTTGTCTCGGGTCACACTCACGGTTCCAGCCAGCCAGAGCCGAGTGGACACCATCATGGCTAACCCCATCCATGCGATCATGTTCCGTCCCTTCACCCGAATCTCGTCAGCCTGCACATGGACCAGATCCAGCTTTCCGGTTTCGATCAACGCATGATGGACCTGCTCACAATGGGCCCCTGCGCGATCGCGCCAACTGGCCACAGTCCGCTCATCCAGGCCAAAAGCGTGCACAATGGCTTGAACCGGACATCCGTAGGAGAGCAGTGTCACCACGATGACAACGACCTCCATCGGCTTGCGTAAGCCCTCGAACATGGTTCCACGTCTGGCACGAAACGTCTGTTTGCAGATCTTACACCGATAGCGTTGCCGCTTGCGATCATGGATCGTGATGTTGCCCGCTCCGATTTGGCCTCTTGCAGAACACGCCTCGTTCGGGCAAAATTGGTTCGACGTGTCCATTGGCTCTGAGCTTGTTTGCATAGGCTACAGCATGCCAATGGACTCTTACTTTTTCAAGTC
>WNFJ01404985.1_pt2 | contig 14504 bp, 15 predicted proteins | sample 5400461 | NCBI WGS metagenome assembly WNFJ01 (sample SAMN13153349, study PRJNA577476) | soil metagenome | isolation source: 115 cm saprolite on Douglas fir-dominated hillslope | place: USA:California | collected 2013-09-17 | reverse complement strand
CTTGGTGCCACCTGCATCGCCGCGGGAAAATTTGGGCCACCCTCACCTTTGTAGGAACGGGTTGGTTTCCCGTTCGTCGCCAATCGTGGTTTGCGGGCCGTGCCCGGGTGTGACTTGGATATCATCTGGCAGCGCCAGCACTCGGGTGTGCAACGATCGTATGATTTTGTCAAACGATCCGCCGGGCAAATCGGTGCGGCCGATGCTGCCGGCAAACAGCGTGTCGCCAGCGATCAGTTTCTTCTCTTCCGGGAAGTAGAGACAGATGCTGCCCTCGGTATGTCCAGGGGTGTGCATGACGCTCGAGGAAATCTCTCCAATGCGCAGCACCCCGCCTTCGCCGAGGGCTTCGTCCACGTGGACCGCGCCGGGCGCTTTCATGCCCACCCAGGCAGCCTGCATATCCAGCATTTTGAGCAGGGCGTAGTCGCTTTGGTTCATCAGGATGGGCGCTCCGGTGGCAGCTTTCAGCTTCATGGCGCCGCCCACGTGATCGATATGGGCATGCGTGATCACGATTTGCTTCAGCGTCAGCTTCTCTTCGCGCAGAATGTCGAGGATGTCTTCGATCTGGTCGCCGGGATCGATGACCATGGCTTCGTGCGTTTGCTCGTCTCCAATAATGGAGCAGTTGCACTGCAGCGGGCCCACGGGAAGGATCTTGTGGATCATAGAAACATGCTACTAGCTGCTGCCTATTGGCTGCTAGCTGTTGGATCCCGGGCCGGTTCACTCGTGGAGACCCTGCAAATCGGGGAAGGGAAGAGCGCAACTTCACAGAACTTGGCCGGTAAACTTGCGCCGCGGTCCGCCCCAGGCGGTTGCTCAATGGCCAGAAGCCAGGAGCTAGCGGCTAGCAGCTTATTAGCAGCTACTTCTTCGCCGGCGCGCTCTGCGGGCTCTTTACGTTCTCCATGATTGAGCTTGGGCGGTTGCGGCTGGCGAAGATGGTCAGCGAGATGGAGGTCAGCATGAAGATGATGGCGCACCAGGTGGTCAGCCGCGAAAGAGCGGTGGCGGTCCCACGGGGACCGAACGCCGTCTGGCTGCCCATGCCGCCGAAGGTGGCCGCGATATCGGCGCTCTTACCATGCTGCAGCAGCACCACAACGATCAAGACGGCGCAGACGAATACGTGAACCACCGTAATTAAAGCAACAATCCACATTTCCTTGAGAAATCCTTTCGGAAAAACTTTTGTGGTGCGGAAGGGGGGATTTGAACCCCCACGCCTTTCGGCGCCACCCCCTCAAGATGGTGTGTCTGCCAGTTCCACCACTTCCGCACTGGCCCTTGTGCGTCCAATCTGCGTAAAAAACGCCCGAATCGAGCGCCAAACTGGCAAGGGAACACATTATTATAGCAAACCACTTCCAGTCCATGCGCCGAAGGCCGTTCACCGTGCCCGCGCAATTACACCGGTCCACAAACCAGTTTGCTCTTGCTTCGCGCCCGTGTCCGTTGGATGATCGTGGCCTGATCCCGAAATCCCGGCGGAAAAGCTTGCTCTCCGGGAGGTTTCAGCGACCAAGGACTTACATGGCGGAATCCAAGCCCAGTTTGGAGCAACTTTCGGAGCAGCTTCGCCAGGCGCAAGCAGCGGGCGATCCCCGAAAGGAGGGAATTGCCTTGAACAACCTGGGCGACTACTACAAGGACCAGCACGAAACCGCCAAAGCCCTGGAGCACTTCCAAAAGGCGTTCCAATTTTTCGTTGCATTGGACGACGCCGAGAAGAGGGCTACTGTGCTCAACAATCTCGGGGGGACCTATGTTGACGCCAAGCAATACCCGCACGCGCTCGAGCAATTTGCCCTGGCGCTGGGAGTCTATGGGTCAATCGCTCACCCTTTCGGCCAAGCCATGGCGCTGAACAACATGGGCGGCGTGCATCTGACCCTGCTCAGGCATGAGGACGCCCGCAAACAGTTCATCCTTTCGGCTTCATTTTTCCGGTCCGCTAACGCGCCCGCCTGGGAAGCCCAGGCGTTGGAGAACCTGGCCGCAGCCGAAATCGGCATGGGCAACCCCCGAGCTGCAGTGGAAAGTTATGGTCGGGCGCTACAAATCTGGCAGCAGCAAGACCGTATCGATCGCCAGGCCATGATCTTGAGCCGCATAGCCGGCCTGCACGCGTCCGCGGGGGAAACCAGGAGCGCCATCGAACTGTACGGCCGTGCGCTTACTCTGGCGCAGAAGTCGAACAACGTTGCGCTTGAAGCTTCCAACCACGGTAGCCTGGGCCGCGTCCACTTTGAGGCTGGGAATTTGCCGGCCGCGCGGCTGGAACTTGATCACGCGCTGCGGCTGTTCCGCGACTGCGGCGACAAACGCGGACAGGCTTCGACGTTGATGGCCCTGGGCAAATTGGACCTCGCTACGGGCGCGGAACTGCTGCGCTCCGCCGCCACGATGTTCCGCGAAATCGGCGACGCTTCCAGCGAACGCGCTGCCCTGGACCTTCTGCCCGACGGCAAAGATTCCACGGCAGCCAAGGAGAAACCGGCCTAGCGCTCCTCTCGCTCCGGTCCCAACCGCTTATGCGAACTCGCAAGGCAGAGTTCTCTCTGCGCTAACTGAAACCTGAACCGCCGATCCCTCTCACTCTTTCCGGCCTCATTCGGTAATTTCCAGCTTGCCCGTGGGTTCCCGCGGCGCTACGATGCCTAGCGCAAAGGAAAGTCGCAGTCGGAGGTGTGGCTATGAGACGCGGATTGTTCTTCATGGTTGGGATAGTCTTTCTGACCGCGATCGCGGCGAGCGCACAAGTCGCCACCATCATGATTCCCGCCGGCTCGCCTGAGGACCAGGCCCTGCGGGCCATCTCCGCCGAGAACGATGGGCCGAAACGCGTCGCCATGTTACAAGACTTCCTGCAGAAGTTCTCATCCAACGCGCAGGCGGTGATCTTCGGGCAGTGGCAACTCGCGCAGCAGTATCTGGAGCAGGGCGACACGGCCAAAGCCTTGGAATACGGGCAGAAAGCTGTGGCCGGACAGCCCAACAACATGGACCTCCTGGTGTTCGTCGCGGGGGTTGCGCAGAAAACCAAGGCCAATGATGTGATCATGGAGTGCGCCGCGCGCGGTGGCGCCGCCTTCAACGGCATTGCCAGCCAGCCCAAGCCCGAGGGAATAGATCCCGAAGCCTACGCTTTGCGTATCAAGCAGGCGCAAGACCCGGTTCGGCCTTCTTATGAGTTTCTTGAGGCCGCTGCCTTCAATGCCACGCTCGAAGTGCAAGACCGTGGCAAGCGCATGGGTTACATCGAGCGCTACCTGGGCGCTTTTCCCGATTCGCGCTTCCAGGAGCAGGTGATGCAACTAGCGGTGGCTACCCTGGCAGACATGAAAGACTCAGCGAGGCTGGCCAGCTTCAGTGAGAAAGCACTGGCAGCAAATCCCAACAGCATCAGCACGCTCGTGGTGTTGGCTGAAGTGTTCGCGGATAGCTCAGCGCCGGGAGCCGCGGTGCGCGCGGAAGGATATGCGCGCAAGGCCGTCGATCTGGCCAAGGCGCAGACGCCCACCGACGCCAACCGGCTTCCGTACTATTCCGGCCTGGCGCACTCCGCGCTGGGCTACGCCTTGATGAAGCAGGACAAGTCAGTGGCCGCGATCCCCGAGCTGAAAACCGCTTGCGCGCAGCTGAAGGACCAGAAAGATCATCCCGACACCTATGCCGCGGCGCTTTATCGGCTGGGTTTCGCCTACGCCAGGACCCCGGGCAAATTGCCGGAAGCCAAGGCTACGCTGACGGAGTTAGCGGCGATGCCCGGCCCTTACCAGCAGCCCGCACGCGATTTGCTGGCCCGCGTCCAGGCCGCAGCGGCAACAACGCCGGCAAGGCGGACGAAATAAAACTGGAAGCAAACACCTGGCCGACGTGCACACTCAGCATGGAGATGGAGCCACCGTCGACGCCTTCGACCGGAAAGCTTATCGCGTCGTCCGGCCGGCGCCTGGCGATCACGGTGGAGAAGCGGAAGGTAATAATCCAGCGCGGGAATCGAAAGTTTAGTCGTGTCTTCGATTACGCCGATTTGGCCAGTCCCGCTCCCGCAGCCGAGTCTTTTCGTTGGGGCACAAAGCGATGGAGCACGGCTTTGATCCGAGGGCTGAGCTGAAGCTGTTCGCTCTCTTCTTGGAAGCGCTTGGCCGGGTCGGGCACGGCTTTGAGAACGTAACGCAGGTAGGACAACCTTATCAGCCAAACCGCATGTTGCAGGTCTCGTTCGTCGCGGACCAGAAAAGTCACCCAGCCCGATTCGGGGACCCAACGATGCTTTGCCGCAAGACCTTCTGCCAGGAGCTCATCTCGAAATGCGCGCGGAAAGGGAATTTCAACCGCACCATCATTGTGGACGTGACCGACTTCTGAGCTGCCAATACAAAACTCGCGGCCTCCGAAGCGGTGCGGATGCACAGAGATCCCCGGCCAGGGAGAAACCTGCTCTTCGAGTCTCTTTAAAAACTCGCGCGTCATGGACCGTACCCTCAGTAGAAAGTTAATTCCAACTCGCATATTTGGATGTCCAGCGCCGGCTGAGCGACTCAAGATTTCAGGCAGGTTATTGTCATAATTTCTATTAATTTTAATGGGCGGTTGATCGGGCCGAAACAACTGCGGCCGCTGCTGCGTGTCTTGCTTGGCAGCGTGGGTTGTTCATAGGAAGGATGGCATGGGCAGGTGCCGGCGGCGCATGCCCTGGCGTAGACAAAAGCCAACCTGTTCCGGGGCGAAAGCAACTATCAATTCTGCTTCTTGCTGCCGTATACGACGCCTACATGGGTGCCGTCATCCTCGCCACTGGCCGTAACCATTACGGAGCGTTTATCACCATCGCTCGATCCGCTGACGATGCCGGTAATCTTGCCGTTGGTGTTGTTGGTGGTCTGGGAGACTTTGAGCCCAGCCGATTTTAGCGCGCTGCCATAGTAGCTGAGGACCTTGTCAACCGGGTCCTTGGTCACCAATGAATAACTGCCGCTCTCGCTCTTAGCGTCGCTGGCCGAAAAGTTGCCCTGCGTGTTGGAGCCGGGATAGACAGGTACCCAGTCTGGAGTTTTGTCCGAGCCGGCTCCCATTTTGAAATTGCCATCGGAGCTCTTTACTTCGAGGCTGCCGGCATCGGCGGAGATCGTTGCTGTTTTGCCTTGGTCGTCGGTGACCACCAGAGAGTTTCTTCTCGGATCGAGCTTCATGGTGACGGTCTTACCGTTTTCGTCTGTGATCACCATGGTCTTCTTGACCGAATCAACCTTCATGGTGGAGACTTTGCCGGTCTTCTTGTCGCGAACCACAATGGTGCCGGAAGAGTCGTCGCTCGACACGGTCTCCAAGTCGGGATTAGTAGCCACCGAAAGCTTGGCCACAGCCAGGGCAGGATTCTTCTGCATCAATTCCGGGTCCAGACCTGCCTGCTTGACCTTATGTACGACGAAGAAAAAAACCCCGGCCACCACCAGAATGCCAAGCACCACGACGGTCGCGCATCCGGCGAAAATCCAGAGAAGAGCCTTGCCACCGCCGCTCGTGGTTGGGGGCGCTGCCGGTGGACCTCCTGGGGGTGGTTGCGGAGTCGTTGATGGCGCTGATGACATAAGAATCTCCTCTGTTGTTCTTGAAACCCCCGGGGCAAGAAATGTTGGATATTATACGTGCATCGGCCGGCCGCTCCCAGGGATTTATTTTGAGGAAGCCCGTTTTAACGGCACGGCTGAAGCCGTGCCCCTTCAAACCACCTATTTTTGAAACACGCTCTTCACAATCGCCGCGAACGATTTGGGATCAAGGCTGGCGCCGCCGACCAGGGCGCCGTCGATGTCGGGATGAGACATCAGAAGTTTGGCGTTTTCCGGCTTGACGCTGCCGCCGTAGAGAATGCGCATCTGTCCGGCAACGCCCTCGCCGAAAGCTTCCGCAACCTCGGCGCGAATGACCCGATGTGCTTCACCGGCCAACTCTGGCGTGGCGGTCTTGCCGGTGCCGATGGCCCAGACCGGCTCGTAGGCTACGGCCATAGGTATGGCCTGAGCGCCGGAAATACCGCGGAAGGCGGTGCTGCACTGCCGGCGCAGAACGTCTTCGGTGAGACCGGCTTCGCGCTCCTGGATAACTTCACCCACGCAAACGATAGGCTTGAGGCCTCCGAGCAAGGCGGCCCTCAGCTTGCGGTTGACCGTGTCATCGGTCTCGCCGAAATACTGGCGGCGCTCGGAATGGCCGATGATTACGTGCGAGCACCCGGCAGCGCTCAGCATGAACGCCGAGATTTCGCCGGTGTAAGCGCCTTCGTTCTCCCAGAACACGTCCTGGCCGCCCACGCCGATGCCGCTGCTGTGGCCCAGGGCTTCCACCACCGCGGGAATGGAGACGAAGGCCGGGCACAAGACGACTTCGTCACGGCGGTGCTCTCGCACCTGGGGCAGGAAGGCGGCAACGAAGTCGCGTGCCTGCTCCGGCGTCTTGTACATCTTCCAGTTGGCGGCGATCAGCTTTTTTCTCATAAGGTAGTTTCAGTAGCGCAGATGGGAGGTCATGCGTTACTTGTCGGTCAGCGCTTCAACGCCGGGAAGCTTCTTGCCTTCCAGGAATTCAAGTGAGGCGCCGCCGCCGGTAGAGATGTGAGTGATCTTGTCGGCGACTCCGGATTGATGCACCGCGGCCACCGAGTCGCCGCCACCGACGATGGAGGTCGCGTTCCGGTTGCCCGCCACCGCCTGGGCTATCTGCATCGTGCCCTTGGCAAAGGGCGCCACTTCGAAGACGCCCATGGGGCCATTCCAGACGATCGTCCTCGCACCGGCGATCTCCTTGGAAAAAACGGCAATGGTTTCCGGGCCGAGGTCCAGCCCCATCTGTCCCGCCGGGATGTCACGGTCGGCGCTGACCACGCGGGTTTGTGCTGCGGCATCAATCTTCTCGGCAATCACGTGGTCCACCGGCAGGAGCAGCCGGACCTTCTTATCGTGGGCTTCCCTCAGGAGTTCCTTCGCCAGCTCAACCTTGTCTTCCTCTACCAGCGACTTGCCCACCTGGCGGCCTTGGGCTTTGAGGAAGGTGTAAGCCATCGCGCCGCCGATCAGCAGAGAGTCCACTTTGCTGAGAAGGTTGCGCAAGACATCGATCTTGTCTGAGACCTTGGCCCCACCGATGATGGCCACAAACGGCTTGTCGGGATTGGTGATCACTTTGCCTAGGTATTCCAGCTCTTTCTGCATCAGCAGCCCGGCTGCAGCCTTGTGCAGGAATTTGGTGATTCCTACGGTGGAAGCGTGGGCCCGATGCGCAGAACCGAAGGCGTCGTTCACATAGACATCGGCCAGCGCCGCGAGTTGGCGCGCAAAGGTCTCATCGTTGGCCTCTTCGCCCGCGTGGAAGCGCAAGTTTTCGAGAAGAACGGTCTGGCCCTTCTCGAGCTTCTTGGCCATCTCTTCGGCGGCCAATCCGATGCAATCGGGAGCAAAACCCACGTTGCAGCTGCGTCCCAGTTCCTGGTCCAAGAGCATACGCAGACGCTCGGCCGCGGGCTTGAGGCTCATCTTGAAGTTGAACTTGGCCTTGGGACGCCCCAGGTGCGAAGCCAGGATCAGGCGCGCACCCTTGCGCAGCGCGTATTCGATGGTAGGCAGAGTCTCACGGATCCGGGTGTCATCGGTGACCCGGCCTTCATCAGAGAGCGGCACATTGAAGTCCACGCGCATGAATACGCGGTGGCCGTCCAGGTGCAGGTCTTGAATGGCGAGCTTGGCCATAACTTTTCCAAAGACGGGGCTAAAGCCCTTTCCTGGCGATGAAGTGAATCAGGTCGCGCACGCGGGAGGAATAAGCCCACTCGTTGTCGTACCACGCGATCACCTTCACGCAGTTGTTATTGACTACGCGTGTCAGCGGAGCATCCACGATGGAGGAACGATCGTCGCCGCGATAATCCACGGAAACGAGTTCTTCCGTCGTATAGCCTAGAATGCCCTTCATTGGTCCGCCGGCTGCCGCCTCAAGCGCTTTGTTGACCTCTTCGACGCTGGTGCTCTTCTCCACAAACGCTACCAGGTCCACAACCGAGACGTTGGGAGTGGGTACGCGCATGGCAAAACCATCCAGCTTGCCTTTGAGGTCGGGAATCACCAGGTGCAGCGCCTTTGCGGCGCCGGTGGATGTGGGAATCATGGACAAAGCGGCGGCGCGAGCGCGTCGCAGGTCTTTATGAGGAAAGTCGAGGATGACCTGGTCATTGGTGTAAGAGTGAATGGTGGTCATGGTCCCGCTTTGGATCTTGAAGTTGTCATGGACCACTTTGGCGACCGGGGCCAGACAGTTGGTGGTGCACGACGCATTGGAAATCACGTGATGCCTGGCGGGATCGTACTTGCCTTCATTCCCCCCCAGGACGATGGTGATGTCCTCATTCTTGGCCGGGGCGGAGATGATGACCTTCTTCACCGGGCCGCGCAGGTGCTTCTTTGCGTCTCCGGCGTCAGTGAATCTTCCCGTGGATTCAATCACCACCTGCGCGCCCACGGATTCCCACTTGATGGCCGCCGGGTCTTTCTCCGAGAACACCTTTACCGGCTTGCCGTTGATGGTGATGGAATCGCCGGTGGCTTTGATGTCCTGCTTCAGATTGCCGAGAATGGAGTCGTACTTGAGCAGGTGGGCCAGAGTGGCCGGACTGGTGAGATCGTTGACCGCGACAAATTCAAGATTAGGATCGTCAATCGCGGTGCGCAGCACGTTGCGTCCGATCCGGCCGAAGCCGTTGATGCCAACTTTTACTGCCATAGGTGCGCATTCCTCCCTGAGAGTCTTAGGGCTTTCGCTGATAAAGTGAGCCGACAGAAGAAACTAGCGCGGATAGCTACTTAAGACTCATCAGGTTAGCAGAGAAAGTTGGACCGGCGCAAATTGCGGTGCTTGCACAGGCATCTTGGATGGAGGGCGGCATGCTGCAGCGTTAACGCCGGTAGAGAAACAGGTCGTAATCCACGTTTCCTTCCGACTTTACCGCGATGGTCTTTTCCTCGCGCCATCCGGGCACAGGATAGTCGAGAGCCACCACGCGGACGCCTTTCCCTAACTGGCTGGCCAATCGAGGTCCCAGATAGCCGTTGACCTGGGTCAGGAGATAGAGTGTTACAACCGTGGCGTCGCAAAGGTCAGCTTTAAAAAAATCTTCGGCGCGAAAAGAGACGCGCTCTGCCAATCCATAGTCGCGGACCTTCTCTTGGGCGTGCTGGCGCAGTTTTTCGTCCAGTTCGATCCCGACAGCGCGGGCGCCGAACTCCTGCGCGGCCATGATGGGGATGCGGCCGTCACCTGAGATCCCAGGTCGTAAAGCAAGTCATTGGGCCCCACCTGGGCGAATTCCAGCATCTGCCGGCAAACCGCCCAGGGCGTGGGAGCAAAGAACGCGGCCGTGCGCATCTGCCGCAGCGCCTGCTCCAGGCCGGTGGAAGCTTTGCGGCGCCAGGAGAAAAAAGAAAAGCCCATGGATCCAATGTGCACCGCTCCCTTTTTCAGGAGCGGCGGTCTCGATTCTGGTCCCGACTATTTCGGCGACGCCTGGTCTACCTTTTTCTGGGTTGTGCCCGCGGCGGCGTTCGATTTTGCTTGCTTGTACCCTGAGGCGGAGGTTGTCGAAGCCTTCTCTGCGGCGGCCTTGTTCATCTTGATCTGCGCATCGGTCTTACTGCGGTCGCCGCCGCTGGATATGCCCGCCTTATGCGCAGCATCCGTCGAAGCTGCCGCGTTCTCATTGGCGGTCTTCGTCAGCTTGCGTTTATCTTCCACCTGGGCGCCAGCAGCAGCCTGCTCGGCGCCGGCTTTGCGCATCTTGTGCGCTGCGGCGTTTTTACTGGCATTTGTTTCCGCCTGAGCATCCTCGTACTTCACACCGGCGATGTGCTTCTGGGCGGTATGGTCCGGTCCCACTTTTTCGTTGACCACATCTTGCGCAGCCTTCTGTTCGCCGCCGGCTTTGCGCATCTTTTCCGTTACGACGTCCTTTGTCGCGGCGTTCTCCTGGGCAGTTTTGTTTCTCTTTAGCGTGCTCTCAGCCTTGGTCTTCTCACTAGGTTCCGAGCCCTTGAGCACCTGGGCCGCAGCGTGAGACGCCGGGCCGGCGAAACCGGCCACGGAAAGCAGGGCCGCTAATCTCTTGCGCACAATGCCTTTCATAATGATCTCCTCCCTCTTCCCTCGACTTTCCTCGACCTGAACACCCCACTCAGCCACCGGCAGGGACTGGTCCTGCCAGGAGTACAAGAAGTGGCTCAGTAAGGGGTTGCGGGGGGCCATTATAGCAACTCTCGTTTGAACTGCAACAGATAACAGCAAGAATCGCCGTTACCCGGCTTGCTCCGGCAAGTACGCTGTCAGGGAACGATACGGGTACTGGTTTACGCTTGCCATCCTGCCAAGGGTAACCGCGTTGTGAACCCCCTCAGATGTTGCAACTGTTCGTGGCCGTGTGGTACACACGAACTATGCGCAAGTGGATGCGCGAGCGCATGCGGCGCCGAAAAAAGAAACCGGAGACCAATGAGTCGGAGGCTACCGGAAAGGTAGGCCAGCAGAAGCCTCCAGTGGATGAGCACCATCCCGGCCCTATCGTCCCTACCTACGATGAGGGCGCCCCTGGGGCCCGGGAAACGGTTGCGAACGCGCCTGCTGCCCCGCCGGCACTTCACCGGAGGATCGAAACCGAGGTACAGCCTGAGTATCCTTCCATTGCGCCCGCTGGAGCGCCTGAACAGAGGCCTGTACAGGTCGCTAAAGCCGCGCGCGGGCCCAAAGGTGTGGTAGTGTTGGCGATCGGACTTCCCGGGTCGGGCAAGACTACCTGGTTCAAGCGTCGTGGCGTGACCCCGCTCTCGAGCGACATGCTGCGATCGATTCTCTTTGACGACATCACCGAGCAGCGGTATCAAGGTCTGGTCTTTTCCACTCTACGCTCGCTGCTGCGCGCCCGCCTCATCGCGCGCATGCCTTGGAATTATGTCGACGCCAGCAACCTGGCTGCACATGAACGCCGTCAATGGATCAAGATGGCCAAGGGCTTCGGCTACGAGGTCCACGCCGTCTTCTTCGACGTGCCGGTGGAAGTTTGCCTGGAACGCAATCGCAAGCGCGAGCGCCAGGTAAAGGAAGAGGTCGTCCAGCGCATGGCCGCGAAGCTCAAGCCGCCGTCTTTCGACGAAGGCTTCGCCAAGATCACCGTGGTGCGAGTGAAGCGCGGAGCAGCATAGGCCCTCGGCAGCGCCGCAAAACTCACTCTCGATAACTTATCCCCGGGCAAAGTGAAGCAAGCCAAAGATACCGAACCAAAGCAAGCCCATGAAGTGCCAGTACCAGGCAGTGACGTCTACAGCGATTCGCTGGGATTCAGATCTCATCCGCAACCAATTCCCACAGGCTGCGTAGAGCAGCACAATCAGGCCTCCGGCCAAGTGCACAGCGTGGAGGCCGGTGAACAAGTAGAAGAAGGAACTGCTGGGGTTAGCACGAAGAAACAGGCCTGCGGAGCGCAGGGTGTTCCAGACCAGTACCTGCCCGGCGAGGAAGCCGAAGCCAAGACCCAGTGTGATGGTGAGCCAGGGCGGATCCAGCTTGAGCCGGGGCGGCGTGATGCCCATGGCGGAGAATTCCGCCTTGTTGAGCATGTTGCGCCGGGTCAATTCCAAGGTGACGCTGCTTACCACCAGGACTATGGTATTGATCCACAACTGGCGGTAGGGTAACGGCAGGGGATGCCAGTCATGGGTGAATTGCCTGGTGCCCGGGTCCCAGCGGCCGCCCATACCCTGGCGAGCCACATACGCCACGGTCAAACCGATGAACAGCGCTGTGACGCAGGTAATGCCCGCGGCCACGCCTATACGACCGCGGCGAAGCCGCTGCCGGCCTGAGAAAAAGTCCCCCGGCCGATCATGGTCCCCGTCGTCCCCGCCGCCATATCCTCGGCGATAAGGAATCTTACCTGGGCCTCCGCCTCCTAGCTTGGGTTTGCGTTCGGTTTCAACGCGTTCGCTGGTGATCGGCATAACTGCTCAGATGAGCTTCATGCCCGTTCGGGTGAAGCCCCTTGCATAAGAAAGTCCGCGCCGGTCCCCTGTTTGCCATATTCGTACGGACCGCGGGTCACCACCGGCTCATGCCCTCCGAACCCCTGGCGTGGCGCCGGCGACGGCAAAGTCCACTCCAGGGTGGTGCATTGCCACGGGTTGGCTTCTGCTGCCGGTCCTTTGCGCAAGCTCCAGAACAAGTTCACGAGGAAGATGATCTGCCCCGCGATGGTTGCGACCGCAGCCACAGTGACAAACTTCTGCAGCGGGGCCATCGCTGCCACATATTGTACGCCCGTCAGTTCGGAGTAGCGGCGCGGATGTCCGGCGATGCCCAGCAGATGCATGGGCATGAATACGGCATAGGCCCCAAACAGAGTGATCCAAAAATGCAGGGCGCCCAGGCGTTCATTCATCATTCTGCCGAACATCTTGGGAAACCAGAAATAGGTGGCGGCAAAGACCGCGAACAATCCGGCCATGGCCATGATGAGATGAAAATGGGCGACAACAAAATAGGTATCGTGCAGATAGGCGTCGAGCGCGGGCTGAGCCAGCAGCGGGCCCGTCAGCCCTCCGGTAATGAACAAAGACACGAAGCCTGCGGCAAACAACATGGGCGTGGCAAAGCGAATCCGCCCTCCGTAAATGGTCCCGAGCCAGTTGAAGGTCTTGACTGCGGAGGGCACCGCGATGGCGGTGGTCAGGGTGGAGAAGGCGAATCCGGAATAAGGATTCATGCCGCTGACGAACATGTGGTGTCCCCAGACGCCGAATCCGAGAGCGCCGATAGCGATGGTGGCGCCGACCATGGCTTTGTAACCGAACACCGGTTTGCGCGCGAAGACCGAGAGCAGATGCGAGGTCATCCCCATTGCCGGCAGGATGGCGATATACACCTCGGGGTGTCCGAAGAACCAGAACAAGTGCTGCCACAGAAGCGGCGAGCCGCCGCTGTGGTCCACCGGCTTGCCGCTGACGATCAATCCGCCGGGCACAAAGAAGCTGGTGCCTGCATGGCGGTCGCACAGCAGCATGACCGCCGCAACAAGCAGCACGCTGAACGCCAACAGGCTGAGGATCGCCGTGACAAACCAGGCCCAGCAGGTGAGCGGCATCCGCATGAATGTCATGCCGGGCGCTCGTTTGCCCAGAGTGGTAGTAATGAAATTCACCGCGCTCATCATTGATCCCAGGCAGAAGAGGCCGATGCTCACCAGCCATACGTCCGTACCCAGGCCTTGTCCCGGCCCGGAGGCGGCCAGCGCGCTCAAGGGCGCGTACTGCGTCCATCCCGCAAGCGACCCGCCGCCGGGAACGAAGAACGCTGAAATCAGTATCAGAAACGAAACCAGCGTGACCCAGAATGCCGCCCGGTGCAGCCGGGGGAAGGTCATCTCCGAGGCTCCAAGCTGCAACGGAAGAAAATAACTCCCAAAGCCATTCTGCGGAACCGTGGAGAGCACGAAAAACACCATCAGCGTGCCGTGCATGGTGAGGAGAGCCAGGTAATCCTCCGGTTTGAGCTCTCCCCAGAAGGGAATCCGCGCCTTCGGCCAGACCAGGTGGATCCGCATCAGCAGCGAAAGGAAACTTCCAATGAGCACGGCCGCAAGCGACAGGAAGAAATACCCAATGCCAATGACTTTATGGTCCGCACTGAAGACGTAACCGCGCAGACCTTTGCCGGGCGCGAGGGTCGCCGTGCTGGGGGAATGTTGTTGCATAGTCTGTAGGCGACGTTTAGTGCGAACCGCCGTGCGCCTTCAACCAATCCTTGAAGTCTTGTTCGCTCACTACGCGGACCGCGGCCTTCATGCGATAGTGCCCCAGGCCGCACAATTGCGAACAAACCAGCTCATAGCTTCCGGTCTGCGTGGGCGTGAAGTGTGTGTGTATGTCCATCCCCGGCACCGCGTCCTGCTTGAACCGCATGGCCGGAATGAACACGCTGTGAATCACGTCCTGGGCGCGAAGGTCAAGCTCCGCGAGCCGGCCCACGGGCAGCACCAAAGTGGAGGAAACGATGTCATCTTTTCCCGCCGGGTCGTTGGGGTCGATGCCCAGGGGATTGCCTTCGTCGGGCCGGGCGAACTTCTGGGTATCCACACGTCCAAAAGTGCCGTCCGCGCCGGGATAGCGGAAATACCATTGAAACTGCACGCCGGTTATCTCCACGTGAATGGCGCCCGACTGCTTTTCCGGAAAGATCATCTCTGACCACAAGCGGCCGCCGGAGAAATGAAACCAGAAGAACAGCGCGGCCACGGCCAGAGTCCAGGCAGTTTCCCAACGCCAGTCGCCGTGAGATGCCGCTTTGCCTTGCCGCCCCGGACGGGCTAGAAAAATCGCCAGCAGCATCTGCGCGGCTACGAACAACGCCCCCACCAGCCAGAACGCATTGCGAAATTCGCGGTCCAGGCGGGGAGCTTCCGACGA
>WNFJ01116219.1_pt1 | contig 14504 bp, 9 predicted proteins | sample 5400461 | NCBI WGS metagenome assembly WNFJ01 (sample SAMN13153349, study PRJNA577476) | soil metagenome | isolation source: 115 cm saprolite on Douglas fir-dominated hillslope | place: USA:California | collected 2013-09-17 | reverse complement strand
CCTGTCGCGGCTCACCACCGACACGACGCTGCTGCAGACCGTCGTCGGCTCGAGCGTGTCGATGGCGCTGCGCAACCTGCTCATCCTCATCGGCGGCCTCATCATGCTGGTGGTGACCAGCGCGAAGCTGGCCGCGCTGGTGCTGGTCATCGTCCCCGCGGTGGTGGTGCCGATCCTGTTCTTCGGCCGCCGCGTGCGCGCCCTGTCGCGGCGCTCGCAGGATCGCGTCGCCGATGTCGGCGCCTATGCCGAGGAGATGATCAATGCCATCCGCACCGTCCAGGCCTTCACCCACGAGCCGCTCGACCGGGCGCGCTTCGCCGCGCGCGTGCAGGAATCCTTCGCCGTCGCCATCGCCCGCATCCGCGTGCGCGCGCTGCTGACGGCAGTGGTGATCCTGCTGGCGTTCGGCGCCGTCACCTTCGTGCTGTGGGTCGGCGGCTATGACGTGATCGAAGGCCGCATGACCGGCGGCGAGCTTTCCGCCTTTGTGTTCTACGCCGTGCTCACCGCCTTCGCGGTCGGCACCATCTCCGAAGTGTTCGGCGATCTGCAGCGCGCCGCCGGCGCCACCGAGCGGCTCCTGGAGCTGCTGGCGACCGAGCCGGCCATCACCGCGCCCGCCCGCCCCGCCCCGCTGCCCGAGCCGGCGCAGGGCCGTGTCGCGCTCGACGGCATCACCTTCTTCTACCCCTCGCGCCCGGACCGGCCGGCGCTCGACGCTGTCACCCTCGCGGTGGCGCCGGGCGAGACCGTGGCGCTGGTCGGTCCGTCGGGCGCGGGCAAGACCACGGTATTCCAGCTGCTGCTGCGCTTCTACGATCCCGCGCGCGGCGTGGTGCGCGTCGACGGCGTCGACGTCGCCACCGTCGATCCCGCGGGTTTGCGACGTCGCGTCGGCGTCGTCGCGCAGGACCCGGTGATCTTCGGCGGCTCGGCCTGGGAGAACATCCGTTACGGCCGCCCGGAGGCAAGCGACGCCGAGGTGCGCGACGCCGCCGAGGCCGCGGCGGCGACCGAGTTCCTCGACCGCCTGCCCGACGGCTTCGACACGTTTCTCGGCGAGAAGGGCGTGCGGCTCTCGGGCGGGCAGCGCCAGCGCATCGCCATCGCCCGCGCCATCCTGCGCAACCCGCCGATCCTGCTGCTCGACGAGGCGACCTCGGCGCTCGACGCCGAGTCCGAGCGCGCCGTGCAGCAGGCGCTGGCGCGGCTTGCCGCCGGGCGCACGACGCTGGTGATCGCGCACCGCCTGGCGACGGTGCTCAAGGCCAACCGCATCGTCGTCATGGACGAGGGCCGCATCGTCGCCGAGGGCGCGCATCACGACCTGATCCGCCAGGGCGGCCTCTACGCCCGCCTCGCCGCGCTGCAATTCACCGACACCACGGGTCCCCGCCCCGTGCTCGACGCCGCCGCAGCGCCCGGCCGCAGCTCGCTCGGCTAGGGCGCGGAGTTATAAGCTCGACGCTTCCGGCCCCGACCTTCCTGGATCGAAGCGCCGCCCACTCTGCTAGGCGCAATTCTCCCAGACAGTGGACCACGGTCATGGCGGAGACGCCGCCCTGCCGGCAATGCAAGGAATTATCGCGGCAAAGTTAGGCAGCTGCTGAACGCTTGCGGTGCGGTTGAAGTTCAGCGGCAGGCCCTGTGGACACCAGCGCCGTCCGTCGTCAGAGCTCGCTGATCCGCTGGCTCAGGATGATCGCCACCGCGCGTTTCGTGGCGGGCAGGACTTCCTTGTTCTCGGCACCCTTCGCGGCTGCACCGCTCGCCACCGCCGCTTTTGCCCGTTCGAGGCGATGCGCGCGGCGCTCGGGCGACAGCTTGAACATGCGATCCGCCTCGCGCACGACCCGCGCGTTGCTGGCGTCAAAGCTGCGGGTCCCAATCTTGAGCGTCGGCATGGCTGCTCCTCCCGCTTGCGCAGGAATGAGCGATCATGGTTGGTTTTGCCGGCCGCCGTCCAGATCCGTACGCCGCGCTTCCGTCTTTGCGCTCAGGGCGAGGGGCCCAGGGATGTCTCCAGCCCATCGCTCGTATCATTCAGCGGCCGAGACTGGGGAAGCGATGGAATGCAACGATCCCGGGGGCAGTAGCGCGGCGCGTGATGCCTCGTCGCCGGCCAGCCCTATACCTTGCGGCAGTGCTGTTCCTCGCCCACCTGCGCCTTATCGTTTTGCAACTCGTGTTGAGCTGATTCCATGTTTGCCATCCCTGATCCCGCACGCTTGCCTCGCCCGCGGCGATGTTCCGCACCGCTGCGCTTGCCGCCACGACCTGTCGGGCCGGTACCGATGAAGGCTTCTCGCGCGGCATTGCTCGTCGTTCTATCCGCCCTCTGCGGTGTCGCCGCTTCGGCAGTCCACGCGCAGCAGCCGAATGCGCTGCATCAGTCGGAAGCGGCGTGGAAGACGATGGATAGATGCAAGCGCCAGGCTTGGAAGCAGTATCCCGACTACACCCGCGAGGCCAGTGCCAGACGCGAGGAGGCCATGACGCAGTGCCTCCGATCCAGCAACGCGCCGCCGGTCTCGCGCTGACGCCGCGAGAACGCACCGGGTCATCCCAACGGTATCCAGGGACGCGGTCGGTATCGGGCCTCTATCTGCGCCCCGATTCTCGGGCAGATGCGCGCACCGTCGGGGGCGCGCGGCGCGCCGTGGGAACGTCAACTCGTCGAAGAGTGCTCGTGATTGGCGGTCGCGTGTTCTAGCGTTCGGAATCGCCAGTCGTCCCAGTCCGGGTCGTTGCCGAACCGGTCGATCAGGAAATCGATGAATGTGCGCACTTTCGCCGACAGATGCCGGCTGTGCGGATACATCGCGCGGATCGCCGCGTCGGCCGGCGCATAACCGTGCAGCACCGGCACGAGGCGGCCTGACTTCAGGTCGTCTCCGACGAGGAATGTCGGCAACAGCACCAGCCCCTGTCCGCGCAAGGCCGCGGTTCGCAACGCGACCGTGGTGTTCGCTCGCAACGTCCCGGTAACGGGGATCCAACTTTCCTTGCCGTCCGGTCCGGTCAAGCACCATTCGTCGCGAAAGCTCAGCTCGCTGAGCCGCAGACAATTATGCGCTGCCAGGTCCTCCGGTCGCTGCGGCCGGCCGCGCTTGTCGAGATAATCGGGAGCGCCGCACACGACGAGCCGGACCGGCGCGATGCGGCGCGCGATGAGGCTCGACTCCGGCGGCGGCTCCGTGCGCACGGCGAGATCGAAGCCCTCCTCGACCAGATCCACGAAGCGCGACGTCGCGATCAACTCGACCGAGATGTCCGGGTGCAGGGCGGTGAAATCGGCCGCCGCGGCGGCGACGTGCAGGTCGCCGAAGGACGGTGTCACATTGACCCGCAGCAGGCCCCGCGGCGCCTTCTGCAGCTCGCCGGCCAGGCGCTCGGTCTCGTCGAGCTCCGCCAGGATGTGAGCGCTCCGCTCGTAGAACACTTGTCCGACCTCGGTCAGCGCCAAGCTGCGCGTGGTCCGGTTGAGGAGACGCGTGCCGAGCCGAGTTTCGAGCGCCTGGATGTGGGTGGAGACCGCGGCCGGCGACATGTTCAGCTGCCGCGCCGCCCCGGCAAAGCTGCCATTGGCGACGACACGAGCAAATACGGTGAGGGTCGTAAAGCGGTCCATCGATGGTCCACCATTATCTACGCGCCGCGGCTACGGCAAGACTAGAGGCAAGGGCGGCAACACGATCGCGGAGCCAGCGGGGCTCTACCATCGACGTCTGTGACCTTCCATGTCGACAAGGGTTTACTCCGCTGGTCCAACACGTCTCGGAGTATACAGCGGCCTCGCCCTCATCAGAACGACCCTCGCGTGACGTAGGTCACAGGTGCGGCGGCCGCGCGCCTGCGCCGCCGCCGAGCGCCGAGGCAACCACGTAGGCCGGACGTGCGATTGTTCCGTCGCATGCTCCTTCCACAGCGCGAAGAAGGCGTCACACCAAAAAATGAGGGAACGGACGCGCGCTTGCGCACCCGATCAGCGATCAGGCGAAGCGAGCTGCGTCTGCTTGCTTCATCGCTATGCGCCGCGCTTCGGCGCGTAGAAACGTCGTTCCCAACTGCGCAGATTGTCGTTACCTTCGCGGAGGTAAGGGGTGAACACGGCCAGCCTGAGCAGCGCCCAATTCAACACGTTGGCTGGAAATCTCAGGGGCTTGACGAAATCGACGAACAGGACCACGCGCGGCTGGCCGGTCTCGTTCCAGGCCTCATGCTGGTAGGCATCATCGAAGACCAGCACGCTACCCTCGCGCCAGGAGCGCAGCTCGGGTCCGATGCGGATCGCCAGTCGCTCGCGGGGCTCCGGAACCACGAGGCCGAGATGGAGCCGCAACACGCCGTTATAGGGGCCCCGATGCGCGGGCAGGCGCTTGCCCGGCTCGAACACGGAGAACATGGCCGTCGTCAGGCCCGGAATCTTGCGCACGATCCGCCATGTCTCGGGACAGAGCTCGATGCTGCGCAGCGATCTCATGCCATAGGCGACCAGCAAGAAGATCTTCCAGCCGGAATCCTGAGTGATGGCGGCGGCGTCCACGGTGATGTCCTGGACATTCGGCAACTCGTCCTTACGGACGAGCAGGCGATCGAGTTCGCCGCGGATGGTCCGCCACTCGCGCTCGATCTCCGCCACCCAGGGAAACGTCGCGTTGTCGTAGACGCAGGGATTCCCGAGCTTCGCGTAGCGGCGGTTGAGCCGTTCCGCGCCGGCGACGATCGCCATGAAGAAGCGCACGCCGATGTTTGGCCGACCCATTGGCACGATGCCGTCGGTCGCCCATTGCTGCCGCGGCGGTGGCGCTTCGCTTTTGCCGGCGGCGCGGGCGAGACCGTCGGCCATGTCAACGCTTGGCGCGGCGACGAGCGGAGCGCGCGGCCTTGCCGCGCTTTGGCGCCGGCCGCGCTTTCCGCGCGGCGGCCTTTGTCTTTTTCGCGCGCGGCGGCGATTTCTTCTTGCCTTTCCCGCCGCGCCGGAGCTTCCGCTCGCCGCGGCGGCCCGGGCCGGCGCCACGGGGCGGCGGAGCCTTCATGATATCCATCATGATCCGCCGGGCGATGCCCTTCAGCGTCCCGAGAGGAAGGCTGTTGACGAAAGCGGCAACCCGCGCCTGATCCGCAAGCGTACGCTTGCCGCCTAGCTTGTGAAGGTCGCGTACGAACGCTAGCGCCTCCTCGCTCGTCGCCGGCTCTATGACCTGTACGGGGCGGGGCGGTTTGCGCTCCATCGCCGTCTCCTGAATCCCGAGCGGGGCGACCAGGGCCTGCTGGGTGAGTGGGGATTCCATCATGAACATGTGGTCGATGTCGGCTGTGACGGTGATCGGAGCGTTCATGCCGGGCTTCGCGAGGCGCGTCGTCCACGCCGGCTGAATGCCGTCGCCTGGCACCACCGAGCTATCCTTGATCGGGCTTGGCGGGCTCGGGAGAAGATGCCACGTAATGCTGCCGACCGTGTCGGCAGGACCGGATTTGACGCCGCGGATGCTGAAGAACTTGCCGGCCACCGCGGGCGGCAGCGGAGCGGCCAATTGGTGGTATATCATCAGGGCATGGGCAAGCTCCTGCATGTTGAAACCGGTGTTGGTGGGATACCTGTTGGGCTGCGGATTGTAGGGATCCGCGAACTGCAACGGATTGACGGCATCCAAGCTCGGATAATTCTGAAGCGGGAATTGCGGATCGCTCGAGAGCCACGGCTTGTCTTTCGCGTATGTCGCCGCATCGAGGTAGAGCAACGTATAGCATCCCGGAAATGAGGATATCACTTCGATGACCGCGTCGGTGCCGAGATAATTCAGCAGGGGCTCGCCCTCGAAATAGCGATGGATCTGGCCGCCATAGCCGTAAAACGGCGTCGCGACGGTAACGGCGCAGTACATCCCGCCGAGGATCGGATCCGTCGAGCGCGATGCGCGATTGACGACCATGCCGCCCGAGCTGTGACCAACCAGCGCGAACTTCGCCAGCGGGTCGGCATTGCAGGCGTTCTGCACGGCCGTGCGGAAGTGCGGAAGAAACTGGGTCAGGAAGAACGTCACGATGTCTTCGAGGCGACGCCGCCAGTCCCACCCGAAGACGAACCAGTCGATGGCATTCTGCTCGCACCAGTCGGTGAAGGCGCTATAAGGAGTGCATCCCAGGAACTCGACGGCGCCGTCCGCGATGATGATCCGATCGTCGAGATCGCGATACTCTCCGGTCCCGTCCTGGTGCATTTTGAGGGTCAGCGCATCGCCGAGGAAGGTCTCGACCGTGAGCCAGACCGTGTCGTATGAGAAGGTCTGCGGCGTGGTGACGTCGTCGCGATAGCGCTTTCGCGCCCGCCGCAGCTGGGAACCCATGCCGCCGGGAAACAGGAACAGCGTCCGCCGCTGATTGCTCGGCGGGGCGGAGGTGTAACGCTGGATGAACTCGGCGATGGCGACGTCCATGATGCGCAGCTGCTCGCTATCGCGAGTTGCGGCATAACTCATCGGATGACGCTCTCCTGCTCTGAGCGTTGCTCCGACATCGCCGCGCGGCGCGGCTTCGCGCCCGCCGGAATGTACGGCTTCAGCCATTCGGCCGGGCCGCCGCCGGCATCGGTCAGCGCAATCGGATCGAAGTACCGCTGGCGATCCTGCTCGCTCACATCGCTGGGCCGCTCGAAATACTGCGGATCGAGCGTGTCGCTTCCCGCCAGATAAGACCGCGGCTGCGACGGCGTCGCATTGGACCAGACGAAGCAGTGCAGGTTGGCCGCGGAGGCAATGTACCAGCGAATGGGGTTGAGGGACCGTGATCGTGCAATCCGCCGCAGCGTCTTGGCCAATATTCCGAGGCGCCCGACGACGGTCCACGGGCGCCGGAACATCCTCTCGACGAAGGCGACGATCGCCTCGGGCCGGTCGGCCAGCTTCGCATACCCGATCGTCTCTCCGTCCAGCTCGCGCAGGCGCAGGTTCGGCGCCAATTGGCCCGAAGCGAGATCAGCCCAGAAGCTCTCAGTGCCGGCGAGCGGCGCCACGACGCTGAGATAGACCGGCATCGGCAACAGCGGATTTTGCGCGATCGCCTGGATCTGCTGCTCCATCGCCGCTGCGCTCTGATGGCGGGGATCGAAGAGGTAGCCGTAGGTGATGGAGATTCCCCGGCTCTCGGCGTAGGCGATGTCGTCGACGATGTTGTACCGCCGGCTCAGGTTCTGCGTCTTGTTGTAGCGCCGAAGCAGTTCGATATCGAAGGATTCCACACCGGCGAAGAGCCCGATACATTTCGACGCTGCCAAGTGCCTGACCAGGCTGCGGTCGTGCAGCACGTTCTGGGTCACCAGCGCAGCCCAGCCGCGTATCTTCTGATGCGACCGCATGAGCTCGCAGACTCGGAGCATGTGCGCACGATCATCCGAGAAGTTGTTGTCCAGCAGCATGAAGATGGGATACCAGCGACGAAAGCTGAACCGCGGGCTGGACGAGATGGCGCTATCGATGCCGGCGGACAGGGTGTCCAGATCGTAGCTGGCATGGGCGCCGACTTCGGCAGGTATGACACAGAAGCTGCATTTGAAGCTGCAGCCTCGCGACGCTTCCATGAGATGGACGCTTGGGCTGATGCCGCTCTTGGCGAGAAGCCCGTAGTCGACCGCATAAGAAGTTATCCGAGCGGCCGGCGAGCGGTAGATCGGCTGCAGCGAACCGCGCAGGAAATCGGCGACGACGGCGGGCACGCTATCGACGCCTCCGGCGCATACGGCGTCGAAGAACTGTGCGGCGAATTCCGGGAACGACGTGCAGATGCTTCCGCCGGCGACGACGGTGACGCCGCTGCGCCGAAAAAAATACGCCAGCTGGCGCATGCGATCGAAATCCGGCTGGAGGCCGGTCAAGAACACCAGGTCGTAGCCCACGCAGTTGTCAGGATCGAACGGTCCGTGCCAGTCCTCGTGATGAAGGCGCACGTCCAAGCGCCCTTGGTCGATCAGCGAGCCGATATGGAGCCCGCTGATCGGCTGCATGAAATAGCGCGAGCGACGTTTGTCCCGACCGGGGCGCAGATGCGTGCAGATGACCAGGACCCGCGGCTTGGATGGCGGATCCTGCCAGCCAGCCTTCCTATCACACGGCCGTGGCAAGGCACTTGACAGCTTGGAGCTCATCGCTCCCCACGCGCGAAGGTAGGGGCACGCCCGTTTGACGTGGCGCGTTAGCACCAATATAGACGATGGTATGCGTCAGTCACCGTGATTACAATAGGTAATAGGAGGGACGTTCACCTATCCGGCTCTTCCGCAAGATCTTTAAGACCAAGCGAGGGATACTAAGGGAACGGACGACCATGGAACCCGGGACGCCTGAATCAGCCCCGTCCGCAGCCGAACGCCGCTATGTCACGATCGTCTTCGTTGATCTGGTCGGCTACACGGAGTTGTCCGAGCAACTCGACCCGGAGGATCTGAGGGTGCTGCAGCGCCGCTACCAGAACCTGGCGCTGCGGGTTATGGAACGCTTCGGCGGCTTCGTCGCCAAGTTTGCGGGCGACGGCATCCTGATCTATTTCGGCTATCCTATCGCGCATGAGAATGACGCCGAGCGCGCCTTGCGGGCGGCGCTCGAGCTGATCGAGCGGCTCGGCGGCCTGGACACGCACGTGCAAGACGCCGTGATGCCGCCGCTCACCGCGCGAATCGGGGTCCATACCGGGTTGGTCCTCATCGCGCCGGAGCTGATGAGCGGCGGGTCGAGCGAGCACAGCGCGACCGGTGATGTGGTGAATCTCGCGGCTCGGCTGCAGGCCGAGGCACCGCCCGGCGGAGTCGTGGTCAGCAAGGAAACGCTCGAGCTTGTCGAAGGGCAGTTCGAGTGCGAGCCGCTCGGAGCGAGGTCCATCAGGGGCCTGTCACGCAAGGTTGCCGTCTATCAGGTGATCAGGCCCGTTCCCGGCGCGAAACGGGCGGCACGGCGGCTGCTTCGCAGCGCCCTCCGCATGGTGGACCGAGAGTCCGCCATGGCGGCGATTCTCTCCCGCTGGAAAACCGCGAGGGACGAAAACCGATGCCAAACCGTCGCCGTGATCGGCGAGGCCGGCGTGGGCAAGACGCGCCTCGTCCGAGAGCTTTGTAGTCGGCCAGAGCTGGCGGGCGCCGCGATCGTGCAGGTCAACTGCCAAGAGATTTTCGCGAGCACCCCGCTCCACCCGGTGGGGAGCTTCTTGTGGGCGCGCGCCGGCCTGACCGTCGCGGACGACGCGAGCGCGCGGCTGAAGAAGATATCGACGTTGCTCGACGAGCTTCGCTTGAACAGTCCGGAGAACCGCGAGCTCTTCGCGAGCCTCCTGGGTCTCGCCGTGACGGGCATCATGGAGGCCAGTGCGCCGACGCCTCTCCTGTTTAAGCGAAAGCAGTCCGATTTCGTCGTGTCGGTCATCGGCCAGGCGGTGCGCACGCAGCCGACGATCCTCTGGGTCGAGGATGCGCACTGGCTCGATCCATCCTCGGCCGATCTGCTGCATGAGATCGTCGCCGCGCTGACCGGCGCGCCCCTCCTGGTGCTCTTGACGCGGCGGTCATTTCCCAAGGGATCGCCGCTGCCGGAACCGGACGAGGTCGTCCATCTCGAGCAGATGGACGATCGGGACTGCCTCGAGATCGCCCGGTCGCTCCCCGGCGCCCATGCGCTGTCCGACGACATGGTTTCACGCGCGATCGAAGCTGCCGACGGCGTGCCGCTTTTCGTCGAGCAATTCACCATATCGCTGATCGAGGAGCAACTGCAGATACCTCTCATGAGCCGCAAGCGGAGCGGCGTTCCGCTCATGCTCGCGGAGATGATGTCCGAGCGTCTCGACCGGCGCCCCGGGGGCCGCCGGATCGTGCAGGCCGCGGCCTGCATCGGGCGCTCGTTCACGCCTCAATTCATCGCCGCCGTGTTGCAGCAGGAGCTGGAAGGATTTGCGGAGCCGCTACAGGCACTGGTCGAGGCGGAAATTCTCTTGCCCAGGCGCTATGGCGCCGAAATACGCTACGAGTTCCGCCACACTCTGCTCCAACGAATGGCATACGAATCGATGCTGCAAGCCGAGCGGCGTGCGACGCATGGGCGGATCGTCGACGTCCTGCGCGGCCAGGACGAATCCGGTCCGCCGCTCCCGGAGGTGATGGCACACCACCTGACCGAAGCCGGCATGTTTCGCGACGCGATCGGCGCCTGGCTGCAGGCCGGGGTGAGCGCGGCGCAGCGATCGGCGCATATCGAAGCCATCGAGCACATACGAAAGGGCCTCGGTTTTTTGGACAAGATCCCGGAGGCTGCGCTGCGGCGCCATCTGGAGCTCAACCTTCAGGCGGCGTTGATCGGCTCCATCATGGCCACCGAAGGCGCCACCTCGATGCGCGTCTCCGAGTGCTGTCAGCGCGGACTTCAGCTGTGCCAGGAAGGTGAGCCCACGCCGCTGGTCCTTCCCTTCGCCTTCGGCCAGTTCACCTTCACCAATTGCCGAGGCCGAGTTGAAGAGGCCACCTCGCTCGCCCGCCTGTTTCTCTCCCTCGCCGAGCGCAATGGCAACGAATCCGCGCGCGTGATCGGACACCGCATGCTCGGCACGGTCCTATTCGCACAGGGCGAGGCGGCAAAGGCAAGAGAGCAGTTCGAACGGTCGCTACACCTCTACTCGCCCGAACGCGATGCCGCGACCACGCACATGTTCGGGCAGAACACGGAGATACACAGCAAGTCGGGTCTGAGCCTCGCGCTCTTTTGTCTCGGAGAAGTCGAGCAGGCGCTGACGGTCGGGGTCGATGCCCTGCAGTCCGCCGATATGCTGCGGCATCCGCACTCGACGGCGATTCCGCTCACCTATGTCGGCGGCTGGGTCTTCGGGTTGTGCGAAGCAACCGACCATCTGATGCGCGAGGCGAAGCGATTGATTGCGCTCGCGGACCAGCATCGGCTCGGCGCATTTCGCGCTCACGGGACGGGTCTCCTGGGATGGGCATTGTGCCAGCGCGGCGATCTCGACCACGGCGCCGCGGCGATCGAGCAGGCTATTGCAGCCCTGGACTCGATCGAGTTTCGCATGGCGATTTCCGGCTATCTGGGGAACTGGGCCGACGCCCTGCGGCGGCTGGGGAAGCTCCAAGCCGCAGAAGCCGCGTGCGCGCGCGCCATCGAGTTGATGCGCGAGAGTAGCTTTCGATGGCTTGAACCAGAGCTGCGCCGGATCGAGGCGCTGATCGCCGGCGGGCTTTCGCGGCGGGGCCCGGATATCGCCGAAGGAATGCTTCGGGGCGCGGTCGCCTGCGCCCAGAATCTCGGCTTCCCGGTGCTGGAGCGGCGCTGTCTGATCAGCCTCAAACGGTGTCTTGGACCGAAGCGCAAGGACTTCGAGCTGGAATCGCGGCTGAAGGCGCTGTCGCATTTCGGCGATCTCGCGCGGCGGGTGGCGGCCGCGGTTGCAGGTTCCGGCGCGCATCCTGACGGCGCGATTTCGGAGGATCGGGCAACGCGCAGCTGAGATTGCGAGCGGGACCTCATGTGGCGATCTGGACGCGCCGATCGTCCGGAATGGGGTCATCAGCGGCGATCGACGATATGCACGCTTGGTCAGGTCCGCTGTCCCGGCGATCGCTACGACTCTCGGCTTCGTCTACGTGGAGACCGGTCGCGCACGCGAAGGGGCCGCAATGCTGTCACGCACAATGGAGACACAGCGGTCCAATTCCCTTCCCTATGGGGTAGCCTGGTCCGCCATGTTTCTTGGCTTTGCGCGCCTGCGCGAGGGCGATGAGCGGGCCGCCGTGGCGCTAGGCTCAGAGGCCTTACACATCGCTCGACGCCACAGTTATCGTATCGTCGAAGCTACTGCGCTCCGATTGCTTGCTGTGTCTGAAAGCCGGCTTTCGCATTCTGCCGCGGAGCAGCGCTTTCAAGAAGCTCTTCTATGTTCAAAATCACTCGGGCTTGGCCCAGAGATAGCGCACTGCCGTTTCGGTCATGCGATCTCGCTGGCGCGAATGGATCGATTCCGCGAGGCATATCGCGAGCTTACGGGCGCTGCGGATCTCTACGGCGATTTGCGCATGGAATTCTGGCGTCAAAGGGCCCTGCTCGCGTCCAAGGACGTCGGTGGCGAACGCGAGGCATAACCACACACTCGGCGCTCCAGCTCGCAACTCGGTGCCGCTGTGCGGAGGCTGCTAGAGGGTCATCAGCGGCAGTCGACGATATCCACGCTTGGTCGGGTCAGCCGTCGGCAACGGACCTCAGGAGAGCCGCTGCTCAGGAGGCCCGTCCGGCAGGGGAGAGAGGAAGACATTTCCGGAACTGGCGCCGGATTGGTCCGCGCCGAGTTCTTTCCTGGGCCGGAGATGGTCCGCTGCCTGGTCCGCAGCTGGTGCGGAACGCGGGAGAAAATGGTCCACTTCGACCGCCATCTGTAGGTTTCACGTGGCACATTCGTCGATCCGGCGCCGGCGACGGGCGCGGCTTTCCGCGGAATTGCGCGGACTTGCGCCAATGCCGGCGTGCTGGCGAAGGGATCGACGAGATAGTGCCCGCACACCTGCAGGAAGCGCCGATTGTAGAGCCGGTCCTTGCCGATGAAGACCGTCTCCACCGCCGTCTTCATGTTGTCGTAGATGCCGCGCGCGCAGGCGCCCCGGAAGAAGGCGAAGGCCCGGTAGTGGCATCGAAGACCATCTCGTGCGTCTCGCGGATGGGGCGAGACGTCTCGCAGGGCGAAGCGTAAACGAGTTTGTCGCGCGGACTCAGCGCGTGGCCAGCAGCCCTTCGATTTCCCTTACCAGATCGGCCGAACGCACCGGCTTGAACAGAAGCCTTCCCTGGTGCATTGCCTCGCGCTCTGCCGCCCGCGGCGCGTAGCCCGTGGCGAAGAGCACCTTGATCGCGGGATGCATGACCCTGGCCTGCCGCGCCAACTGCCCCCCGTCCATGCCGGGCATGACGACGTCGGTGAACAGCAGATCGACATGATGATCGGCGAGAAGGCGAACCGCCTCATAGCCGTCGCTCGCGACCAGCACCCGGAAGCCCTTCTCGGACAGCATCTCCACGACGACATCGCGCACGGCGGCGTCGTCTTCGGCGAACAGTATCGTAAGAAGCTGCTCCATGCGCCCTCGTCGACCACCTCAATGATTGAGGCGCGCTTTTCTGCACGATCTCAGTATAGCACAAATGCCGGGAAGAGGACCTCAAATGCAGGTACTACTCGAATTAGGGCAATTATCATCCGGAAGGGGGAACACGGCGGTCGGCGACCCGATATGAACGGCTCCCGATTATTTTCGGTGCTGCCCCCTCAACAAAAATCCCGGCTCCATGGCGGAGCCGGGATTACTGTCGGTGGTTGCGGGGAGAGGATTTGAACCTCTGACCTTCAGGTTATGAGCCTGACGGTCGTCCTTGATCGGAATGCTTGGCCTATTTCCCGAACGGGGGCGCCCGACCTAGGCCTGATCTCTGTTCGATGTTGACGGTAGTGTAAAACGGTAGTGAAATGCCGAATGTACCGACCGGGCAAGTGCTTGAACTTGTTGGACCCCGCTCCGCGGCAGTCCCCTCCGGTAGGGGACGCCACCTAATCCAAGCCCTGAGCAGACACCCGCGCGTCGCCGCGGGCGGGTGCTCTATGGGCGATCGCGCGTCGCATGGCGCGCGGCGAGATCGAACAGCAGCAGGCCGGCGAGGAAGCCGCCGAGATGCGCGACCCAGGCTATGGGCGCGCTGTCGGCGCCGGGCATGCCGGTTTGCCCGACGACGAAATTCACGGCGATCCATAGAATGATGATCGGCCACAGCCCGCGCCGGCGCCCAGGAGCGGCGCCGAACTGAAATCGCAGCACGCCACCGAACAAGCCGCTGATCGCGCCCGATGCGCCGACGATCGGCTCGGGCGTGGACGGGTATGCGGCCAGGTGCGCGAGAGCGCTGACGACACCGCAAACGAGGAAGAAAACCAGCATGCGCCAGCCGCCGATGCGCCGCTCGACGCCCGAGCCGAAGGCAAGCAACGCCAGCATGTTCACGCCGAGATGAATGAAGTTGGCGTGCAGGAACTGGTAGGTGATGGGATCGACCAGCGCTGGCCAGCCCAAGCCATCGGCCAGAGTGTAGCGCGCGGGGATGAACGCGAAGGTGGACACCAGCGCATCGTCGAGATGCGCCGGCAGCAGGAGCCGCAGCACATGCACGGCGACGTTGACGATCAGCAGCGCCTTGGTAATCGGCGGGACGTTGAGGATGGGCTGCCTTGCGGGCGGCGTCGGGCGATCGCTCACGCCGCAGCTTAGCGGGTCGCAACAGCATCACGCCAATCCCCATGCGGCGCTAAATCCTTCGTTAATCGCCTTCGGCGATGATCAGGCGCTACCCAAGGCATCGCAGATGAACGGCCACATCACGCAGCCGCGCCAGCTTTCCCTCGGTTGGGGCTGGCTTGCATTTCTCCTCGCCGCCGCCGCGCTATCCGGCGGCGGGATCGGCGCTGTCGTCGACCGG
>WNFJ01747022.1_pt1 | contig 14506 bp, 15 predicted proteins | sample 5400461 | NCBI WGS metagenome assembly WNFJ01 (sample SAMN13153349, study PRJNA577476) | soil metagenome | isolation source: 115 cm saprolite on Douglas fir-dominated hillslope | place: USA:California | collected 2013-09-17 | reverse complement strand
ACTTACGGGTACGAGTGTTCCCGAGAGTACCCAAGCCCTCTGGCTCGGGGCAAACCGGGGTGCCAGCAGCCCGTCGTTAATCTCCCGGGTTACTGCGAACCGATTGAATTGCGTGGCCGGAATGAACAAACGCTCATTGTTCGCGAACCCGTCTGAAGCAGTGTCCACGTCTCCTTCGGCGGCCGAGACAACGCCGTTATGGCCCACTCGTGCAACCTCTGCTGCATAGGCGTCGTAAAGGCGCTTCGGGAAGAGTACTCCTGGCTCAAACGAGACGACCCTCTCATACACGTCCAGAAAGATTTCGTTGGCTAGACCGCTGGGAATGAAGCGCTGACGGAACTCCCGTTGCGAGTCGAGTTCGGCGTCGAACTTATCCGTGTCGCGCGGGCCGGAAGCCTGGACCACTCCAGCGGTATTGGGGTTGTCGCCGTAGGTTATCGGGCTGTTCGTTCCCCCCGACGGCCCCCCGCCTGGCACGACGGAAGAAAGCGCTCCGACCAACCCCGCTTCGAAGGTCCCGGGAATGCCCCCGGTGAAGGGCAGCTCATATAGAGGGTGAATCCAATTGGTCGTATAGTTAAACTCCCAGTAGGCGTGGCCGTCGCTCTGCTGCAGAGTGTTCCAGGCGCCCATGCTTAGCTGGATCGGGATGGTGTTGCTGTGCCGGTCCGGAAAATGGTCGGTGGCGCTCGGGAAGCGCACCTCCTTTCCGTCGACCGTGAAGATATTCCCCTGAACGTTGTTGTGATTCCCCATCGCTGCAAGAGCAGCCGCGTCGGCGGCGGTGAGGGTTCCGAATTGTGGACGCCCAGCGGGAAGTGGCGCGGCGACGGGCGCGACTCTCAGATCGTGAATCATCCACCCCTCGTACCAACCACTCTCATTATTGATCACGAAAAGCCCAGAGATGTCGGTGAAGATGTCGATGAATGCCCGCACATTATTGGGATCCGTAGGCAGACCGGGCTTGGGCTCCAGAACGACCCGCACAGTGCCGATAGTGGGCAAGTGGCAATTAGGTCCGGTAGCGGTCAGCATGGCCGTGTCGTTGACACCGGGAAAGGTAGCCGTAAACGGATTGGGCTCAAAGCCAGTTGTGTCCAGCAGGTAATACTGAAAAAGCTGGCTCGGCTTGGGCTTGAAAGGAGCCGTGTTAAAATGAGCTTCGGCGTAAGCCTGTGTGGGTAGCTGGCTGTGCGGCCGGTCTGCAAGTCGAACGAGTCGTTGCTTGAGCGGATCGGGCAGATTAACTATGTCTCCCCGGGTCCCGACCTTGGCCATGTCCTCGTTGGCGTGTAGGTTCGGGTGGCAGGGCGGTGGCGGTTGTTCTGCGTGGCCCGCGTACGGGGCAAGAACCGCGAGGCCAAGCGTCGCAACCAAGGCGGCCTCCTTGGTTCCTATGGTTGTCGTGGCGTTCTTCTTCTCCTCCCTCTTTGATGACGTGAGCTGGTTCATGGCTTTACTCCCCGTGAAAATCACGTCTGACTCTCCTGCCAGTTTACCGGCGCACCCGTAATCCCCTCTCGTTGCTCTGGATAAGACGGATCCTAGGAAGCGCCTTCACCGCGAAGATGGTCGGCTAGGCGATCTGCTCATTGCTCAGAAAGAGGTTCCTCTATGACAGTGGGTGCCTCCGAAATCGTCTATGGTTCAAAATTGTTTTGGTCAATTTTGCGCGACTCTCCCGATAGGTCAGCTGCGCAAAGGCCATGCACAGGTACTGATCGAGACAGGAGAAGCTCTTGACCTTGTGGTCGCCGTCGTAATGGGCCACGCACCGGCGAAAAGTAGTGAGCGGAAGATGGCGCATCAACTGCGCGAAGACGAGCTGGCCTTGATGCATCGAGCAACTCCGCGGCAAAAGCTGCGGTCACGGTGCGCGAGGGCCTATCGATGTTTAAATCGAGACCAAGAGAAAAAGCCGCTTTTATGAAAGACGTTCAATAGGTTGCGCGTGGCGTTGAGTTCAACGTTGGGACACTACTGCCGTTGGAACTGAACGAAGCTGGACGCATTCATCGCCGACCGAGCGAATGAAGGTCCAGCCAATCTCGGAAAAGTAGTCCAGCCATCAAGCCCGGACAAAGAATGGCGATTATTCGAGCGACACTTGGGCGACTCATGGCTATTCCCCCATCCACTTCCTGGTGACGCCAGGTTGCCTCAGCCGCACGTTTGAACGTGGAGGCTTCAGTCGGCGGCTGATGCTGCAGCAGCAATGGGATGAGAGCGCCCGAACTGCGGCGCTCAAGGCGAAGCAGCAACGCCTGGATTCACGCGGGCGAGCGGCTCGGGTCCAGGCGATTCGCAAGTCCGACAGGTAGCGTAACCCCCACCAGGACGAACGGTGTAACCGTAGGCCTAAAAGAATGGGCAGAAGGGATCCACCAGGAACGGATCGAATGCCACAGGTGTGAAGAGGAAGGGACTACAGAATCCATCGCCAAAAAAGATGAATACGCGTGGACCGGGGAAGAAAAACGGATTCGCGAAGAAAAAAGGAGATCGGAAAACGAAGCGGGGGCCAAAAAGGAACGAGGTACTGAAGAAGAAACGTCGGTCGAAGAAGAACTCACCCGCAGAGAGAGCGCGCTGAGGGAAGCCGCGGAAACCAGATCCGCGGTCACGGAATCCCGTGCCGCCAAACGGGTGGCCGAACGTGGTTCCCACCCCAAATCGTGGATTTGCGAAGGCCGAGTTGCTGAGCGCGGTGCCGCCAAATCGAGAATTGCCCATCACCGAGTTGCCCAAGGACGAGCGGGCAAATCGCGAATTGCTCAATGGAGTGTTGCCGACGTGTGAGTTTTCGAAATTCGACAGCACACGATTCGCGGAGATCGTCGAGCCCGTCGCTCTGGGTGCAGTCGTCGTCAGCCTGGAATGATCCGCCCACCTGTCGCGGCCCTGCCCGGACCACCAGCGGTTCGAGTCCGCGCTCAAACTTGGGGCATGTGTGTTCGCTGCCATCGCGCCACCCGCCGCTGGGCCGGAGGCTCCGGGAGCCCTTGCAACGGAAGCATTGCCAGCGTTTGCAAACGAGTGTCGCTGACTATCGACGGTACCGGAACCGGAGGCACGAGCCGCCGATGCGCTAGATCCTCCTGATGAACCTCCTGCCGGATTGAAGTTGCGTGCTGTCCCCGACGTGCCGAAGTACGCGCGGGGTGGCGGCACCGCCGGTCTGCTTCTGCCGGCGCCACTCGATCCGCTGCCTCGATTGCCTGAAACAGCCCCGCTGTTGAACGCGGGCATACCAGACGGGCGTCCCGCGTAGGTATGCCATGTGGCACCCGAACCGTTCAAACCAGACGGGGGCGCGCCGCCGCGATAGCCGCGGCTGCCACTGTAAGACCGCCCGCCGGGTGCGCCATAGTGCCCCCCGCCACCGGAATAGTGGCCTCCGCCGCCGCCGTAGTGCGTTCCGTCGACGTGGACACCGCCACCGCGCTGAGCGAATGCGGGGTTCGGCGTACAAGCAAGCGCAACAAAGGCAACGAACGCAAACAGGAATGTGGAGACGGTGGATTCTCTCATTTTCGATTACCTCCACCGAAAGACTCGGTCCAGCCTCAAACTGTAAGTGCCACTGGCACCACTGCTGGTTCAATGCCGCCGTCCCTTTATCCGTCAGACGGCACATTTGGCGTCTACCTGCTATGGCCGCACAGGCGTGTTGCGCTACCTCAAGGATGGGCGGCTCGCCATTAGTTTGATGAGCTACTCAGTTAATTGAACCCTCTTCGAGGGGGGCACCCACTCACTACGGGCGCTACGACTCGCAAGAGGATGCGTGAGAGCCGGATCGCCGGCGCGACGCTGACTCGTTATGCACGGCAGAATGATCGGTGCGGTGATAGGAGCCTTCCTGCTGCCGGTCGTGACAGGGGCTCAGAGCTCATGGCTCGACGACCCTGGAGTACAGAGCCGACTGTCCGCCGGAGAAGTCGTGGTCCGTGCCGCCCTTGACGGTCAAGAGATCCGCGGCCGCATCGTGGCCGCGATCAGAATCACCGCGCGGCCCGAGGCAATCTGGAACGTCATGACAGATTGTGAGCGCGCGCTGGAATTTATTCCTGGTCTGAAGCGCTGTCGCCGCATTCAAGCTGCGTCGGACGGCACCTGGGAGCTCATCGAGCGCGAGGTCAAGTACTCCTGGTTGATGCCAACGGTCCGCAATGTCCTCCGCGCCGACTATCAACGGCTCCGGCGCATCGATTTCAAGCGCGTGAGCGGAGACCTGAATGACGAGGAGGGAACGTGGTTGCTCGAAGCTGCACCCGATGGATCGGCGACGATTGTCGAATACCAGTGGTATGTCGACCCGGGCTTCTGGATGCCGCGGGTTCTCGTACAACGCTCGCTAGTCACGAATCTACGCGCCGCGATGAAGGCGTTGCGGACTCGCGTGGAGGCCGTCGAGGCGGCGCGCGACTGGCGGTCACGCGACCGGAGCGGGTCCGAACCGGGAAGTGCGGGTGCTTTCTGCTCTCTTGCGTGCCGATCGGCGCGTACGTTGGGTTGAGCCGTGGCCATGGATGCATCACCGGACAACGAGCGAGCATCTACTCCCCGAAGGCCGTAATGTACGTCATTGCATTTTGGGCGCGAGCACTGACAGCAGCACTGCGGCACCCGCCACACCCTCCTCGACGCAGCTTGAGCCGCAACATCCGCGCATTCTCGTCACGTTTTCGAACCAACAGCGGGGCTTGCCCGGCCCCGCAGGGACAACGGGACTGCGTTACAACGGGGATGGTTACCTGATCGCGCAGAGCGCTCACCAGACGGCGCTGCGTGTGGCCGCAACCTATTCTTTACGGCTGGTAGCGACCTGGCCTATCAAGCAACTCGCGGCTTATTGCGTTGTCTATGAAATCCTCGATGCCCGCTCCGCTTCTGACGTACTGCGGGCGCTCGCGAAAGATTCCCGAGTCGTTCTTGCTCAACCGCTGCAGCAGTTCCATACGCTCTCGGATTCCCGGCAACGCGGTACGACCGTCTGGGCGGCCAGGCGCGTCATGGCGATGCCAGGGGGTCCCGGGAGGCGATCATTTCCACTCGAGCGTGCTGAAGGAATTCGCGTGCCGTCCGGACGGCCAGGCGCGCGGTGATGCCGGAGTTCCACGCCAGTCTGCTGGGAGGTGTGCATCACACCCGCGGCGGCGGCCTCGACAATCCAAACCTGGTAAGGGTACGTTTGCGGGTACCGCGATTTCTGGAATGTCAGAAAGGTTAATTGATTCAAAATCTTGGGCGTATCCGTGCAACTCCGGCCGGGATCTGAGCGGTCCGTCAGTCCAGCAACCGCTCACGCGGCGACCAGCTTTGTGGGCCACGCCTCGAGGAAGCGCAGTACGCCATCACGACGCTGTGAGTAGAAGAGCGCAAGCTTTGTGGTAACGCCACACCGTCGCAGGAACGTTTCCGCGTCGCTTATGCGCTTGTGGCAAGGACCATCTAACAGCACGAAATCGCAGTATGCTCCGGCGACGATGGCATGGAGAATATCGAGAGCGTCATTCGCTCTGAGCCTGAGATTCGGGTCGCTACGAAGCCGGTAGAGCAGGGCGCGCAGTAGTGCCTGTGTGGCGCGGGGTCGCGATGACTCCTTAATGTCACGCAGCGCGCGCTTGCCAAAGCCCGGCTCAGTAAACCGCTCGCGAAGTCCTTCAAAGCCCTTCAGGAACTGACCAGCCATCGCTTCGAGTTGCGGGGCTAGTCGAGCCCGTCCGGTGTGCATGTGCCTGAACCAATTCCTGAGGGAGGGAAATCCCGTTCGCACCGCGTCCTCGGCGAAGAGCCTGAGAACGTCGCTATCGCCGGCTGGCGACTCCTTGGTCTGTCCGACCATCACGGCAGGTGGGAGAGCACCAGCGATCCACGGGCGCGGATGACGGCCTCGCGGAATCTCGCGCCCAGAGCAGGCGGACTCTCCGCGAACGTTCGGAGCGCCCACGTATCCAGGTAGACCGCCGGGTGAGTCAGCGTCTGCCTGACAAGGGGGCGTCCATCGGGACCGAGGAGAGGGGAGAATTCAATCATGGCGCGTCGAGGGGGAGTCGACAATCCTTGGTGCAACCATAGTGCAACGGACTAGTGTCTACCGGCGAGAGATCAATGTTACCTTCTATCTAACTCGTTGAATTAATGGCTCCCCGGGTTGGAATCCGATCGCATTCGTAAGTAACTGGGCAAGGGGCAGAAATCTGTGAGGCCACGGGCAACCTACCCCGATTCTTAACCCTCGGAAGCGGAAGCTGCGGTGGGACGTCCTGATACCCAGTGCGCGCGTGATGGGGTTGATCGCTGCTCGATCTGCGGCGGTCGGGATCCCGCGATTGTCGATCTATACAGATTTCTGTATCATAGGATCGTGAAGACCACTTTGGACATCGACGACGAACTCCTCGTAAGGGCGAAGGCGCTCGCCGCGCGCGAGCGCTCAAGCGTCACCGCACTCATCGAGGAGGGCCTGCGGTTACGTTTGCGCCGTCGCGTTTCGGCAATGCGCCGAGGAAACGAGCCCGCGCTTGCGATCTACCGGGGCAAGGGCGGGCTTGCCAGGGGGATCAATTCGCTGTCCAACCGGTCCTTATTTGATGCGGCCGATAGTGACACCTGACCTAAACGTACTGCTCGCCGCCTCGCGATCGGATCACCCGCAGCACACCGCCGCCCTGCCATGGTTGGAAGATGCCATATCCGAGTGTGCGACCGGCGGTAGCATCGAGGTGCTGCCGATGGTTGCTGCCGGCTTTCTACGCTTGGCGACGAACGCGAAAGTCTTTCCGTCGCCAACGCCAATCCGCGCGGCGATAGACTTCATTGACTCGCTGCTCGCAATTCCTGGTGTCGAGATGTCGGAGCTCGGGCGCGAATGGCCGACGTTGCGTGAGCTGGCGAGTGCTCACAACCTCTCAGCGAATGACCTGACTGACGCGTGGATCGCGGCAGCTGTTCGAACGATCGGCAGTCATCTGGTGACGTTCGATCGAGGTTTCACGCGACTGCTTGGTCGCAGCGAACTCACAGTTCTGAGTCCTACGAACGTCGTGAGTCCGTAGCGGCTGCCGGTTATGGTCGGGAGTCCGGCGGATGAGCGTGGCCCGTAACGCCCTCAGCGGTGCGGCGGCCGTTACACAGGCCGGCGGTTAGCGCCTGAGCGGTAAACTGATTGCATTCAAGGGCGCCCACGTATCCCGAAACATACCCTCGCAGATATTGCTATGTGCTGGCGCGCTGAGACGCAATGGAGCCACGTAAGAGTTCGCGCCAGTGCGGGCTTAAGGCCGCTTCCGACCCAAGAGCCGTCAAGCGCAAGATCGATCTGCCAGCCGGAAGCGGTCGCTCATGCGAGGCGCGGGACGGGAGAGCCTCGGTATAGCTCCCGGTTGCCGCCTAGGTTGCAAACGGCGGCTGTTTGAATCTAGCCATGGCCGGGCGAGGAGTATCGTAGGCACTGAACAGCCCGCTGCTAACCAGCTCGGGGTTATTGGCGGCGTCTGGCCAGGCCAGATAGTAGTGTGCGTACCAATACCAGACGCTCTCAACCCGTCCGTTGACCGCATTGGCCAGATCTTGAACGAAGTTGGCCTGGCCGGCTGATGTGAATGGGTATCAGGGACTCGGGGTCTCCGTTATTCCACCTGGGGCAGCCGGATAACTAAATTCGACAATCTGCATCGGCTTCCCCACGGCCGCGATTGAGTCGAGGGCAGACAAAAAGTCCGCTTGAGCAAAGTAGGGCTGCGGAACGTCTCCGCCCGAAAACATATATGGGTAGCTCAATCCGGCAATGTCGAACGGCACCCCTAAGTTGACCATCGATTGGACGAAGCTGTATGCGGCGATGTTGCCTCTGCTGTAACCAAAGCCAGCAATGTGCAAGAGGATCTTCGCATTCGGGTAAACCGAGACCCCGCGGCATCAGAATGCCTTTATAGGGGTTGCCCCGCAGCTCCTACAGACCTGTTTTTGCGATAATGGGCACGACTTCAAAACAAATGGGGAGAATAAAGATGGGTTTTCACTCAGCTTCGTTCAGGGGATGTGTCGCCGCTCTTTTCCTGTCTGCCAGCTTGGCTGTATCCGCGTGCGGTGCCGCATCCAGCAAGCTGGACGGCCTGTATGCAAACTCAAACGGTCAAAGTACGGTTGAGTTTCGCGACGGCAAGGCGTTCGTGACGATAGTGGGGGGAGGGAGCGATGCCACCCCGTACGATGTGAAAGGAGACACCATCACCATCCATGTTGGCGGAATGGCAGGCGATCTGGTGCTGACTCGTAACAGCGATGGAACCCTGCAGGGCCCCTTCGGAATCATGAGGAAGAAGTAAGACTACGCAAGGTAGATGGCCTGGCCCGGCTCGCGCGGCTGGCCGCGCCAAATGGCTCAGGATTCTGCTGTCGCAACCCACGGCCCGAAGCCGAGAATTCTCGGCTTCAGGCCGTGGACGTTTCGTTCGCCTAACTTTGCCTGCTCGGTGGCTGCCCGGGCGATCGGTGGGTTCCGGCGAATCTTGCCGGCGGACGGGAAAGATTCACGCCACGACCGCGCGCAGCGGGGCGCCCGAAAGCGCGTACGCCGGCAAGATCGCGGTCGCCAGGGTACGAGCGAGTAGCTTCTCGATGTCCCGCAGCAGCGGGATCTCATCCGGCGACACCAGCGAGATGGCTCGTGCCGCCGCGCCGGCGCGTGCTGTTCGACCGATCCCGTGCACGTAGTCCTCGGGCACGTTCGGCAGCTCCTTGATATCCAGCCCCTGAGCGGCCGACGGCTTCCCCGGGTGCAGCCCGGCAGCCCGGCGGCAGGGCTAAACTAACTCGTTGAGCGGAAAATGGACGTGGCTGAGTGCGCTAGGCGTCTACCCCCAAGCGTATCCCGCACGTCACGGTGTGCGGCACTGTGCGTCTCCGCTCGGTCTTGCGGGTGCTGCTACAGGCGGCGTGCCACGCAACGGGGCAACGGGCCGTGAGTCGATCCATTGTGCAACGTCGTTCTCGCTTACGCTGCTGCTGAAGTTACCCCAAGAGGTACCCTCACAGTAGGCTTCGTGCGGTGATACGACGTGATACGTGCTGAGGGCGCTCACTCCATTAGGACGCTAAGCGCGGCGACGCTGCCTTATCGCGGTGCGATGATCGCATCAACCTGCTCGCGTGCGGCGTGGGAGCTTCACACCGTCGCCGCGAGCTCGATGGACGCAGCGGCTCTCTCAACGACTGTTTGTACGCCGTGCCCTGGGTTCGACACTCTGCGAGTCTTCACGAGATGCTTGCTTTCGAGCAGCGTCACATCCCTTCTCACCGCCGACGGATCCCGTGACAGCGCAGCAGCGAGCGCGAAGAGGGGGACTGCTTTCTGGTTGATTTCCTGCAGAAGCCGTACACGAGCCGGGGTGATTACTTCCAGGAAGTCCGCCGGATCCTCGAAAGATAAGTTCAGGCCTGGCGCCGGCCTTTCGTCACGGTCCAGCTTACGAGCGTTAGCCCGCATGCGGGAAAAGAAACGATCCATCGACTCGATGCCGATTCGGATCTTACGTCCTCGGCTTAGGCTCATGCGTTTCGAGGTACTGCCTGACTTCGGCCTCGAACCGCTTTTCCGTGCTCTCATAGGATTCAAACTCCACAGGTGCCACTTTTCCCAGATAATGGCGATGGTGATATCCATGCGAGTTGTCGTATCCCAAAACCCGGCCGTTATCAGCCGCAGTGTTATGGGTGTCGATCAGTACCATCGAATATCGCAAAAGTCGCCCCGAGCGCGAGTAGTCGGCTTGGACGCGCACTGCTACGCCGCCTTTCCGTCCCTTCGGATGGAACTCGTCTCGGACAGATTTCTCCGGGTCGAGTTCGTCCTCCTGACGCGGCCGCTTCGCCATGTGTGAAGAAGTATAGCAGAAGGGATGTGTAAGATCCCATCTGAGTCGCTAATGCGAATTCAAGGAGTTGGCACGATGGCGTGCGGCACTGCGCCCCTCGTCAACTCGATCGTGTGCGCACTTCCGCCCCCGGGCTTGCGTCGGGCTACTGATTGGGGGCGTTTCCAGAGAATGTGGCCGGCTCGAGCGTGTAACACTCTAGAATGGACATTAAATATCAGTGTTATCACACTGAGAAATAAAGTAATGGCTCCCCGGGTTGGAATCGAACCAACGACCAACGGATTAACAGTCCGATGCTCTACCGCTGAGCTACCGGGGAACAGGCGGGACTTGCGAAGGGCGCGAATTCTCCGGCAACGGTGTCCGCGGAGTCAAGGAAACCGCTCTCACCGGGATCGACTCTGCAGCAGCAGTCGGCCGTAGGCGACGGCGTTGACCGCTACCAGCAGGCCGGCCAGGATCCACTGACTGTGCCAAGTCAATCCGGGCGGATAGAGCACCGCGCCGAGGTAGTGGGACAGGAATCCGCCGCTGTAACCGGCCTCGCCGCCGAGGGAGCGCAGGTGATTTTCCAGGGGTGTGAGCGGGCAGATTGTGCTCGAGAGCTCCACCCAGCATCCCCACGCGAGTGCGGGCAGGTGCACCAGCGCCGCCCAGCGCCAGCGCCACGTGAGAAAGCCGCCGAAAATGATGTACGCGGTGAACGTGAAGTGGACGACGACGAGTGCGTCGGCGAGCAGCGACCAGATCATCGGCCGCTTCGAGTGCCTGCTTCAGGCAGCGTCGACGCGCGCGATGAGAATGCGCGCGATACGGTCCAGCGCCTGCTCCAGCATCGGCATGCTGCAGGCGAACGACAGTCGCATGTGGCCGGGTGCGCCGAAGCCCGAGCCGGGAACCACCGCGACGCCCGCCTCGTTCAGGAGGAACTCCGCGAACTCGCCGTCGTCGCGGCAGCCCAGCGCGCTGATCGCGCGCGAGACGTCCGCAAACGCGTAGAAGGTGCCCGAGCCAGGCAGGCAGCTGACGCCAGGCAGTGAATTCAGCCCCCGCACCACGTAGTCACGGCGCTGCTTGAACGCTTCGTTCATTTTGGTGATGCACGCCTGATCCGCGTTGAGCGCCACGGTGGCGGCCTTCTGTGAAATGCTCGACGCATTCGAGGTCGACTGGCCCTGGATGGTGCTCATCGCGGCAATGATTTCCTTCGGCCCCCCGCAGTACCCGAGCCGCCAGCCGGTCATAGCGTACGCCTTGGAGACGCCGTTGATTCCCAGTAGATCTTCTCGTACATGTCATCGGTGCCGATGAGAATGCGCGGATGCTCGAGCAGCACTTCCCCGAGCCCGCGCAGCTCGGCACGCGTGTACGCAGCGCCGGTGGGATTGCAGGGACTGTTGAGCAGCAGCAGTCGTGTCTGCGGGGTGATGGCCGCGGCCAGCTGGCGCGGCGTGATCTTGTACCCCTGTGCCATCCCGGCAAACGGCATCACCGGCAGCCCGTCAGCCAGCAGCACCATGTCCGGGTACGACACCCAGTAAGGCGCGGGAATGATGGCCTCATCGCCCGGATCGATCACCGCCATCGCGAGGTTGTAGAGGGTCTGCTTGGCGCCCGCGGAGACCAGGATCTGCGAGCGCTCGTAGGTGAGAGCGTTGTCGCGCTCGAACTTCGCGATGATCGCGTCCTTGAGCTCGTCGATCCCCTCGACGTTGGTATACCGGGTGAAGCCGCCCTGAATCGCGTCCATGCCGGCCTGCGCAATGTGGGCGGGCGTGTCGAAGTCGGGCTCGCCCGCGCCCAAGCCAATCACGTCCTTGCCCTGCTCGCGCAGGCGCGCAGCGCGGGCGGTCACGGCGAGGGTCGGCGAGGGTTTGACGCGCTGGACGCGGCGCGCGACAGGCAAGGTCACTGAATTTCCTGCATTTCGCTTGAGATCGGGCAGCCCCGCTATATTAAGAGATTGTGTCCTGCCCGGCCATCGAGAATACATCCGCGTGGAACAGCAGCCTTTCAAGCTGGAAGCCGATTACGCCCCCGCGGGCGATCAGCCCCAGGCAATCGAGAAGCTCGTCGAAGGGCTCACCGAGGGGCTCGCACACCAGACGCTCCTCGGAGCGACGGGCAGCGCGAAGAGCGTCGGCTATGACGATCCGCTTCTGATCGCTGAGTGCGTTGCCGGCGAGATTCGTACGCGCCTCGTCAGGGCCGGCCCCTTTATCGACGACCTCATTAGGAGTCGGGGTTTGCAGGGGGGCGATGGAGTAGAGACGGAGCAGTTTGCCTTGGCTGAACACGCGTACCTCGCGCCGGCTTACAACCCGTCTAATGGCGAAACGGCGTGGTACCCGGTTGCCGCCTTGCTGCGGCACCGTGCCCCCGAGCGGATGTTTCGTGTGTCGACGACCTGCGGCCGTTCGATCAGCGTTACTGCAGATCACAATTTCTGGGTCCTTCGCGAAGGCCGCCCGACCCAGGTCAAAACGGAAGACATCCGGTCATGCGATCTGCTTCCGGTGCCCGAAGCCGTGAGCGCCCTGTCCGAAGGATTGAGAGAATTGGACATTCTTCCCTACCTGGCGGACACACAGCTCTCGGTTCACGCTGAAATCCCGATTCTGGAGTACATGGCGGTTGCGGGCAGCGCGCAGTTCGCGTCAACGATTGCTACCTGCGGGCTGCAACCCGGCGGGAAGCTCTATGCGATACGCCGCGGTCTGCGCGACAGCGGACTGAAGGTCCGGCATTTCCTGACTCTGCTGTCGGCCACCAATAACCTGGGCGGGCGCCGTAATGAGTCCCGCGTGTCCGTCGGTGGCCAGAAGGTCGCTTGCAGACTCCCGGCACGGCTGCCGCTGTCTGATTCCGTACTCGCGCTGTTCGGTTATTACATCGCCGAGGGAAACGCTCAGGCGAGGTACATCATCATCTCCAATCATCACCGCATCATCAGGAAAAACATCGAGGCGGCGCTGAATGAGCTTGGCCTGCCATTCTTTGTCCGTCCGAACTCCGACTACCAGGTCTCTTCGATGGCCTTGCGGTCGCTGCTGGCGAAGCTCTGCGGGTGCAAGGCGGGTTGCAAGCGGCTACCGGATTTCTGGCCGCAGCTTTCGGATCGATCGCTGGGCGTACTGCTAAGAGCGTATTTCGACGGTGACGGCACGGTCGGGTACGGCGGCGAGGTCATCGCCACCACCGCCAGCGAGGACCTGGCATGCGAGTTAGCCTACGCCCTTAAACGATTCGCAATCCACGCGCGGTTGCGCAAGGCGTTCAAGCGAGCAACGAACAGCAAGCATGCCGGTGCCGTTTATTTCTATGTTGTCGTTTCCGGCCAAGCTGACCTAAGACGATACGCCGAGCACATTGGCTTCGATCACCCGGAAAAACTGGCACGCCAGAAAGTGTTTCTGTGCCGCCGTGCAGACACCAATGTCGACGTGGTCGCTGTGGAACGGGCCGCGCTGCGTTCCTTGCGGACCGGCGTTGGCCTGTCGATGAAGGCGCTGGCAAGACTGTCAGGTTGTTCTCGGCCGATGGTGAGCCTCGTTGAGAGCGGATTGCGACGGCCGAGCCGGGGGCTGCTGTTGCGAGTGCTGCAGGCGCTCGCGTCCAAGTACCGAACTGTCGTGGTCTCGGACTTCTCGTGGTGGGTCCAATGGCGGGAGATGCGTGCCCTGTGTGCGGCACGTTGGACACAGGTCTCGAGCGTCGAGCCGATCAATTACCCACATCCCCACGTCTACGATCTTTCAGTTCCCGGTCCACAGACCTTTCTTGCAGGTCGGGGAGGGATGTTTGTACACAACACGTACACCGCCGCGAACCTGATCCAGCGCGTGCAGCGCCCCGCCATGGTGCTGGCGCATAACAAGACGCTCGCCGCTCAGCTGTACGGGGAGTTCCGTGAGTTTTTTCCGCACAACGCGGTGGAGTACTTCGTCTCCTACTACGACTACTACCAGCCCGAAGCCTACGTACCCTCCTCGGACACGTACATCGAGAAGGACGCCTCGGTGAATGAGCACATCGAACAGATGCGCCTCTCGGCGACCAAGGCGCTGCTCGAGCGTTCGGATTCGATCATCGTCGCGACCGTGTCCTCGATCTACGGGCTGGGCGATCCGCAGGCCTACCTCGCCATGGTGCTGCACCTGAAGCGCGGCGATCGCCTCGAACAGCGCCAGCTGCTGCGGCGCCTTGCCGACATGCAGTACACGCGTAACGAGAACGAGCTGGATCTCACCCAGGGCACCTACCGCGTGCGCGGGGATGTCATCGACATCTTTCCGGCCGAATCCGAACGCGAGGCGGTGCGGGTCGAGCTGTTCGATGACACCATCGACTCGATCACGCTGTTCGATCCGCTCACCGGGGCGATCGACCGCAAGGTGCCGCGGTTCACCGTCTACCCCGGCACCCACTACGTGACGCCGCGCGAGCGCCTGGTGGGCGCCGTGGACCAGATTCGCGAGGATTTGCGCGTGCGCTTGCAGGAGCTGCGGGAGGCGGGGCGGCTGGTGGAAGCGCAGCGGCTCGAGCAGCGCCCCCGCTTCGACATGGAAATGATCAAGGAGGTCGGCTACTGCGCGGGCATCGAGAATTACTCACGC
>WNFJ01062083.1_pt1 | contig 14508 bp, 7 predicted proteins | sample 5400461 | NCBI WGS metagenome assembly WNFJ01 (sample SAMN13153349, study PRJNA577476) | soil metagenome | isolation source: 115 cm saprolite on Douglas fir-dominated hillslope | place: USA:California | collected 2013-09-17 | reverse complement strand
ACCTATAGGTAAACAGAAGTTTCGATAGCTGCTCGCGGTTATTTAGATGGCTCGCGATATCTGCCTTGCCATCGTCGCCGGTCGTGTGGTAAACGTTTACCCATCAAAAATGTAATGGGGCCACCGTTTCATTTGCGAGGAGAATACATACATGTTTTCCGTCGACCGACGCAGTTTCTTGCATCAAGCTGCGAATGCAGGCGTTGCCTGGGGTGCGAGTTCTCTACTTGGTGGCGCTTTTCTACGGGCTCAAACTTCGCTGCTGAGCGCTAACGACGTCGTCCGCGTTTACGTGGACTCGCGTCGCGTTACAGCCCCGCTCGACCGCGATCTTTTTGGCTCCTTTCTCGAGCACTTGGGCCGTGCCATCTACGAGGGCGTTTACGATCCCGGTTCGAAGCTATCGGACACCAATGGGTTTCGCAAAGATGTCATCGGTGAAATCCGCCAGATGGGAGTTCCAATCGTTCGTTATCCCGGGGGCAATTTTGTCTCGGGCTACAATTGGCTCGACGGCGTGGGTCCCAAGGAGAGCCGTCCCCGTGTGCTTGACAAGGCCTGGAATGCGATCAACACCAATCAGTTCGGCACCAATGAATTCATGGCGTGGTGCAAGGCTGCCGGCACTGAGCCCTTGATGGGCCTCAATCTTGGGACGGGAACTCCTGAAGAGGCAGCCGCTCTGGTCGAATATTGCAACCTGGATCAGGGAACAAAATGGAGCGATCTTCGCCGCAAGCACGGCTTCGCCGAAGCTTATCAGGTAAAGCGCTGGTGTCTGGGTAACGAGATGGACGGCCCTTGGCAAATAGGCCACATGACGGCGACTGAGTATGGTTTGAAGGCTCAGGACGCCGCCAGGCAGATGCGCTACGTTGATCCTTCCCTTCAATTAATTGCTTGCGGATCAAGCGGCCCGTTCATGCCCACCTATCTTGAGTGGGACCGCGAAGTTTTGGAACAATGCTACGATTACGTCGACGGTCTTTCCCTACATCGCTATTTCACCAATGCTCCCGCGGACACCGGCGGCGATAGTTCAAAGTTCCTCGCGATGAACCTCAGCATGGAACAGCAAATCGCAGAGACCGTTGCAGTTTGTGACCTTGTGCGTGGACATAAGCGGTCACCAAAACAATTGTGGTTATCTTTTGACGAATGGAACGTATGGTATAGAGCCCGGAGCGGCGATTACACGAACGGGCATCACCAGGAAGCGCCCCACTTGCTTGAGGAGGTCTACAATCTGGAGGATGCTTTGCTCGTAGGTGGCCTGCTCAACTCCCTGCTGCGCAATGCGAACCGAGTCAAGGTGGCGTGCCTGGCCCAATTGATCAATGTCATCGCGCCGATCATGACCAACGCAAACGGCTTGCTCCGTCAGACGATCTACTATCCGTACAGCTGGGCGCTTCAATATGCTCGCGGTTCGGTGCTTAATCTTCTCGCGCAGTCACCCACATACGAAGTTGCGAAAATGGGTCAAGTTCCGTACCTGGATGTAGCCGGCACCATCGATCCCGGGGACGGAAAAGTTGCGATTTTCGTTCTGAATCGTGACCTTTCGAAACCACATGTCGTGGAAATTAATTGGCAAGACAAAATGCCGGGCCAGGTGCTTGTTTCTAGTGTTCTGAGCGGAACTGATTTGAAAGCTTTCAATAGCTTCGAAGCGCCCAAACACGTCGCGCCGCAAGCGTTTGATAAGCCTTCGACGACCGGCGGGCGAACCAAGTTCGAAGTGCCCGCACGCTCGTACACTGTGATTCAGTGGTCGGCTTGATCCGGGCGGAAGAAGTTCGAGGCGCAGTGTTACACGAAAGCGGTTCCCAGGTCGATGACAGAAGCATTCACTGCGGTTCCGCTGGAAGCCGCAAATACTAGCCGCGAGTGCCCCAAAAGGGGAGACAAAGAGAGCGCGCTATGAAAACCACAGCTAGGCGGCATTTTCCAAAGACAGCGGCAGCAGGGACGGGAGGCATGCTGGCCGCGCGTTCCATGCCTGAATGGCCTCAGAAGTCGCCGCAGCTAGCCATCGTCCCTCCATCTCGGTCTTCAAATACTCACAGGTAGAGTTGCTTGACGGGCCGTTCAAGGTTCAGTTCGATCAGAATCGGTGATGAACCTTATTGTCTCTACCACCAAGTGGACGTGTAAGTTCCCGGCTAATGAAGTGCTTGGATGGAACACGAAGTACAGGGCTGTACTGACTGACCGCAAGAAATAAACGTAGCAGTTCTTCAAGTTGATGCAGTAAACGTATACCCAGTCGTGTGTGCTAGAATATAAGCCGTAAGCGTCTAGTCAAGGCTAATACTCAACTACTGTTATGGATCTCCGTGAGATAGCTCGAAGGGCAAAAGTCTCCACTGCCACCGTTTCCAGAGCGATTAACCACGTGTCTACGGTCAATCCTCAACTGGCCAAGCGTGTTTGGAAGGTCGTTGACGAACTCGGGTATTTCCCCAATACCCAGGCGCGGGCCTTGGTGTCCGGAAGAAGCCGCATTTTGGGCCTGATCGTATCCGAGATTACCAACCCGTTTTTCCCGGAAATTGTTCAGACCTTTGAACATCTCGCAGTGGAGAACAATTACGAGATTCTTCTTACCTCCACCGTGAACGACCCGAAGAGAATGGAGCAGTCGGTGCGGCGTATGATCGAACGCCGTGTCGAGGGCGTGGCGATTTTGACCTTTGGCATGGAGGAATCGCTGCTTGAGCATCTTCGGTTCCGAAAGGTACCCTTGGTCTTCGTTGACGTCGGACCCGATGCTCCCGGCATTGTCAACATCCGGATTAACTACCTGCACGGCATTCGCCAGGCGGTACAACACCTGGCTGCTCTGCGGCATACCCGTATCGCGTTCGTTGCCGGGCCACCACGGCTGAAATCCGCGCTGGCGAGGACGGAAGCTTTCAAGACTTCCATGGCGGAAATCGGCCTGCTCCCGGAAGTTATTGTGACGGCGGACCATACCATGGAGGGCGGCATGCGCGCGCTGGTCGAACTTCTCGACGTGCGCGATCAACCCACCGCTGTTGTGTGCTCCAATGATATGACGGCCATTGGAGTCATGCGCGAAGCGTATGATCACGGAATTACGATTCCAACCGACTTGTCTATTGTTGGATTCGACGATATCCGGCTAGCGCAATTCATGACTCCGCCGCTGACAACGGTCCAAATGTCGCAGAAAGAGCTGGCCCAGATTGCGTTCCGAGCATTGCTAGATGAAGTCGGCCGGGAATCGCGGTCCACTCAGAAAAGCGAGTACGAACTGATTACCAGTCTTATTCTTAGGCGTTCAACAGCTATGGCCCGCCCGTTGAACGATGCACATCGGGAACAATAGTGGTCCCTTCCCGTGCATCCCGCGTTGAATCCTCGGTTTGAGATGGAATGACATCGACTGGGAAGATCTGCGCTTGGCGGTACGAAAAGCTTATGTCTACGGAATGCAAGGGGACGTAAAAACGCAGACCTCTCACCGATGGATGCCTCTTGACCGTTTGCTTGCAGAGAAACTTCGCCAACATAAGGCGAGGCTGGCTCCGCTCGCGAAGAGAGATATAGAGTTGGTGGCACGAATTGCTGGCATGCTCTGGTTTGTCTTAACCGTTGGAACTTTAAGCTACCTGCTTAAATTCCACTCGCCAAGTGGTAATACATGTCATTCCACCTGAGCTCCTTCGCAAAGCCTGCGACATTCGTATTGTGATCAATCAGCAAACATTCCAGTCCGGCCATTTCGGCGAAATCTTGCAAATGTTCGGGAGTCAAACCGTGACTCAGGGCGGTGTGGTGTGAGCCTCCGGCGAGAATCCAGGCCGTAGCTGCGATCCTGAGGTCAGGTTCGGGCGCCCAGATTGCCCGGGCTACGGGCAGTTTGGGCAAAGGTTGTTCAGGGCGCATCAGGTTCACTTGATTCACGATTAGACGAAAGCGGTTCCCCATGTCGACGATCGAAGCATTCACGGCGCGACCGCTGGATGCAGTAAATACCAACCGGACCGGATCTCCCTTGCCACCGATGGAAAGCGGATGTATTTCGGCCGAGGGCCTGTCATCGGTGATCGAAGGACACACTTCCAGCATGTGCGCACCAAGCACCTGGCCACCATCTTTCAGATGATAGGTGTAGTCTTCCATGAAGGACGTTCCACCCTTTAGGCCGTGACTCATGACTTTCATCGCCCGTACGAGGCCCGCTGCTTTCCAATCACCTTCCGCGCCGAAGCCGTACCCATCGGCCATCAATCGCTGTACGGCAATTCCCGGAAGTTGAGGGAGGCCATGCAAGTCTTCAAAGGTATCGGTGAATGCGCCGGACCCGGTCTCTTCAAGGAAGTGCCGCAGGCCCAGCTCGATTCTTGCTGCCTCGTGCAGCATCCTGCGCCGGCTACCATGGGGACGCAGCGACTCCGCGACCGCGTACGTTTCATCATATTCAGCCGTCAACTCCTCGGCCTCTGCGTCTTTCACTTCGTGAATGAACCGTACTAGCTCTCCAACGCCGTATCCATTCACCGAGTAGCGCAATCGGATCTGCGCGTCGACTTTGTCTCCCTCGGTCACCGCAACATTCCGCATGTTGTCGCCCAGGCGAGCGATCTTCAAGTGCTGAGCGTCATGCCAGGCGCAGGCGGCTCGCGCCCAGATGGCAATCTCGGAATGAATACTTGTATCTCGCCAGGAGCCAACGACTACCTTCCGAGGCAGCCGCATACGGGCTCCAATAAACCCATACTCCCGGTCCCCATGAGCCGACTGGTTGAGATTCATGAAGTTCATGTCGATGGTCGGCCAAGGCAGCTCTTCGTTAAATTGGGTGTGCAAGTGGAGGTAAGGTTTGTTCAGGGATCGCAGGCCACCGATCCACATTCGGGCGGGAGAGAAGGTGTGCATCCAGGTAATCAAGCCGATGCAGCTCTTCGAACTGTTGGCATCCAGGCACAACTGCTGAATGGACTCGCTGCTTGTCATCACGGGCCTAACAACGATCTTTACGGGAATCAACGAAGATGCGGAGAGAGCGCGGGCAATGGCCGTGGAGTGCTGCTCCACGGTTTTCAGGGTTTCCGGTCCATAAAGATGCTGGCTGCCGGTTACAAACCAGGCTTCCAGACTCGAGAGATCAATCATTCTTCAGCCTCGACTCTGCTTGAGCGCTTGCGGCGAAACTTGAACACGGCGCTTCGCGCAGGTCGCACACTGCCCTCAGGAAAGCTCGTCCTACACTGGACCTCGAAGGGGGCCATTGTTCGATGCGAGGCGACCGCTTCCGAGATTAGCAGAAACTCCTGCGACCGCTTACTTTGAAGGCGCGGAAAGGACCTTTCGTGAACAGCGGCGGGGCTGCACCGCCTCCGCCGCTAGCGCTGCGTTCTCTGGCAACTTTGAAAGCTACCCCGGGACTCTGCCCAAGATCTCCGGGTTGCGCTAGGGCGATCCCATCACTCCTGAGGGACCACCGTTCGGGGTGTGGAACGGTGGTCCCTCATGTTGCTGGTCGAGAATCTACTAGAACGTGATCTTCCCGCCGATCTGCCAATTTCTGGGCAGGCTTTGGCCAGTCACGCGACCAAAGTTCCCCGCAGCCAAGTCGCCCTGGATAGCGTTGAAGTTCACATGGTTGAAGAGGTTGTAGAACTCAAACCGGAATTGGAAATTGAGCCTCTCCGTGATGTGTGTGTTCTTGTACACCGTCAGGTCTGTCTGCAGGAACTTTGGATTGCGGAACTGACCTGTCTTTTCGTTGCCGTTGGTACCCGCCGCGGGCTTCGCGAACTGTGTTTTCAAGATGCTACCAGTGAGATAGGCAGTCCGCGACGTTGACTGCGTGTAAGCACTGACGTCAGGATAATCGAAGTTGTCTCCGTCGGCGTTGTAATCCCCGCCATTTCCAAACGATCTCGAGTCGAAAACCGTGAAGGGATTGCCCGTCTGGTAAATGCTCGTCCCACTGAGCCCCCACCCTCCCGTCAACTTCCCCTCCGCTCCCTGACCATTATTTAAGCCCGGAAGTTCATAATTGAAGCTGAGAGAGAAACGATTAGGAATATCCCAAGGCGCGGGCCCATAGAACTGGTGAGGGTTAATCGCGGTGGGATAGACGCTCGCGTCGTCTTTCGAGGAAGAATGCGTGTAGGAAGCATCAAAGATCGCCCGCTTGGTTCGGCCCCTGACATCAAAAGTGACGCCGTTGTATTTACTCAGGCGATCATTGTCGGTATAGGCTATCGAGCCAAAGCTGGAATTGAGCCGCGACGGTACGAAGGGGGCAGGTTTGCCAATTAAGTCTCCTGCCAGCGCATTGATGTCAGCTCCGTAAGAGACGGTAAATATGTTGTTGCCACCGCCCACAAGGTTCGCAGAGTGAGATCCGCTATAAAGGACGCTGGCAACCAAATGGCTACCGAGCCTGCGCTCCAGTGTACCGGAAAAAATGTAAGTGGTAGGAGATACGATATTCGGGTTGATTCCCCCAATATTGGCCTGTGCACCCGGAATTCCTCCCTTGGAGTCGAGGCAAGGCGGTGTAGGACACACGGGCGTACCTGCCAACGCAGGAAATGTATATCCAAACGGCGGTTTACTGCTGGTGCCTTGGACGAAAACCGGCGGAGTGGACGTTCCCGCAGTAAACCTTGGCGTGATTAGCCCTGGCGGATTGCCGCGGAATTCCTCTTGGATGTTGGCCGGTGTCAGCCAATTGGAGAACAGTCCGAATCCGCCGCGCAAAACCCAGTCACCCTTTCCGTTGATATCCCATGCCGCGCCGATCCGTGGATTGTAGGTCTTAGGTGAGTGATTGAGCGCGCTGGTCGATGGTTTGGCACTGCCGTTGGCCACTTGCTGTTGGAAGGATGAACCGGTCCCAAGAAGGAAGTTGCCAAAAACCGTCGAAGCAGACCGGGAGTATGGATTCCCCTGATCGTCGAAGCGGAAGCCCAGCGTCAAGGTCAAATTGCGCCTAGCCTTCCAAGTGTCCTGCACGAAGAGCCCCCAGGTCTTGGAAGCAGCGTTCCAATCCCAGAGTTGCTGCTGACCTGTTACGGGGTTGTACATCACCCCGTTCTCAAAGGCGGGGGCATCCTGCGCCAACTTCAGCAAGTTGTCGAAGCTGAAGAATGGATGGGACCACGGCCCCTGGAACGGCTCCACGTCATCTCCAAACCAGCCCTCATAGCCCACCTTCAACACGTGAGCGCCACGGACATGAGTCAAAACATCACGCCAGTGATAGTTATGCTGAATGAAATCTCCCTGGGCGAAGCCGACGCCGTATCCGGACTGTCCAGAAACGCCGATATTAGGAATGGTAAAGTCGCCGGTTTCCGCGAGAAACCCCTCGATGCGGTTCTGGGCAAAGATCGCTTCATTTAGCGTCGTGGGACTGAACGTGTGGGTCCAATCCACCTGTAAGGCACGCTGCGTGTTGTGATTCTTAGTGGAAAACTGTGGGATAACCGCGGGCCCTCCATAGTGAACTGTTGTCCGGAAAAAGCTGCCATAGATCCGATCATTTTTGAAGTACTTGTCGATACGGATGAAATACTGATCGCCATTCCGGAAATTCGTGGAGTTGAACACTCCGGTGTCAAGCATCTGCGTAGCGCAGGGCAAGTTGTCGGTCGCGGCGGTTCCGCATGTGCCCGGGAAAATGTTCTGTGCGGTCGACGATACGCCGCCGAATGTCGCCCCCGTGAACGCATAAGTATTCAGGATTTTCGTCCCAAAGGTATTTGGATGATTCGCCTTGGCCCAAGCCGCGAACTGGGCGTCGGGGAACAAGATACTCTGATTGCCCGTGGAGGTAGACGAGCGTAGCGGCTCGATACCGAAGAAGAAAAAAAACTGTTGGTGGGGGATAATGGGACCGCCGATGGTGGCCGACATACTATTGCCGTGAAACGGAGCGTAGGGCTTGGAACCCGGCAGGGAACGCATTGCCCACATCTTTTGGTAATTGAAGTAGTCGCTGGCCAAGCCATGGAACTGGTCCACGCCGGATTTGGTGGTCATGGCAAACTGGATGGAACTCGAGTGTCCGTACTCGGATGAGAATGTATTGACCTGAGTGGACGCTTCCTGAACGACATCGGGATTAGGCGTCAGATTCAGAACGCCCTGCCGTATAGCGCTAGTGGCGTCCAGCCCATCCACTACCCACATGTTCGAAACCGCGCCCTGACCATTGGCGCTAGCGTCGACAACCGTTTCCGTAGAGTAGTTGTCCACATTAGATCCCGGAACGCCGCCGGTAACTCCCCTCCCGGTCACGCCTGGGGCCAGTGTTACGAGCGAGATCATGCTGCGGCCCGCCAGCGGCAAGGCCGATAACTCCTGGGTTTCGAGCGTCTGTTGATTTCGCGTCTCGGCCGTATTCACGAGCGGAGTCTCGGCGGTGACGGTCACCGCTTCGGTCGCCGTGCCGACCTTTACCGAAATAGGCACGTTCAGGTTTTGATTCGTCTCCAGAGTGACGGTCGCCTCAGCTCTGGCAAAACCTGGTGCCTCCACGGTAATCTTGTACGAACCAGGAGCGAGACTCAGAAACCGATAGTCTCCCGAGGCATCTGTGACGGTCGTCGCTGAAACATGCGTTTGAATGTTTTCAAGTGCAACCTTCGCTTGCGCTACGGCGGCGCCGCTCGGATCTGCGACTGTGCCCTGAATGTTCCCGGTGAATTGAGCTCTAGTGGAACCAGCCAATACAAAGATAGCTACCAACAACCTCATAGACCATGAGACAAATGATCTAGCTTGCATTCGCATCCTCCCCAAAAAGGCGAGCGCTAACGTCCACCTAGTCTTTCGAAGTAAACGTTTTCTCGAATGCCTGGCTTTATATCTCTGCGCAAATGGGCGTGTCAAGCATTTTCTCTTCTCCTGATGAAGTTTTTTGATGACTGCGGCGGGAAAACGTGTCCTAGCTGACCGCGAGCTGTTGGCTACGTTTTGGACCAGCCTCGGTTCGGCACCAGTCCCGCCCCCTCTCTCAAGGTGATTAATTGATTGGCTGGGAGGTGCTTGAAGTTTTCGTGCAGCCCGTTCGGCCAATACACATCCAGGTCGGCCGAAGAAAGGCCTCCGAGACCGAAATGCAATCGGGGATCGTTGCAGGAGTAGAAACTCGATTGGCTCAGGACGGTTTGAGCCTGGGTTTTCCCTCCGTAATGGGCGAGCACGCGGGCTCCGATAGCGCTGCGGTTTGATTTAGCACCCTCCAGTTTCACCTTGATCCAATTCTGTTTCCCGCGGATGTCGTTGCGCAGCAGAGACGGGGGCTCATTCAAGTTGACAATCAGCACGTCGATATCACCATCATTGTCAAAGTCGCCGAAAGCACATCCGCGGCTGCAGCGCGCGTCTGCCACGCCGGGACCAGCCACCTCAATCAATTCTTCGAACGTGTGATTGCCGAGATTACGAAACACGGCGCGTGGCGTCTTGTTCGCATATTGTGGCAGCTTTCGTTCTACCTCTGGGTACACGTTGCCCGTAACAAAAAACAAATCCGGATGGCCGTCGTTATCGAGATCCACAATTCCAGCACCCCAGCAGACGTAGCGCGTTTCCACCCCAACGCGTGATGTCCGGGTTACATCGTCGAAATTCCCCTTACCGTCATTGCGATAAAGAACGTTGGCATCGTCGGCGAAATGTGTCTTGAAGAGATCAAGATGTCCGTCAAGGTCATAATCGCCGATTCCCACGCCCATTCCTGCCTGCTCCGTGCCGTCGTCGCTGAGGGCCACGCCCCGCAATACTCCCTCTTCGCGAAAGGTTCCGTCACGATTGTTCATGAAGAGCAAACTGGGAGTAGAGTCGCAAGCAACGTAAATGTCTGGCCATCCGTCTTCGTCGAGATCCGCCGCCACCACCGTCATACCGTAGCTTTGTGTAGCCTGCGCGATGCCTGCCTGCCGGCTGACGTCGGTGAACGTTCCATCGCCATTGTTCCTGTACAGCGAATGCCTTCCGGTTGGCAGTCCGCGCGGTCCACATTCCACGGGAATGCCTTTCCAATTGCAATTGGTGTTTTCTCCCGGAACTGGCGCATGTTCGAAGGAGAAACGGACGTAGTTGGAGACGAACAGATCAAGGTTCCCGTCACGGTTGTAATCTAGGAAGCTACATCCGGCTCCCCATCTCGGTTGCTCGTTCAAAAGGCCTGCGGCTTTGGTTACATCGCTGAAAGTTCCGTCGCCATTGTTGCGATAGAGGACATTTTGTCCGTAGTAAGTGCAAAAGATATCTTCAAAGCCGTCGTTGTTGTAGTCTCCGATGCAAACTGCGGAAGCCCAATCGGCTGCGCGCAGGCCAGCCTTTTCCGTGACATCAGTGAATGTCCCGTCACGATTGTTCTTATAGAGCCGGTTGGACGCGTCGACCGGCGCACCTTCCAGCCGTGTCCCCGAGAGCAAGAAAATATCCATCCAGCCGTCATTGTCATAATCAAGGAAAGCACAGCCGCAGCCGGTGGCCTCCAGGATGTACTTCTTGCTCTCGACACCTCCATAGATCACCGGCGCGTGCAGCCCTGCGGCAGAAGCCACATCGACAAAGTGTGCGTTGAAAGGGCGCCCAGAAGGGGCTTGCCTGGCCAGGGGCTTGGCCGTATGGGTCGAAACACCTTGCGCAAGCAGTTGTTCGGCAGTCATTGAGATCGCCGATCCGAGAGAGAGTCGCACAAACGTACGCCGTGTGAGGGTCATTCCGAAACAGTTTCCTCTGTTGCTGATCTGATGCAATTTATTAATTCTCGCCGCGAGACCACGTCCAGTAAAGGTTTTAGCGAAAATTTGGCGGACGCATAGTAGAGCTCCTCCCAACTACGGCTGCGCTGGCTACCTGGGAGGAGTGTCCTCTTCAATGAGTTTGTAACGGTAACGTTCCCTTTCTTCTTTTGTAGCTTGTTCGCGAAGCTGCGCGAGCCGCTTCAGCAAGTCGGGAATCTCGGCCCTTTGCCCGGTTTTCCGTAACGCCTGGATCAGGCGATACAATGCGGTTTGATCCTTGGGATCACTGCTTAGAGCTTTCCTGCATTGATCGATCGCTTCATGGTACTGTCCGGTTTGCATGTACAGTTTGGCCAGCACACCCCGAGCCGCGCCAAGTGTAGGCTGCAAAGTGATTGCCTTCTTCGCTGAGCGCATGGCAAGTTCAAACTCAGGCGCGCCCGGATCAGCACCTTTTTGCGAAAGGACATCCGCTTGCAGGTAGAGCAGCAGGGCATCGTTCGGTTTCCGCGCTAATTTTGACTGAATCGAGGCCAACGCGTGATTGAGGTCGTTCGCCTGCACAGCCGCCAGCCCCTGAGCGGCAGAACTCAGAGACTGGTTGGGATCCAATTCGTATGCTTTCTCAAAGTCAGCTTCCGCTTTGTCATACTGAGCCAACTGCACGTACAGGACGCCGCGTGCCACGTAGAGCTCTCCCGCATTAGGCTGCAGCACCATCCCTTCAGTGATTACATCGATGCCAACTTGAAACGATTCGTGTCCAAAGGAAATGTTGGCAAAATCTAAATAAAGACTGACGTTCCGCGGGTCAAGCAGCAGGGCCTGCCGAAGCGTGGTCACTGCTTGTGGCGTATCGCCGGAATCCTCGTAAGCGTTCGAGGCAAGCTCCAAGGTGTCCGCACTGGCATTGCTGGCTTCAAGCAGCGGCCCCAACGTGGCAAGGGCGTCTTGAGGCTTGTGAACCATCAGTTGAATGGATGCCAGTAGGTTACGTTCCTGTCGGTCGTCAGGGTGAAGAGCTACGGCCCTCTGAAAAACTGTCACCGCGTCATGGAGTCGTTTGAACTTCACCAGGCAAGTGGCGTATGCATGCAACGCGTCGAGTTGAGAGTCGAGAAGCTCGCCAGCTTTCTCGAAATGAGGGGTCGCCGCAGCGCAGTTTCCCTGCCGATACTCCAACACGGCCAGCATGGCGTGGCCGGTGGGATCGCCGGGACGCAATTGCAGCAAACGATTGAGCAGCGACACTGCATCCCGATTGCCCGCTTGGTACTCTATTTGAGCAGCACCGGCTAGCGCTGCAATGCTGTTCGGCGAAATTTTCAGCGCTTGCTGGAACGCCGCCAGGGCTTCTTTGCTATCTCCCTTGCTGGCGAGGGCGATGCCTTGCAGGGTCCACAATTGAGAATTGTTCGGCGATTCTCGCAATGCGGATCGGCTCAACTCCACCGCCTTGTCGAATTCCCTTGCACGCAACGCCGAACTGATCGACTCGACCTGGTTTTCGTGGGTTTGGGAAAGGGCCACGGAATGACAAGCCAACAGGACCATCGTGAGACTGAGTTTCCTCAATAGAACCATCACTGATACTGGGCAGACCTGGAATCTCTGCGGCCACAGGATACTTCATCTGGGAAAGCGATTACAGGTAGTGTTTGACGCCGTCGCTCGCTCGCGTTATACATAGGTCCGTTGAGCAAACGATTGCTGAGAATCCTTACCCAGCAGATTGCTTGCCGGACATCTCTCGGGATTTCGGGAATGACGGCCCAGCAGCCAGTTCAGGAGATTTCGCCATGAAAACCAAGTCCAGGCGGCAGTTCCTAAAGTCGGCTGCGGTTTCGACTGCTGGCGTATTGGCGGTGCGTTCCATCTCCGCATGGGCGCAGACGCCCCCGAAAGGGCCCATCGTCCCTCCACTTTCGGTCTTTGGATACTCGAACGTGCAGCTCCTGGATGGGCCCTTCCGTCTGCAGTTCGACCAGAACCATAAACTGTTCCTTCATCTCAATGAAGATGGGTTGCTCAAACCGTTTCGCCAACGTCAGGGGATGTCGGCTCCCGGCCCCGACCTCGGCGGCTGGTATGACAATGCGGACGACTTTAACGAGGAGAATAACTTTCACGGCTTCATTGCCGGACATACGTTTGGTCAATACCTTTCCGGGTTGGCGCGCGCTTATGCTGTGACAAGATCGGAGCCGACGCAGGAAAAAGTTCACCGGTTGGTGCGCGCCTTTGCGGAGACCGTAGAGCCCACGGGAAAGTTCTACATCGACTACCGGCTGCCAGGCTACACATTCGACAAGACCTGCTGTGGTCTCATCGATGCCCATGAATTTGCGGCAGACCCTATTGCGCTAGATGTGCTCAAACGAAGTACGGACGCCGTTTTGCCCCATCTGCCCGAGAAGGCATTGAGCCGGGCCGAGCAGGAAGCTCGGCCGCATAAGACCATTGCCTACACGTGGGATGAAACGTACACGCTGCCGGAAAACCTCTTCCTCGCGTATCAGCGCAGCGGCGACAAGCGCTATCGTGATTTGGCAGTGCGCTTCATCTATCACGAGTACTACGACGCGCTTGCGGAAAACCACAATGCCCTTCCCGGCAAACACGCCTACAGTCACGTCAACACGTTTAGTTCGGCGATGCAGGCTTATTTGACGTTGGGCGAGGAAAAGTATCTCCGCGCCGCGGCGAACGGGCTGCGTATGGTGCAGGAACAGAGCTACGCCACGGGAGGATGGGGACCGAACGAAGCATTTGTTGAACCGGGCAAGGGCCTGCTTGCCGCAAGCTTGGGCACGACCCGCTCCAGCTTCGAGACTCCGTGTGGTGCATACGGGCAGTTCAAGATCACGCGGTACTTGCTAAGGGTGACGCGCGACTCCCGTTACGGCGACAGCATGGAACAGGTGCTGTACAACACGATCGCTGGCGCCAAACCGATTCTTGCTGACGGCGCCAGCTTCTACTATTCAGATTACAACAGTGAGGGTGCCAAGAAAGTCTATTACAAAGACATGTGGCCTTGCTGTTCAGGGACCTTCCCGCAGTTGACCGCCGACTATGGCATCAGTTCATACTACCCTGGCAAAGACGGCATCTATGTCAACCTCTTCGTTCCTTCTCGAGTCACTTGGATGCAGAACAGCACGCGTTGCACTCTCACGCAGCAAACCACCTATCCCACATCCAACGCGACGCAGCTTCAGCTGGATATGGCGCGTCCTGAAAACTTCACGGTCTATCTACGAATTCCCGCCTGGACGGACGTGAAAACGCGGATTTCCGTCAACGGCAAACGCGCGGTAGGTGACATTGTCCCGGGAAAATTCTTTGCGCTGCCACGAACCTGGAAAAATGGAGATCGGGTGGAGTTTGAAATTGGAATGCCGCTTCGCCTGCAAGCAGTGGACGCGCAGAACGCGAGTACGGTGGCACTGGTCCGCGGGCCGCTTGCCCTCTTTGGCGTTGGCAATCTGCCCGCAAAGTTTACTCGTGCACAGCTTCTCGCCGCTGCGGCTGCATCCCAATCTTCAGAAGACTGGCTGGTGCAGACTGATGCCGGGAGAGTGACATTTCGTCCTTTCGCGGCAATCCGTGATGAATCGTATCGCCTATATCAGAACGTACCGGTCGAAATCACCGACCCAGGCCGCGATTGACCTTGACGTGAGCGGCCTTCGGAGACTTTCGTCGGGCCGTTGCAGTCAATTCCAATTGGTTAGCTGCATCGGTCCGGGCGGAAGAG
>WNFJ01151144.1_pt2 | contig 14510 bp, 10 predicted proteins | sample 5400461 | NCBI WGS metagenome assembly WNFJ01 (sample SAMN13153349, study PRJNA577476) | soil metagenome | isolation source: 115 cm saprolite on Douglas fir-dominated hillslope | place: USA:California | collected 2013-09-17 | reverse complement strand
CCCGGAGCGAAGAAGAAGATGCCCTTGCCGAAGGAGAAGAGCAGCGAGATGAGGCCGAAGAAGAAGGGATTGCTGAAGCCCGGCCTGGCGGAGTAAGGCATGATGGTGCGCACCCCAACATCGTCGGTGTAGCCGGTTTCGAGCGGGCTGCCGCGTCGGATCCAGGACTCGAGCATGATGAGTGCTATTGTGACGATGACCACCAGAGCGAAGCGCAAGCGCCTGGTCTCGAGCATATGTTTAGCATCCAGTAGGATCAGGCCGAGGAGCGTTGCCGGGGTATTGACCACGCCCAGAATAATTGCGCACCAGCCCCCCAGCTCAGGGCCGACAACGATCGCGATACAGCCGACGGCAACGAAGATGGCGGTAAATACCTCGCCGTAGTAGAACATGAGGTGGTAAGAGAACATCGAGGCCACGACGAGAAGCAGGAAAAACTTACGCAACAGACCGCGTGCGATGCGATCCTTCAGCAGCCAGTAGGTAGCGAGCAGACCCGCGCCAAAGACGAAGAGGTTATAACGCGAGATCCACCGGAATGGCGTTTGATAAATCTTGCCCAAATACCAGAAGGGGATTGAGAAGAACGGACCAACCATCGAATACTTGCTGTCGGGTATCTTACCCTGGGTCAGCATTGCCGACAAGGCGCTGAACCTGAACCAGCCATCGCCGCCGGTATCATGCGGCAAAAGGAGCAGGATTCCCAGCACGCCCAATACAATCAGGGCCGTTTCAAACCAGGCAATGAACGTTCCGTAATGTTCTCTCCCTTTCTCGACGGGTTGATGCGTTTTTGTCGCGGCTTCAACATCCTCTTTGACCATAAAGATATTCCTTCCATCTTACGAGGCGGGTACTACAATGCTGTTTTTTCCATTGGCTGTTTTCAGGGTGACGTACGGACTGCTCAAGTGCCGGTGTGTTATAAGATGCAATGGCCCATACGTCGGCATATCCTGTGTTGAAATCGAATACTGCACACTCAGCGCGGCAGTGTGAGGAGCAACGCTCCCTTTCGGCAGATCAAGGGTCACCAGCAGGCGATCTCCCGCGCGCATCGCATTGAAGGTGCAGGTCGTCGTTAGTGCTTGCGCCTCTCCTGCGCCCGGCTGCATCATCACCTCGTAGTGATAGGTGGTTTCGTAGGCGGCTGCCAGCGAGCGTAGCCAGTTCCAGCGGGCGATCACCCTGGATACGCCATTGCGAGAGAAACGCTGGGTTTGCATGCCCTCAAGCTGCATATCCTGTCCAAAGACCGCTTGAGGTAGCGCCTGCTGCAAAGGAGTCGAGAGTTCATAGATGCCGAACGGGTTCCCCCCCAGCAGGGGAGGCTGCTTGCCCAGCCGGGCGGAGGCGTAATGATCCAGGAGGGTATAGGGGAAGTCGGCATAGGGCGGCGTCAGCAGCAGCGCTGGGCCGTCTGCCGGGTTGGGAAGCACGAGACAGCGCTCGTCATCAAAGACCGTGACTGGCGTATGGAGCTGGCGCGAGAAGTAGTACATGGCCGACCGGGTCGAGAAATCCGCAGCCACGTATACCCGGCTGACGTGACGCTGCTGCGCCAGGCGGTCGAGTTCAGAGAAGGCATTCTGCATCGAATGCAGGTCCGAGAAGTAGACATCGAGGCCACTATTGTTGAAGCGTCCAGTGACGTTATCGCGCACCAGGGCTGTGCCTCCCACGGTTTGGAGCAGCAGCAGAAGCACAGTGGCGCTGTACAGCAGGCTGTGCGCGAGGAGCCGGAGCGTATCCTCCGAGCGGCTGAGCCATTCTCGCAGCTTCTCAAGAAAGATCGCGACCAGGTGAAGGGTCCTGGAATGATCACCAGCAGGTAATGGGTGTAGATCGGCAGCGTGTGCCGAACTATGACGAGCGGGGGAAGCAGTTGCCAGGCGCATAGCAACAGCAGGCCAGCAGCCGTTGGAGGAGGCATCAAGCGGAGCCAGTGCCGCCACCTCGTCGCTCCTGGAGCACCCGTCTCATGCGCCTGGCCATCCTCGGCTACCTGGATGCCGTGGGTGGCTCGCAGGGTTTTCACCCACCAGTACAAGGAGAGAGCCAGCGCCGTGACGAGGCCCGCAATAACACAGACAAGTAGAGCAGTCGCCTGCCAGGACAGCGGGGTCGAAAGCCTGTGAACCAACGAACTGCTCGTGAAAGGCGCCTGGTTCGGATCGCTGGGTCCAAGCAAGGCGAGGTAGGCGTTCCAGAATGCATTGTCGACGCAGCCATTGGCGCGCTGGCAGGTCTGTGCAAGAATCAAGCGAATGAGCTTGAAATCACCGAAATTCGTCACCAGCTCCCACAACAGATATGGAAAGAAGACAACCAGCAAGGCGAAGCAGGAATAGCCCAGGTCGCGCCAGCGCAGTGTCTCGGGGGCGAAGAGCAGCGCCATGAACAGGGGAACGACGAGCAGCAGCACCGTCAGGTGTGTCTGCAACAGGATAGCAAGCCAGAGCAGTGCCAGGGGAAGCCAGCCCGGGCGCCGATCGACCACGCCCCGGAAGAGGGCGAGGAAGAAGAGGACAACGAACGGCTGCATCATATTGGGCTGCCAGATGAAGCGCGAGTAGACGAGCGCAACAGGGGCAGCAGCATAGAGCAACCCGGCAACCGCTCCTGCGAAGCGTCCATAATAGCGCGTCACGAAGAGGTAGGTGAGGAGCACAGCGGCGACTGCGAAGAAGCTGTTGAGCAGCATCGCCAGCACCGGGTTGTCGCTCAAGGTAGCGGGGAGCATATAGAAGTACAGCAGCCCAGGTGGAATGGCGAACCCCAGTGAGTTAGGGCCGTTGGTCACTGGGAGGAGGCCGTGATGTACCGCATCGTAGGCCATGCGGAAGAGCAGCACCTGGTCTTCCTCAAACTGGCTCCTATCGACACCGTAGAAGCGCAGGAAACCGGCTACCAGGACGATCAGGTAGCATTCCCAGTTGCGATACCACGCGCCCATACTGGCATCATGTTTGGCAGCAGTGCGCTGCTTTGTTCTGGAAGAGGTGTTCGTCTGCAACGGTAATAATCTCATAACCCATAATCAGATAATATTTAATGACCCACAAATCTAGCTGTGAAAGCGAATTCTATAGTACCAGTTAGGCTCTAGAGAAGTCAATAAGTAGGTCCTCGGTTTGCTTGTTCGTTAACTTTGACTTTCGAAAAGCCCTACCCAAGAGTCCTCTAGGACTTGCAATTATCTACCTCTATTGATACTATGAGCCGTAAAGTTTGCATTATTTCATCGTATGTAAGAGTTTGTACAGTACATGAGCAATACAACAATAACATCAATGAGGGAGTCATCAGAAGGTCCCTCTCTTCCTATGGCAACCCTCGTACAACGGCGGTGGCTGAAGGTTCTTCGTTCACCCTTATGGGCCTGTTTACTGCTAGCAGTACTTACACGCGTATGGTTGATTGCCCATACACATGGTGTCATTGCCGGAGATGAAGCTATAGTAGGCATACAGGCCGAGCATATTCTGCGTGGTGAACATCCCATCTACTACTATAGCCAGCCCTACATGGGTAGCCTGCAGGCATATTTCATCGCACTTATTTTTCTTATTACTGGCCCGACAGTATGGGCACTGCGCATTGAACCTATTCTCATATCTCTCATCATTGTCTTCCTTACATGGCGGTTCTCGGCAGCCCTGGCAGAGGTTGCGCATGTATCACGCCGCGCCAAAAATCTGTTTGTGGGTATTGCCACACTTGTGGCTGCATTTCCCCCACTCTACGATCTCATCGAGGAAATGCGTACCACAGGCGGCTACGTTGAGGCATTTGCCATTATGTTGTGGCTCTTGTATTGCGCATTCCGCCTGACACAGCGTTGGCATGAGCACGCGTCTCAGCGTGAACTGGCACTGCGATGGGCTGGCATCGGCTTTCTCGTTGGACTGGGGTGCTGGATAGATCCACTGGTTGTGTATGCCCTTGTGACAATCGCGCTTTGGATCGGTGGGTATTTTATCTCAGTGCTGGTAAAACCAGGTCCTCAAACTGTCAAACAGCCACTCTTGACCGTGTTCAAAGAAGCACTCCTTTTTGTAACAGCTATTCCGGCAAGCCTTGTTGGTTTTGCTCCAGGTCTCTATTGGGGTGCGCGCCATCAGTGGGAGAATATTCGCTATATCTTCCAGAACGGGGGCACTGTAACGAATGACCGCCTCCATACTATTCTGCAGGTGCAAAACCGCTATATCACCTGTCTTGCACCACGTGCTATTGGAGGTGCATTACCCACGCAACCTGATGTAACACTAGCGAATCCGCATATATTGACATTTGGCCTGGTGGTAAGTGCCTGTTGTCTCGCCATAAGTGTGGCAAGTGTTGCTCTCTCTGTTTTCTGGCATCATGCCTTGCTCGTACGTATGCGGCAACTTATCATGCTTCCCTTGCTCTTCTGTCTATGTACATCTATCATATTTTGTAGTGCCTCCATTGCTGTAACTGCACTCTACGCCAGTTGTGGCGATGGGGATCTCGTAGGGCGCTATGTTGTACCAGTAGTCCTCGCCTTGCCCTTCTTTCTAGCAGCGGCCTTCACGATCCCGGCAGTGATCTCGCAGCCAGGTGATAGGCCACCAGCCCGGGAGGGTGAAGCTAGGCAGCACGTTTCACAACTCCTTGCAAGGTCAGTGTCCACCCAATCGCCACTATTGGCGGCGGTACAAGCTGGCCTGCTGACTGTGCTGGCTATCTATTTCTGCGTGCAAAGTGCCGCATACTTAAAGGCCGATGCGTGGTATACGTTCCAGGTACCTGGTTGTGCTGCCGCAAATCCAGCGAATATTGATCCAATCATTACCTACATGCAACACGCGCATATTCGTTACGCGTGGGCAACTGGATGGACCGCCGATCCTATTACGTTCAAGACAAACAGCGCTATTCTTGTAACTGAAACACGTGGCCGCATTCCTGCTAATAGCAAAACTCTGCTACAAGCGGACCGGCCCAGTATCCTCTTTCTTGCACGACATGATGATCTCCACCCCGCCTTTTTAAAGGCGCTGGATGGCAAGAAAGTAACATATCATGTTGAACGTTTCTTATCAGCACCAGGTGTCGACATCCTGGTAGTAACACCTTTGAATCGAACAGTCTCGCCGCTTGATCCAGCTTTTACCACGTTGTTTAATAGCATATTTCGGGGTTGCCTTACATGATGGGAGATGCCGTCGTCCATTACTATTGCTTCTGGAAGAAGATATATATGTTTTGCCGTTGATACAACTTGTAGGTACATGTGATCATGTTGAACCATAACAAAATCCTAAAGCAGTTAAACATAGGTATATATGAAGGGGGAGCAATTGCTATCATAGTGGTAGCTACGCTACTGCGCTTTCTCATCATTGACCATAACTGGCCGGTAACCGACAGTGATGAGAGTACGATGGGTTTGATGGCCTTGCATATCCTTCATCGTGGGGAGCATCCTACTTTCTTTTATGGTCAAAACTATATGGGCTCTTTAGAAGCGTTTCTTGGCGCGGGGCTATTTCATCTTTTCGGACCTTCTATATTTACGCTACGCCTCGGCCTCGTTATCCTCTTTGGCCTTTTTCTGATAACCATATACCTGCTGGCAAGTCTGCTCTACTCAAAAAAATTAGCGCTCGCTGCGCTCATTTTGCTGAGCCTGGGTTCGGAAGGGATGTTGAGACAGGAACTTCTCGCTATTGGAGGGTACCCTGACACCTTACTTTTTGGCGCGCTGATCTTGCTTATCGCTTCCTGGCTTGCACTATCATCTAATCGGGACATATCGCAGCGTGATCGGTGGTGGCGCTGCGTTGTTTTTGGCTGCTGGGGATTAGCGGCAGGGCTAGGACTCTGGAGCGACTTACTAATTGCCCCAATTGTCCTGGCAGCGGGTTTGCTTCTTATTCTGGGCTGCTGGCGCGAGTGGCGGACGTGGGCTTTCCCATGCCTCTTGCTGGGCCTTGTGGTTGGAGCCTTTCCCCTTCTAATCTATAATGTCACAGCGCAGCCTGGGCAGGACTCCTTATCAGTGCTCTTGAGAATCCATGACGTCGATAAGTCGATGCATCTTCCGGTGATGAATCAAGCTAAAGGGGCGTTTCTGATCAGCTTACCCACCATTACCGGGGTTTACCCCTCCTGTCCGGTTATAACCGGACAGGAAATCGGGTTTGTAGGCCCTCACCCTTTCCGTTGCTTCGTAGAGTACGCAGGTTGGGGGATAGGTTTCACCGTACTTTGGATGATCGCCACCATTCTCGCCCTGGCGGCCCTCTGGAAACGACGACCACGAGCTGCAGCACAGCAGGGGTCCTACGAGAAGAGGCAGATGGCCATACTTCATTTCGCCCGCCTCATGCTGCTGGCAAGCGCTGGCCTCACGATGTTCTTCTATGCGGTCAGTCCCAATGCGGCGGCGTATCCTCAGACAAATGATCGCTATTTGATTGGTTTGCTCATTGCCATTCCTGCGGTGATCTCGCCACTTTGGGGTAGCAACCTGACAACAGTCATAGCTACAAGGATCATAGCTGCTGCTAAAGGAATGCTCCTCATCCTCATTATGCTCGTATTACTTGCCGGGACAAATCACGTCTTTCTGGAACTTCCCACTGCTCAGGTCGAGGATCGGCAGCAAGAGGCGCTGATTCATGATCTCTTACATATTGATGCCACGCGCATTTACTCAGATTACTGGACGTGTGACCGCATGACTTTCCAGAGCAATGAGCAGATCATTTGTGCGGTGATCGATGCACAAGGTCAGTTCGTTGATAATCGCTACATGCCTTACGTTGTCGCTGTACAAGCCGATCCACGTGCAGCTTACGTATTACCTGCCGATTCACTCTGGGCCGCTGATTTTGCAGGGAAGGCTACATTTAAAGACAGGAGGAGGTATCAGCATTTCACCTTTGATGGCTATGAAATATATCTTCCTCGGGCCAGTTCTCCTGCAAGCAATGTGGAAACGCCTATAAATAAGGGGCCGCACTTTCAGTAATCCACCTACGAAGCTGCTGGCGATGCTGTATCTTCTGCTGTTATGGACGTACCCTCTGTTGGAGACGTAACTTGTAGCCCTTCTCGCCTTGCCTTCTTCCTGAAGATAGAGCGTCTCGTTCCTGGTTCATTGCAAGTCAACCACCAGATAGCACCACCTCCCAATAGCACAAGCAGTGGCTCAATAGGGGCACGAAAACGAGAACTGCCATAGAAGGCGACGTTCTGAATAATGTTCAACGCGATGACTAAATAAACAACAAAGAGGTGCTTTTTCCAGCGTTTCCAGGTAACCAACAGACCAAAGGCGGCCAACAAAAAGATCGGGAAAGACACAATGAGAATCATATTCCATACTATTTGTGACGAAATACGAGTGGGAAATTCTATGAACGGGAGACCCTCTTCAGAGGTATATGGTTTCCACATGTTTATGAAATGCAAACTGAGCAGATAAGGCATGGAACTTATATGCATGCTTATCCAATGCAAGGCATAAGCGGTGTTATCGGCTTCTCCTGTATAATCACAACAGTCATGACCATGAAAATCTATTATTGGGCGAATTTTGACGAGAGGTTCCCACATGCCATCCTCTTTTAATGCGGTATCGTTATAGACCCCTGAGAGGACGTTCCCTCCTCCAGTCGCAACGAGAATAAAGGTATGAGTAGCCTTATAGTTCCGTAGCGTCCAGGGAGCAAGCAGAAGAGCAGCAATACATGTGATGAGAAGGGTACATTTGGTGATCGTCTGCCAGGATACCCTTTTTGCCAGCAGCATGACGAGTGCCCAGGCGAAAAGCAAAACGATTAAGACTGGGCCGTTAGGGCGTGCCAACGATGCCAGCCCAAGCAGTATGCCACTCAAGATCATCCATCGTCGCCAAGTAGCGCGTTGGAGCCAGTGTAAGAGGATGACCAGGAAGATATTATCCGAGGGTGCCCATTGCCATTGAGCAATACGTTGTAGTCGATAGAGCGAATAGGTGAATGCCACCATGAGGAAGGTATAGAGGGATTCCGAGTAGAGCCAGCCGTCATAGATAAAGAGTCCTGGATAGATTGAGGCTATAGCACCTGTGATCAGAGCAATGCGTTTCCCAAACATATCTTTTGCAAAGAGGTAAACAAGCACACAGGTCGCTGAACCGAGAAAGGAGAAAAAAAGGCGCGCATAGAAATTCTTTGGCCCTGTGATGAAATAGATCATGGACATAATAAAGGGCCAAAGAGGGGCCCGATTAGTAACCGGACCATGAGGGGCGTAGCAGAAGCAATGGTCAGTTACCAGATGTTGAGCCAAGTTATTGTAGAGCCCTGCATCAAACTCTGGAATATAGTGTCGCGCTACAGTAAGATTGTAGCCAATACGGATGAGTAGCGCAAGCCCAAAAATACTTATGATTGGCAGGTAAGTTCGTACATTTTTCATGCCACACTATTTTCTTCAATTACGAGTAATATATATTATTGGCTATAAAACCTACATCTTAGACGAGTAACTGGTTTGATAGTAACTATTCTTATGCATATACCCTGGGGATATGGGCGTTTGGTTGCTGAGATACCTACGTCCTCAGTTAACTCACCTCTGCGCTGGGTTAGTGGCTTATGGGGTGGTACTTCTTTCGTGTAGAGCGGGGTGAGGCGGTGCGTGGGATAAGAGATGACTATGATATGATTTACAGGTGTTTTGGCACGCTCGTCGGAGCGTTAGCGGAAGAGCCTTAACTTGTGTGGTGCTCTTGAAGAGCCGCACGGAGGCAGCGTCCTTCATAGCGTCTGCATATTCAACAGAATGCGGCAAGGAGTCCCCCGCCTTCAGGCGCGGGGAGGAATTGCCACCATACTTCACTCAGCCTAGCATATTTGACAAGTGTGTGAACATCTGCTAGACTTGTTCCATGAAACAGATCGTCACGGCCAAGCTGAAACTGCATACGGATGCTTCACAATTCCAGGCATTGCGACGTACACAACTGGCCTACCGTGATGCCCTCAACTACGTGAGCCGCTACGCCTTTGAGCATGGCAAGATGAGTAGTGGCCGGGCCTTGCAGCGAGCTTGCTACGACGATATCCGCTTGAAGTGTGGGTTGCCTGCTCAGATGGCCTGCAATGTTCCCCGCCATGTCGGGGCCATCTATAAAGTCTTGTGGACGAAGGTGAAGCACAACGCAGCTCTTCGTGCCGCAGGCAAGACCAAGAAACGCTACAAGGGACTGGATACTCCTGCCAAGTATGTCTCTCCCACGCTGACCTACAACTATCATCGGGATTATAGCTTGAAGCCCGAGAACCAGGTGAGTATCCTCACCCTGGACGGGCGTGTGATTGTTCCCTATACTGGTTACAGCAGGCATATCGCACTCATCCAACATGGAGCCACTCTCGGGGCGGCGAAGCTCTGGTATGACAAACCCCGCAAGCAATTCTGCCTGCTCATCTCCTTGGAGGTCGAGGCAGGAGAGCCGACACCTGAAACACAGAGCCGCGTAGTGGGTGTGGACGTAGGGCAACGCTACCTGGCTGTGACAGCGACACCCAAGAATGATGCCTCTTTCTATTCTGGCAAACAGGTCAGAGCCAAAGCTGACCATTATGCACGGCTGAGAAAGCGGTTGCAAAAGAAAGGCACTCGTTCCGCCAAGAGACGACTGGTGATCATCGGCGGACGAGAGAGACGGTTGAAACAAGATCGCAACCACCTGATCAGTCGGCGTATTGTGGACATGCACCCCCACAGCATAATTGGCCTGGAAGACTTGACACATATCCGAGAGCGCACTCAACGCAAGCATGGCAAAAAAGCGAGCAAGAAGCAGAGACGGACAAACCGGCGTGCCTCGAAGTGGGCGTTTGCTGAACTGCACGGCTACATCGCCTACAAGGCGACGCTTGCAGGCAGTCTGGCCGTGAAAGTGGATGCGCACTACACCAGCAAAGCCTGTCCCCTGTGCGGCTATACCTCGGATGTGAACCGTCCGAACAAAGGCTTGCTGTTCGTGTGTCAGAGTTGCCACTATACCCTTCATGCGGATTTGGTCGGTGCTCGGAATATTGCGCTGAGAACGCTACTCGTCCGGCAAGACTGGATGGGTACGGGCGTCTTGTCGATACGCCCTGATGTGTCGTGCGATGAAGCCAAAGCTGCACGCCTACAACGGTATGCAGAATTGCGGTGGAGTACAGATACAAGCCCCTGCCTTTAGGCATGGGGTAATTGACGAACAGCTACTACTTCCTCTTTCCCGGCCTGGGTCACGGTGCAGAATACAATTCGCCATGCGTGAACAGCATCATTTCTGCATTTGACGATGCTCCGACACAAAAACCGTCAGATGCCTGCGTGGCAGGTATGGGGGAGCCGAATTTCGTATAGGCATGGATATGGCCATCGAGTCGGAGTAGCGAAAATCCTTGTGGGTATCTGCAGGAGAGCCGAGAGGCTCTCCTGCGGTATTATCGGTTACGGAATGGCGACGGTGGCAACGACCTGCTGTTGGCGGTTGGCGGGATTGGAGCCGTCGTTGTACGTGCTCACGAAACTCGAAATGTTTGTCGAGCCACTGGTCGTATTGCCGAAGTAGTCGCCGATGAAGGCGGTGATAGCAGAGGCGCTATCCGTGTGCGGTGAGTTCAACTGTGGGTCCCACGTGTGCTGGGTGAGCCGGATGTTGTGCCCCAATGGCGCGAGAGTAGCACTGTAGAACTGCACACTGGCGTTGATGCAGTAGTTGCTGGCCCCATACGGAGGCAGGTTGCCCGAATAATTCGGGTTTACCTGGTCAAGGGCGAGGCCAGCTCCCGCAGCCTCGGTGGTTCCAGCCGCGGGACAACTCAGGCGACGATCGTAGAAGGCCACACTCACGGTCCCGTCGGCGGCGACCGTCAGATTGGGTTGGAACTCATCGACCGCCGATGCGTTATCGTTAACCTGAATAGGAGCGCTCCATGTAAACCCTTGATCATAGGAGGCCGACATGATATCGTTGCCCACTCCCGCACTGTAATCCTCCCAGGCCACATAGAGCGGGTAGTGACCTTGGGCAGACAGGTGATTGCCGACAGCAAAGGTGTCCTCGATCCCGTCTCTGAACGTCGTGTTCGGGTAGATCAGTGGCGGATACTGGACGTTTTGGATGACCACCCGCGGTCCCTGCCATGTCTGGCCACCATCAGTCGAGAAATCGACGGAGATGGTGGTACAGCAGAACCCTTTCTTCCCCGGGAAATTCGTGACCGTCGTGTAGGCCACCCCAGCGGGGTCCACGTGTGGGAGCAAATAGGTGTCGCCTGCCGTGCTGTTGACGGTGGGGAGCAGTTGCGGTGTGGACCAAACAGTGTGCGTTCCATTCGGCAGCGCCTTTGCAGTGGCGACATACGGCTTGCTTGAGATGCCGTAGAAGAGCGTCCACATGGGGTAGATCGTGTTGTAGTTGGGATTGGGCGAGCCGTTGGGCAGATCCTTATTGGTGTCGATGGTGATCCACTGTTTATCTGGCGCGCCACCAACACTATCATAGGTGGCAATGTAATCCGGATGGCCGTTTTGGGTCGTGTTCCAGGTGGTTGCCGTCATCGCGCCATGCGGATGTACCGCAACGGAGACGACCTCGGCTGGGACGGCCGGGTTCGCCTCCTGAGACGTGCCAACCGTGAAGTTGTGCGAGCCATCCTTGTTGTAGAAGAACTGGTAGGCCAGGATGAACTCATAGTAGTTCCCAAAGGCATCGAAGGCCCCAACCGGGTCGGTGTTATCGGTCCAGCCTTCATATCCTGGGATATGCCCCTGGATCGACCATGTCCGGCCGCTGTCGAAAGACTCGTAGAATCCCAGCAGGTGATTGTACCCCTCAGCACTGACAAACCACTTCGAGGAGCCGATCAGATGCTTCGGGTTGGTGGGATCGACCCGGATATCGGACTCGGAGTGATCCTTGACAAGCATGGAGGTTGTGGCAGGATAGCCGGGGTTGCTACCAGCCTGGGTAGCGTAGGGACCGAGATTCTCACCTGTGGTGGCAGCCCCGTTACAAGGTGATTCGCCGCTATAGCCATCATTTGGGCCATCGCTTACCGCATATGGCACCTCTGGCGTGTAGCAACTGGTCTGCTGCGTCGTCGCAAATATGTTCGTCACGTGCTGGGTCGTAAAACTCTTGGCGTAGGCAGTGTCGGTCTGGGTTCCTTGTGGAATGTTGCCCACGCCGGACCCAGCCGCTGCTACATGTGCGCGTGCAAACGCAATCGTGGGTACCAGGGTCAGTAAAATGAGCAACGTTACCGCAAGAAACGCGAGAGAGGATTTACGCATGTCATAACCCTTCCTTCTGATCATGAGGACTGCAAGCATCTTTGAAGTCTACTGCGCTATGTACTAGAGCAAGGTTTGATTTGCCTCGTTACACGAGACTAAATCCACCAATCCGAACAAAGAATAGGTTACATAAAAACCACAAAAATTGCAACAACCGAACAATACTAATTTCGCATTGAGAAACCCCTGTTGCTTCCTCCCCTGTGAAAAGATCACCCCTGCAACATCCGAAACAAGTGCGACAAGTGCGACAAGTGCGACAAACAGTAGCAATGGAGGGACGCAATTATGCACATTCACAAAATAATCCGGCCGCCAGTAGGTGCCGATTTATCGCGCACCCGATTGATCGGCCGACAGTGAAAGCGCATATTCCGCTGTGGATCGCCAAAGGGCCGATTGATCGGCCCTCAGTGGATCTTCCGCTATCCAGATGAAAAAGGTAAAAAGCATCATTGGCCTGTCGTTAGTTCTTGTCCGAACAGTACTGAATACAAACACATCTATGTGGCCTCGTGCCAATGAATCATCAGTGACATCCTCCCGCCGCCTAAAGGCAGGCGGGCTTCCTCTCATCGCTGAGAGGCTTTCCTGCTTCGCTGAAGCTTGCCTGGCTTGGTTTTCACCGCACCGGGTCTTACGGCCTCTCCACAGGCGAGCACTGCGAGTCCCGCAGCACGAATGTTCTTTGCAGCATTAATGTCACGGTCATGGACAACGCCACATTCAGGGCAAGCCCACGAGCGTACATCAAGCGGTAAGGAGTCGAGAAGATGACCACAGTCAAAGCAGCGTTTGGAGGATGGATACCACTTGTCAATCTTGACGATGGTTCGTCCATACCACTCGGCTTTGTACTCCAACTGCCTGCTAAATTCACTCCATCCTACATCAGAGATAGCTTTAGCCAGGCTGTGGTTTTTGACCATATTCTTGACTTGCAGACTCTCGATGCATACGACTTGGTTTTCGCGTATGATGCGAGTCGAGAGCTGGTGTTGATAGTCTCGCCGTCTATAGGCTATCTTCTTATGGATGCGCGCAACCTTGAGACGGGCTTTTACGCGGTTCTTGGAACCTTTTTTCTTCTTCGCATGACGGCGTTGCGCTTTTGCTAGCTTCTTTTCATCCTTGGAGAAGAATTTGGGGTTGCCATAGGTGTGACCGTCGGAGGTGATGACCATCGACTTCAAGCCCAGGTCAAGCCCAACCGTCTTAGGTGTAACTTCCAATGGCTTGATATCCTCTTCTACCAGGATGGAGACAAAGTAGCGTTCAGCTTCATCTTTCGTGATGGTGACACTGCTTGGCTTGCATCCGTCAGGCAATGGGCGGTGCCACGTGATGTTAAGAGGGGCATCCATTTTTGCCAGCGTAAGAGCCTGGCTCTTCCAGATGAAGGCATTGCTCGCGTATGTGGCGGATTGCTGGTTGCGCTTCTTTTTGAAGCTGGGATAGTTTGCCCGTCCATCAAAGAAGTTACGAAAGGCTTTATCCAAATTTCGGAGAGCTTGTTGCAGGGGGACAGAAGAAACATTGTTAAGCCATGCCGTTTCTTCCTGTTTCTTGAGCAAGACCAAATGTTGCGCAGTACCTTCGTAGTACAGACGTTCACCACGCTGATAGTAGGCATCGGTACGTTGCCGCAATGCCCAGTTATAGACGTAGCGGCAACACCCAAAGGTCTGTGCCAGGATGCGCTTTTGTTCCTCGCTTGGATAGAAGCGGTACTTGTAGGCTTTCTTCTGTTGCATGTTTACAGTATAGCATACTACGCCGTAAAGTGCCAAACAGTATCCCCACCCTATCCACCTGAAACAAGGACTCGCCTTTCATCCCGTCCCTTAAAGGGGGACGGGTCTTCCCGGCTCGATTGTATAAACTCGAACAGCACACCATTACAGAGGTGTAAGTCACCGTCTTTCGGCAACCAAAAACTAACGGCTATCACGTTCTTAAGAACATAATTTAGGAACAGTGTATAATATAAAAAAGCAGACGTGTATGAGTATGTCCCTGCTTTTCGTCGAAGATACAGAAACCTTCACTCGACCGTGAAGCCGCTGCGAGAGTAGTTGTCTATGCAGGACAAGATATCCTTTCTCCGCTCAAAAAAGCCAACCATACCTGGATATGTTTCCGTATACAATTTGCCTATACCCCCCACTCCGCTGATT
>WNFJ01131334.1_pt1 | contig 14511 bp, 16 predicted proteins | sample 5400461 | NCBI WGS metagenome assembly WNFJ01 (sample SAMN13153349, study PRJNA577476) | soil metagenome | isolation source: 115 cm saprolite on Douglas fir-dominated hillslope | place: USA:California | collected 2013-09-17 | reverse complement strand
TCGCCCTGGTGGCGAGCCTGGTGCCGATCGCCCAGGGTTTCTGGATGCGCGACCTGGTCTCGCGGCGCACCCCCGACTTTGCCACCATGGCTCCGAGGGTCGGGGCCTTCTTCCTGGTCCTGGCCGTCTTTCTGATCGTCTACGCCCTGGCAAACGGAGCCCTGCTGGTGGCCGCGATCGACGCCTTGGCCGGCCGCACGATCTCCATGTCCCGCGCCTGGACCACCATGCTGCGGCCACGATTGTTCGGCACCCAGCTCCTCGCCTTGCTCGTCCTGTCCTTGGGCTTCGCGTGCTGCGTGCTCCCCGGGATCTACCTCGCCCTCCTCTATTCCTTCGTGACCCCCGTGATGGTCGAGGAAGGCGTCTTCGGGCCGCGGGCGCTCCGACGCAGCCGGGATCTCGCGCGTCACAACCCCCAGGGCCGGATGGCGACCGATCCCCGCTTCCAAGTCTTCCTGATGATCTTCATAGGCTTCCTCATCGGCTACATGGTCGGGTTCGTGGTCCAGTTCCCGCTGATGGTCGTCCAGCAGGTGCTCATGATGCGCATGGTCGCAGAGGGAAGGCGTCCGGACCCCGCGGAGATGATGGCGGCCATGACCTGGCTCCAGGTGCCCAGCCAGGCCCTCGGCATGCTGGCCCAGACCGCGGTCCAGCTGTACGTGAGCTTCGGCCTCGCCCAGCTCTTCTTCGACGTGCGGCACCGGAGGGAAGGGGGCGACCTGGAGGCCGCCATCGCGGCCCTGGAAGCGCGCGCATGATCCCGGCCTCGCCGCCCCCGGCTCTCGCCGACCGTGAGCTACTGGAGCGCATCCTGCGCGAGAGCGGGGTCGAGCGCGCGGTTCCCGGGCCGTCCCTGCTCGAATACGTCCAGACCATCTCCCTCGCGTTCCTGCGCTGGGCGTTCGAACGCATGGCGCCCCTGGCCGGGCTCTTTGAGGGGCGGATCGTCGAGTTGGTCGCCTGGGCCATCGTCGTGGCCGCGACCCTTGCCCTCCTCGGGGCAGCCCTGCGTCGCCTAGCGCGGCGTGCGAGGGGGCGGGCAACGGCGGTGCCCACCGCCGTTCCCGGCCCCGCGGACGACCCTGGCCGCGACCCCGCAGCCTTCCGGGCGGAGGTGGAGGCGCACCTGCGCGGGGGCGAGGTGGCGGCCGCCCTCGAGGCGCTCTGGTGGTGGCTCGCGCGCTCCCTGGCCGGTCCCCAGGTCGACCCTTCCTGGACGAGTCGCGAGATGCTGGCCCGCGTGGGACGCCTGGACCTGATCCCCTTGGTGCGGGACCTCGACCGGATGGTTTACGGCGCGGACGGGCCGAGCGTTCCCGAAGTGCGCCGGCTCCTCGTCCGACTCGACCAGGTGGTGGCGTGAAGCGCGGCCACCTGTTGGGCCTGGTGGCCCTGGCCGCGGCGGTGGCGACGCTCGCCGCCGCGGTGGGGGGTCGGGTTGCGGCCGCGGGCAGCACGCTCTCGCGGGGGCCGGGGGGCTGGATGGCGGCGCGGCTCTATCTAGAGGCCCGCGGCACGGAGGTGGTCCTGCACGACCGCGACCTCGAGACGGCGCCCGCCGCGGATGTGCTCGTGGTGACTTTCCCCTGGCAACGCCTGGCGCCGGAGGAGACCCTCGCCGGCCTGCGCCACCACCTGGCCCGGGGCGGGACCCTGGTCGTGGCCTTTACGGGCGACCTCCTGGGCTTCGGGGAGCTCAAGGTGCTCGCCGCTCTCGGCCTGCGCCTGCGGACGCGGCGCGGCGATCCTCCCTTGCACCCGCTGCGCTGGCGCGAGTACATGAAGGAGCAATGGAGGCTCCGCGCTCCCGGCCCGGGTTCGGAACCGGTTCTCAGGCGCTCGTCCTGTTCCGGGCGGAGGACGGGACGCCCGCCGTGTTCGTGGAGCCCCGCGGTCGGGGCCGCATGGTGGTGCTGCCCGCCGACGCTTTCTCGAACGCCCGCCTGGGCGCGTCCGGCAACGCCGACGTGCTCGAGCGGCTCCGCGGCTGGCTGGGGGGCCGCTGGGTGTTCGACGAGTTCCACCACGGGCTCACCGCCCCCGCGACCGCCACCGATCCCGGGCCTCGGCGAGCCCTCGACGTGTACCTGCTCCACCTGGTGCTGGCCTACGCGCTGGTGGTGTTCGCCCTCGCCCGGCGCTTCGGCCCCCCGTGGCACGAGCCCGCGGTTGCGAGCGGGTCAGCGGCGGGGCTCCTCACCGGCCTCGGCCGGCTGCACGACCGACTGGGCCACCATCGAGCCGCCGCCCTCATCCTCCTCGAGCGCGCGCGCGAGCTGGACCCGCGCCTGCGCCTGCCGGCCGAGCTCCGGCGAGAGGCGGACCGAGTGGACGCCTCTGGCCTCGTGCGCCTGGGTCGGGCGGTGGCCGCCGCCCAAGCGGCAACGCGGAGGGAAGCATGAGCGAGAACGAGTCGGCGCGGGGAGGCCCCGGACCCCTCGAGGGGAACGCGGCCGAGCGGATCGCAGCGGCGCTCGGGGAGAGGGTGGTCGGGCAGCGCGAGGCCACGGAAGGCCTGCTCGCCGCCTACATGGCGGGCGGGCACGTGCTGCTCGAAGGGGTCCCGGGCATCGGCAAGACGCTTCTCGCCCGGTCGTTCGCGGGCGGTCTCGGACTGCGCTTCTCTCGGGTCCAGTTCACGCCGGACCTGATGCCGGCCGATCTCGTGGGCACGAACGTCTTCGACCCGGCCTCCCGCACGTTCCGACTGGTCCGGGGCCCCGTCTTCACGGAGATCCTCATGGCGGACGAGGTGAACCGCACCCCTCCCAAGACGCAGTCCGCCCTGCTGGAGGGCATGCAGGAGCGCCAGGTCACGATCGACGGGGTCTCGCATCCCCTCGACCCCGCGTTCTTCGTGATCGCCACCGAGAACCCCTTGGAGTTCGAGGGGACCTACCCGCTGCCCGAGGCGCAGCTCGACCGCTTCCTGATGCGGGTGGAGATGGCGCGCCCCGACGAGGCGGCCGAGATCGAGATCTATCGGCAGGCGGTGGCGGGACGGCTCGCGGGCTGGAGCCACGAGGAGCCCTCCGCGCCCGTCGTCTCCGCCGAGGAGGCGCGGGCCCTCCGCGCCGCCTCCCGCCGCGTTCACGTCGCGGACGAGCTGCTCCCCTACCTCGCGCGGCTCGCGGCCGAGGTGCGCCGCTCGCCGCACGTGGAGCTCGCGGTGAGCCCGCGGGGGGCGCTCTCCCTGCTCGAGGTCGCCCGGGCGAGCGCGGTCCTGGCGGGGCGCGGCTTCGTGGTTCCGGACGACCTAAAGCGCTTCCTGGTCCCCTGCTGGGGACACCGGCTGATCCTCTCCGCGGAGTCCGAGCTGGAGGGACACAACGCCCGAGCGATCCTGGAAGCCGCGGCCCGCACGGTCGAGGTGCCGCGGTAGGCCATGCCGGCGGCGCGGGCGTTCCTGGGCCTCGGCCTCGCCACCTTGCTCCTCGCGGTGGCGGCCGTAGAGCCGCGAGCGGCCCTGGCCGCGGTCGCCCTCGATGCCCTGGTCCTCGTCGCGTGCATGGTCGATCACGCGCGCGCGCGCGCGCTGGCCCTCCAGGCCGAGCGGCGGTGGCCGCCCCTTCTGGTCCAGGGGGCGCCCGCTTTGGTCGAGGTGCGCGTCACCTCGGACCGGGCGGTGGTGTTGCGGCTCCGCGAAGCCCTCGACCCCGCTCTGGCCCCGGCGCCGCTGCGGGAGCGCCTCTCCCTGCCCCCGGGGGCACACGCCTGGCGCTACGCCCTCATCCCCCGGCAACGCGGGGAGCACCGCGCAGGCCCCCTCACCGTCCGCGTCCTCGGCCCGTGGGGCCTGGCCTGGTCGCAGCGCGATCTGATCGCGCCCGAGGCGGTGCGGGTCTACCCGCAAGTGCGGTGGGAAGGGCGCGCCGGCCGCCTCCTTCTCCTGGCCCAGCGCCGCGAGCTGGGCCAGGCCCCGCTCCGCACCCAAGGCGTCGGGACCGAGCCCTACGCGCTGCGCGAATACCGGCCCGGCGATCCGCCCACCCGGATCCATTGGAAGGCGACCGCGCGCCAGGGCCGGCTCATCTCGCGGGAGGACACCTGGGAGCGTGGGGCGCGCCTGGTGATCCTCCTCGATGACGCCCGCGCCATGGCCTCGCTCGACGGCGGGCGGAGCAAGCTCGACCACGCCCTGGCCGCCGCCCTCGCTCTCACGCGGGTGGCGGTGAGCCGGGGAGACCGGGTCACCCTCGTGGCCTTCTCCGACCGCATCGAGCGGATCGTGCGCGTGCGATCTGGGGGAAGAGGCGTGGCCCGGGCCTACGCGGCGCTCTTCGACCTCCCCGCGCGCCTGAGCGAGCCCGCCTACGACCTCGCCGCCGAGACCGTGGCCACCGTCGAGCCGCGGCGGGCCACCGTGGTCCTGCTGACCTCGATCGTCGACTTGGGGGCGGCGGCCGTCCTCCGCGACGCGTTGGTGCGCCTGGGGCGGCGGCGCACCCTGCTCGTGAACCTCGAGGACCCCGAGGTCGTCCGCCTCGCACTGGGCGAGCCCGGGTCGGTGGCGGAGGCCTTCGCCAAGGGGTCGGCCATGGAAATCCTCCTCGGCAACCGCCGGCTCGGCCGCCGCCTCGCCCGCACCGGGGTGCGCGTGGTGGGGGCGCCCGCGGACCGCCTGGCTGCGGAGACCCTCGATGCGTACCTGGGGCTGTTCGCCGCCCGACGGGCCCGCGGAACCCGTGGTCGCGATGGGGCCCGCGCCTCCTGACCCTCGGGTATACTCACCCGCCGTGAGCACCGTCGCGGTCCCGATGCTGGGCGCTCACGTCTCCACCGCGGGCGGTCTGCACAACGCGCCTGAGCGCGGACGGGAGATCGCGGCCGAGGCCATCCAGATCTTCACCCGCAACCAGGTGCAGTGGGCGGCGCGGCCGGTCTCGCGGAGTGAGGCCGCGGCCTTCCGCGCGGCGGTGGAGCGGAACGGCATCCGCCTCGTGCTCGCCCACGGCTCGTACCTCGTGAACCTTGCCAGCCCGGACCGCGTGGTTCGCGGTCGGAGCCGGGCCGCGTTCCTCTCCGAGATGCGGCGCTGCCACGCCCTGGGCATCCCCTACCTCGTGTTCCACCCCGGCGCGCACATGGGGGCGGGCGACGAGGCGGGCCTGGGGCACGTCGCGGAGGGCTTGAACCACGCCCTCGACGGGGGCCGCGACCTCGCGGTCATGCCTCTCCTCGAGGTCACGGCCGGCCAGGGCTCGTCCGTGGGTCACTCCTTCCAACACCTGGCCCGCATCCTCGAGCAGCTCGAGACGCCCCTTCGGGTCGGAGTGTGCCTCGACACCTGCCACCTGCTCGCGGCCGGCTACGACATCGCGACCGCGCGCGGGTACGCGCGGACCATGGACGACCTCGACCAAACCGTCGGCCTCACGCGGGTCAAGGCCTTCCACCTGAACGACGCAAAGCAAGGGCTGGGCAGCCGGCTCGACCGGCACGAGTCGATCGGGCGGGGCTTCCTGGGTGCCCCCGCCTTCCGCCGGGTCCTGCGCGACCGGCGCTTCCGTGGCATCCCCATGGTGCTGGAGACGCCGGGCGGCCTCCCGCGCTGGAAGGAGGAGCTGGCCCTCCTGCGGCGGCTCCTTGCTCGCTGAGGCCCTGGCCCTGCGGGCGAAGACGCTGGCCGCCGAGGTCGGCTTCGACCTGGCCGGGGTGGCCCGCGCCGACGCCCCCTCCGAGCTCGCGTTCTTCGCCGAGTGGGTGGCCCGCGGCTACGCGGGGGAGATGGCCTACCTCACGTCGCAGGTGGCCCGGCGCGGCGACCTGCGCGCGGCCTTCCCCTGGGCGCGCTCGGTGGTCGCGGTCGGCCTGCAGTACGATACCCCCCACCCGTATTCGACGGAAGCGCCGAAGGCACGCGGCTGGATCGCCCGCTACGCGTGGGGAGACGACTACCACGACGTGATGAAGGCGATGCTCGATCGGCTGGTGGAGCGGCTGCACGCGGAAGCGGGGCCCTTCACCGCGCGCACCTACGTGGATACGGGGCCGATCGTGGAGCGCGCCTTCGCGGCCGCCGCGGGCCTGGGAGCCTGGGGCAAGAACACCTGCCTGCTCCATCCCGAGCACGGCTCGTGGTTCTTCCTGGGCGAGGTGGTGACCGACCTGGACATGCCGTCCGACGCACCGCGCCCCGACATGTGCGGGAGCTGTACGGCGTGCCTCGACGCCTGCCCCACTGCCGCGTTTCCCGCCCCCTTCGTCCTCGACGCCACCCGCTGCATCAGCTACCTGACCATCGAGGTCAAGGGTACGGTTCCCGAGGAACGGCGCGAGGGGCTCGGCCGCCACGTCTTCGGGTGCGACATCTGCCAGGACGTGTGCCCCTGGAACCGCAAGCGCCGGCACCGCGGCCCTTCGGCTTTCGAGCCCCGGCCCGGTCTGGCCGCGCCCTCGCTCGAGGAGCTGGCGGGACTCGACGAGGCCGCCTTCCGCGAGCGTTTCCGGGGGAGCCCGGTGAGGCGGGCCAAGCGCCGAGGCCTGCTGCGCAGCGTGGCGGTGGCCCTCGGAAACGCCCCCGATCCCCGCCGCCGTCCCCTCCTGGAAAAGCTGGCCGGGGACGAGGACGCGGTGGTGCGTGAGCACGCCCTCTGGGCCCTACGCCGGCTCGAAGCGGCGAGCAGCGGCTCGTGAGCGGCCCGCGGCTGGCGGCGGTGGGCCTGCTGCTACTGGCCGCGCTCTCTCCCCGTGGGCTCCCCTACAACATGGACGAGTTCGTCCACTACCAGCCCCTTGGCTGCTCGTCCGCGCCGTTAGCGAGCGGCTGAGCGTCTATCGCGAGGGGTGCCGGCTCTACGACCTGCGCCTTCCTTTCACGACCACGCCTCTCCCGCTACCCTCCTTCCTGTACATCGGCAACCTCCCGGTGGTCGCGTTCTACCCGTTCTGGAGGCTGCTCGGCGATCCCGTGGCCGTCCGCCTCCAGGGCGCGGTCTTCTTCATCCTGGCCATCGGGTTGATGGCCCGATACCTCCGCACCCGGCCCGGCTCGGTCGTGCTGGCGAGCCTGGGGTATCCCCTCTTCCTCGGCTGCTTCCTTTCGGACCAGGGCCCGGTCGGTCTCTCGGTGCTGCTGTTCCTCGGCTTCCTGCTCCTCGCGCGACGGGCCACCGCGAGCGTGGCCCCCGGCCGCGGCATCGCCCTCGCGGCCCTGGCCGGGCTGGCCCTGTTCCTCGGCCTCTGGGTCAAGCTTGTGTTCGCCTGGTGGCTGCCCCCCGCTTTCGTCCTCGCCGCGCGCGAAGCGCGGACGGCCGCCCTGCCCAGGAGGCGGAGCGTCCTCCTGGCCGGCGTCGCCGCGGTTGCTTTCGCCTTGCCCTCCACCCTGTTGCTCCTCGCCCGGGACAGGGATGGCTCCCCCTATTACGCCGCCGTCTCACGCGCGGGGGTATCCGCCGCGCCCGCGACGTGGCTGCAGGCGGCGGACCACCTGGGCCTTTACTTCCTCGTCGGCTCGCGCGCGGTCCCGCGCATTCTCGAATGGCCGCCCTGGCCAGTGGACGTGCTGCCGGCATTCTTCACCGTGGCTCTCCTGGCCTGGGGCTTGCGCCGGGGCGTGGACCGGCGGGGTGAGGTCGCGACCCTGACCGGCCTGGGGCTCCTGACCTTCGCGCTGTCCCCGCCCAGCTCGTTCACCCAGTGGCCACACCACTTCGTCTTTGCCCTCATCTTCGTGGTCTTGGCCCTCGCGGTCGCGATAGAGGGCCTGCGGCGCGCGCGACCGCGCCTCTTCGGCGCGGCCTGCGTCCTCGCGCTCGTCTTCTGGGCTTCGTTCCTTGCGTGCCTGCCACAAGCCGTGGCCCAGACCGATTCCGGACCCGAGAAGGACGCCCTGCTCGCCTTCGTCCGCAAGCGGGGCTTCGACGGGCGGACGATCCCGGTCCACACCTCGTGGGGGACTTACTACATCGCCCAGCTCTTCGGGGACCCGGAGCGGGCCGTGGTCTACCTCAAGAGCCTGTCGGACGACGCCCGGCTCCTGGCGGAGGTGCGGCAGGTGGCCGATGCGGAGGGCCGGCCGGTGCTCCTCGTCAGCGCGCGGCGGTGGGCGCGCCTGCGCGAGGTGGATTAGTCGGGGCTCAGGCTGCGCGTGAGCGCATCCTCTGGCTCGAGCCGGCGGGGATCACGAGCACCCCTTCCCCGGTCAGGCCTTCGGCGAGCGCTCTCGCTGGCCCGCCTCCTCGATGAGGCGGTTGTTGGCCCCCAGCACGCGGTACTCGCGCCAGAGGGTGGCCAGGCAGACGACGAAGGTGATCCAGGAGAGGCCCTCGTGGACCAAGGCCGGGAGGGCCCTGGTGTGGGCGGCCGCGCCCAGGATGAAGTTCGTGATCACCAGGAGGAGGGCGCTCGTCATGAGGGGGAAGGACTGTCCCTTGAGGGCCACCGTGCGGCGCCGGAAGGAATCGCCCCAGCCGTGCTCCTTCTCCAGGTTCTTCATCTCCACCCCGGTGGCGATGAGGAAGAACATGACAAAAGAGTGGCCCATCACGAGGACCAGGGTGCTGAAGAGGGCCACCAGGAAATGCGACCGCATCGCGAGGGGCACGCCGGGGACGGCGTATCCCCCCACGATCGACCAGAGGAACCCCACGGTGCCCACCAGGGCCAGGGTCAGGAGCGCGACGGACATGTCACCTCGCCGAGGCTTCCTTGGGCAGTCAACCGGGGCGGAACTCGGGGGCCTTGTCCTCGGGGACGAACAGCGGGCCGGTCACGCCTAGGCGCTCGGCGAACGCCTCGAGGTCGGCGCGCCAGAACCCTTCCGAGATCCGCGCGATCCCCCCGTCGGGTCCGACCAGGAACAGGGTGGGCACCGCCACCAGCTCGAGGGCGGCCGCGAGCGGGTAGGGATCGGCCTCCAGGCGAACGGGGACCGCGAGGCCGAGGTCCTTCACGAGGCCCCGCGCCGTCTCCACCTCGTCCTGCAGCACGAGGCGGGCCTGGCGCCCCGGCGCGCGCCGGCGGTGGATGCAGTCGCGGTGGCCGATCAGGATCAGGGCGTCGCCCTCGGCCCAGGCCTCGGCGAGCGAGCGGGCGTTGCCCTCGAGGTCGGGCAGGGCCAGGGCGGGGAAGGGGCCCTGTGCGCGCGCGCCCGGCACTCACGCCTCCACGAAATCGGCGGTGACCTGCCGCGGGATCACCCCCGCGACGTGGCCCCGGTCGAGGAGGGTCTGGACGGCCCGGCGCCCGCGTTCGCCGCACTCGACCGTCATCTCGTTGACCCACATCCCCACGAAGCGGTCGGCCACCCCCGGGTCCATCCCCCGCGCGTAGGACATCGCGTACTCCAGGGCTTCCTTGCGGTGGGCCAGGGAGTAGCGCACGGTCTCGCGCACGAGCCGGGTGAGGCGGGCCATCATCTCCGGGCCCAGGTCGCGGCGGACGGCGTTGCCCCCCAGGGGCAGGGGCAGACCCGTCTCCTGCTTCCACCAGGCGCCGAGGTCGAGGACCTTGGTGAGGCCCTGGCCCCCGTACGTGAGCTGGCCCTCGTGGATGATCAGGCCCACATCGGCCCCACCCTCTCGGATCTCGTCCAGGATCCGGTCGAAGGCGACTACGCGCGTCTGCACCTTGGGCGCGAAGAGCCTCAGGGCCAGGTAGGCCGAGGTGAGCGTCCCCGGCACCGCCACCGTCCGCGACTCGATGAGGGATGGAGGCATCGGCTCGCGGGCCACCAGCAGCGGCCCGTAGCCGTCGCCGATGCTGCCCCCGCAGGGCATGAGCGCGTAGGTGTCCGCGACGTAGGCCCAGGCGTGGAACGAGATCGCGGTCACCTCGTGCTTGCCCAGGATGGCTTCGCGGTTCAGGGTCTCGATGTCCGTGAGCACGTGCGTCACCTCGAGGCCGTCCGCCGCGACCTTGCCCCGGGCGAGACCGTAGAACATGAAGGCATCGTCGCTGTCGGGGCTGTGGGCGAGGGAGATTCTCATGCCGGGACGGGAGAGAGCCGTTCGAGGATCTCGGGAGCCCACTCTGCGAGGGGGCGGGCCACGTCGGCCACGCGGACCTCGCGTCCCCTCCGGTGCCGCGCGAGGGCGGCCAGGACCGAGGGCGAGGGCTGACCGCGCTCCCCGGCCGGGCAGTTCACCACCACGAGGTCCGCGCTCTCGACGAGCGTGGGGGTGGTCGGCTTCCAGCGCTCCGGGAGCAGGAACGGATGGGCCACGAAGAGGTGCACTTGCGGCCGAGCCAGGCCCACGACCGTGGAGCCCTCCATGACCACGGGCCCGCCGTCCAGGCGCTTGCGCACGGCCGCCCAGGCTTGGGGAGCGGCGCTCGCCTTCGCGATGGCCCAGAGCACCCGCCGCGCCCCCGCCGCGGCCAGGCGATCGGTGTCGGTCCCCGGCTCGCGGAGCACGGCTGGGTCCTCGACCAGCCGGAAGGGCACGTCGATGTCGCACACCACGCACGGCGTGCCGCGCGGGCACCGGACGAAGGTGTCCTCCGTGGTGGTGAACTTCACCGCCACCGCGGAATGTCGGGGGAGGGCCTCGAGGAGCGCCACCGCCACCGCGGTCTTCCCCGAGCGGCTGCAGGCGCCGGACACGGAAACGATCACTGGGTCATCTTATTTCACCGCTCGTGCCGCCGCCAGTGGCGGCCCGCGCGAAGGGCGGGAACGCTCCCAGATTCTGGAGCAACACCGCCCCCAGGATGAGCGTCGCCCCCAGCCACTGACGCGGCCCCAGGCGCTCGCCCAGGAGGGTGATGGAGAGGGCCATGGTGACCACCACCTCGAAGGAGCTGAGCACGGCCGCCCGGGCCGGTCCGACGCGCCCGAGACCGGAGAGGAACGTGCGCAACGCGACCACGGTGGGGACCACCGCGATCGCCACCACGAGCAGCCAGGGCCGCGGATGGGGGGGAATGCCCCGGCCCTCGAAGATGGCCCAGGGCACGTAGGCGGCGGCACAGACCTGGGCCACGTGCAGGGCCGCGGTCTCCGCCTTGACCCCGGCCGCGAACCGGCTGCCCAGCACGATGTAGGCGGCGTAGATGACCGCGGTCGCCAGCGCGAAGGCGACCCCCGGACCGGCGGCCACGGGCCCGCTCGCGGTGAAGGCGCAGCCCGCGAATGCCAGGACCGCCGCCAGCAGCGACCGCAGTCGCAGGATCTCCAGGCCGGCGAGGGCCGCGAGCAGGGTGACGATCACGGGGTAGGAATAGATGAGGAGCGCGACCGTGGCCGCGGAGACGGTCTCGAGGGCGGTGAAGTAGGTGAAGGTGTTGGTGACGAATACGAGGCCGAGGCCCCAGAGCCGCAGCCGCTCGCGCCAGGGCGGCGCCTCTCCCCGGGCGAGCAGGGCGAAGAGGGCCGTGGCGATCGCGAAGCGGGCGGCGAGCAGGGCCGCGGGGCGGATGCCGGCTCCGTAGGCCAGCTTGGCGAGAATGGGCAGGGTGCCGTAGGCGGCCGCGCTCACGAGCACGAGGACGAGTCCGCGGGCCTCTTCCGCTTCCCCCGCCCTCGACCGGGGTTCGTGCACGCGCGCGAGTATAAGGGCCGGGGGGAACCAGGGCGCCTTCCCGCCGCGTATGAGAGCATGGCCGCGTGAACGACACCGCCATCCGCCTGCGCGGGGTGACCAAGGCGTTCGCCGGCCACGTCGCGGTGAGGGACCTGTCCTTGGACGTCCCCCGCGGAAGCGTGTTCGGGCTGCTGGGGCCGAACGGCGCGGGCAAGACCACCACCCTGCGCATGGTGATGAACGTCCTGGGGCCCGACTCGGGGACGATCGAGATCCTCGGTCAGCCCGCGGACCACGCGGCCCGCGACCGCATCGGGTACATGCCCGAGGAGCGCGGCCTCTATCCCCGGATGGTCCTCGAGGAACAGCTCCTGTTCATGGCCGAGATCAAGGGGACCTCGCGCCGCGAGGCGAGGGCGCGGCTCCCCGACTGGCTCCAGCGCCTGGGCCTCGCGGACTGGGGCGGGAAGAAGGTCAACGAGCTCTCGAAGGGGATGCAGCAGAAGGCCCAGTTCATCGCCACCGTCCTGCACGAGCCGGAGGTGCTGATCCTCGACGAGCCCATGAGCGGCCTCGACCCCGTGGGCATGGACACCATGCGCCAGGTCCTCCTGGGGCTGAAGCGCCAGGGGACCACCCTCGTGCTGTCCAGCCACCAGATGGAGACGGTGGAGCGTTTGTGTGACCGGGTGGCCCTCATCAACCGCGGGGAGAAGATCCTGGACGGCTCGGTGAGCGACGTGAAGAAGCAGCACGGCGCAAACACCCTGGTCGTGGCCTTCGACGGCGACGGGGCGTTCCTGGCCTCGCTGCCGGAGGTGCTTCGGGTGACCGACTTCGGGCGCTACGTGGAGGTGAAGATGCGCGACGGCGCGGATGCCCAGGCCGTCCTGCGCGAGGCCGCGGCCCGGCTCCGGGTCAGCCGGTTCGAGATCGTGGAGCCGAGCCTGCACGACATCTTCGTCGAGCGGGTGACCGAGCACGGTCCGGGCCCTTCCTCGCCCGCGGGGGTCCCCTGCCCGTGAGCCGCCTCTGGCGGATCGTGCGACGAGAGTACCTGGAGCGCGTGCGCTCCAAGGCCTTCATCATCGCCACCGTGCTGGGCCCGATCCTCACCGGCGGACTCATGATCATCCCCGCCCTGATGGCGGGGCGGGTCGGCAAGCCCCTGCGGGTGGCCGTGCTGGACGTGTCGGGAAGGCTGGGGCCGCGGGTCGAGGCCGCCCTGGCCCGGCACCACCGGGATGGCCGGCCACGCTTCATCGTGGAGCCGGCGGGTCCGGGGCCGGACGACGGCCGTGAGCGCGCGCTCAAGGACGCGGTGCTGGCGGGGCGGCTGGACGGCTACCTGGAGCTGCCCCCGGACGCCCTCGAGAAGGCGCACGCCTCCTACTACGGCATGAACGTGAGCAACATGATCGACCTGCGGGCGATGGAGGACACCGTCTCCGAGACCCTGGTCGGGCTGCGCCTCTCGGGCGCGGGCCTCGACCCCGCAAAGGTCCGCGACCTCACGAGAAAGCTCGACCTCAAGACCATCCGCCTCACCCTGGGCGGGGAGCGCGAGGACCACGGGGCGTCCGCGATCTTTTCCATCATCCTCATGATGATGCTCTACACGACCGTGCTCATGTGGGGCCAGGCCGTGCTGACCGGAGTGATCGAGGAGAAGTCGAACCGGGTGGTGGAGGTGATCGTCTCCGCAATCCCGTCCGTGAACCTGCTGGCGGGAAAGCTCCTGGGAGTGGGAGCGGCCGGGCTGACCCAGTTCCTGGTCTGGGCGCTCTCCATCGGCGCGGTCTCGGTGGCGGGGGCGGCCCTTGCCGCGGCGGGGGGCGCCCACATGCCGGAGGTCACGCCGCTCCTGCTCGTCTCCTTCGTCCTCTACTTCCTGCTCGGCTACCTGCTCTACTCCTCTCTCTTCGCGGCGGTGGGGGCGTCGGTCAACACCACCCAGGAAGCCCAGAGCCTGGCCTTCCCGGTGTTCATGCCCCTCGTGATCGGGGTTATGTTCTTCCCCATGGTCCTGCAGTCCCCGGACAGCACGCTTTCCACGGTGCTCTCCCTGATCCCGTTCCTGACCCCGCTTCTCATGTTCCTGCGGATCACGGTCCTCACCCCGCCCCTCTGGCAGATCGGGCTCTCCCTGGTCCTCACCGGGGCCACGATCCTGGCCGTGCTGTGGGTGGCGGCGCGCGTCTACCGGGTCGGTATCTTGATGTACGGCAAGCGGCCAACGTTTCCGGAAATCGTGCGCTGGATCAATCATCCCAACTAGCCGAAGCCAACCGGCCCTGCTCAGCCCTGCTTCGTGAGGCGAAGGCTCGCGTCCTCCTTCCCCCTCGAACCCCGAAGAATCAGCCGGATTCCGAGGAGAGCCGCGAAAGCGAGGCCCGCCAGGGCCACCGCCAGCCCCGCTTCCCGGGATATGCCGAGGGTCGCCCAAAGGTCCATCGTGACCTCCCGACCCTTGGCCACGGCTCGACCGAGTCCGGTTCCCTCCAGGGCGATCGCCCAGCGAAGACCTGTCGGGGTCTTTCTATTGGAAGTACCCGTTGACGTCGATGATCAGGTGGACGGTCGTGCCCGTCGCCTGTCCAACGAAGGCGGCCATCTGGCCGCTGAAGTCCAGGGGGATGATTGCGTTGTTGGCCCGGGTCTGACCCGCCGCGTAGTTGATGCTGGAGATGATGGGCGGTGTCTGTCCGGCCGGGAAGAGGCTGACGTACCCCGCCACGCTGGGCTGGGTGACGGCCAGGTTGACGGAAAGCGCGTTCGCGGTCGACGGGATGCCGCAGATGCCGGCCACGGCGAAGACGCGGGTCTGCTGTCCCTGCAGGACGGGGCCGCCGATGGGAGCGCCCCCACGAGTGTCGACCACTCGGCACGGAGCGACCGTGAAGAAGCTCACCCCCGGCAGGATGTCGGTGTCGGTGGCGGAGTTGTTGGCCGGGTTCGGGTCGACGAACCCGCCGGGTGCACTGACGGTGGCGGTGTTGCTCAGGCTCCCCCTCGCCAACGCATTGATCGTCCCCGTCAG
>WNFJ01505692.1_pt4 | contig 14512 bp, 13 predicted proteins | sample 5400461 | NCBI WGS metagenome assembly WNFJ01 (sample SAMN13153349, study PRJNA577476) | soil metagenome | isolation source: 115 cm saprolite on Douglas fir-dominated hillslope | place: USA:California | collected 2013-09-17 | reverse complement strand
GGCGATCGAGCACGGGACGTCCATCCACCACGAGGCCGGACGACGCCGAGTTATCGAGGATCCCGGCGAGGGCCGTGGGCTCATGCAACGAGCCGCCGCTCGCCTGGGTGGGGAAGAGCGGCCGCGCCGCGGCCAGCACGATCAACACGATCACCGCCGTCCGCAGAATCAGCAGCAGCAGGTGTCGCAGCTTCAAGCGCCGGGCGCTTTGCCGCTCCGCCTCACTCAAATAGCGGAGCGGCGGGAACTCGGCCTCGGGCGGCACCCGGCGCTCGAGCAAGTGGAGCAAAGTGGGGATCGCCGCGGCGACGAGCCCCACGAGCGCCACCGGGTGCAGGAATGTCACGCGAGCAGGCGCAGCGCCATGCCGAACGGCATGTCGGTCAGGATGTGGTGGTACGCGATGCCGTGCCGCCGGCATGCCGTGCGCCAAGCGTCCACCTCTCGACGCACCGTCGCCTGGTAGACTCGCGCCAGCTCGCGCGGCCGAACCACCACGCTCGCCGCGGATTCAGGATCGCGGTATCGCACCTCGGGTGGGCCGGACAGCTCCGCCTCCGCCGGATCCATCAGATGGAGCACGATCACCTGATGACCCCGGTGGCGCAGGTAGCGCAGTGCCGTAAGCGCCAGCTCGCGCTCGAACAACAGATCGGAGACCAACACCACCAGCCCGCGGCGGGCGAGCAGCGATGTGAGGCGGACCAGCGCGTCCTGCGCCGCGGTTCCCCGACCATCCGGGGTGTCCAACAGACCACGCACCAGGCGGGCCCACTGTCCCGCCTTCACCCGCGCCGGCACGACTTCGCGCACGGCTTCGTCGAAGGTGATCAGCCCCGTGGCGTCGCGCTGCCGCAGCAGGATCAGGGCGAGCGCCGCCGCCAGGCGGTCGGCATAGGCCCGCTTCGTGAGCCGGTTGGGCGCGCCGCGCCATGCCATCGACCGGCTCGCGTCGACCAGAATCATTGCGCGCAGGTTGGTCTCTTGCTCGAACTGCTTCACGAACAGTCGGTCGGCCCGGGCGAGGATCTTCCAATCGAGGTAACGCAGCTCGTCGCCGGGTTGGTAAGCGCGGTGCTCGGTGAACTCCACGGAGAACCCGCGAAACGGCGAGCGGTGGATCCCGCTGAGAAAGCCCTCCACCACGCCCTGCGCCACGATCTCGATCCCGCCAAAGCGAGCCACCTCGGCGGGGTCCAAGAGATCGATACGCTGTACGTCGGCCATGGCCTGGCGGAAGCTAATGAACAGCCGAATGTCCCGGGTAGAGGACACGCGGCCCCTGGTGACCCCCTCAATCGGCGGTCGAACACCAAGCTCCTTAGTCACTTAGCGCGTTTGCCCTGAGGCGCCGGGTTGGCATGCAACCTGCCCCCACGAGCGCAGCAACGGAGGCCCCATGTTGAACGCCATTTGGTTGCTCAGCGCCGTCACCGCGCAGACCGCGAGCCTGTCGATCCGGCCGGCGTACGTCGATTATCGCCCGCGCGTCGAGGCCTGGACCGACCGGGGCGACAGTCCTTACGCCAGCGGCCAATGGGTTCGCGTGCACTTCCGAGCCGACCGGGACGCCTTCGTCACCATCCTGCGTGTCGACACCGACGGCCGGGTGCGCGTGTTGTTCCCACGCGAGCCGTGGGAGGACAGCTTCGTCCGCAGCGGTCGAGACTACGAGGTGCAGGGCGGATCCGGCCGCGACGCCTTCTATATCGACGACTATCCGGGCGTCGGTTACGTGTTCGCCGTCGCCTCGGCCGACCCGTTCGTGTACGACGGCATCCAGCGCGACGAGCACTGGGACTATCGGCTGATCGCCGATGGGCGGGTCCGCGGCGATCCGTACGTGGCCCTCACCGACCTGGCACAGCGCATCGTGCCCGACGGTTACAGTGATTGGGATTACGACATCACGCCGTACTACGTCCAGCAGCATTACGACTATCCCCGATTCCTGTGCTACGACTGCCACACGTATGTGAGCTACTCGTCCTGGAGCCCGTACGACTACACCTGCGTGCGCTTCCGGATCGTGGTGTTCGATGATCCGTACTACTACCCGTATCGGTACTACGGCGGCACGCGGGTCGTATTCACGCGTCCCTACAGGCCGGAGCCGCGGTTCATCTTCAAGGACCGCCAGGCATCGGATCTCTTCATCACCCGGGTGCGCGAGCGGCCGTTGAACGACGACCGCCGGCGCGACGTCGGCGTGCGCGGTCGAGACTTGGGCGGCACCGGCGTCATTCCGCCGCCCAACATTCAGCCACCCCGGCGTCGCCCCGGTTCCGAAGACCAGGGGAACAACGATCGCGGCCGCGACCGTCGTCCCGACCAGCGCGATCATAGGGACCGGCCTGAGCAACCCGATCATCGGGACCGATCCGGCCAGCCCGATCATCGCGATCGGCCTGATCAACACCAGGACGAGCCCAACCGTCCCGAGCGGCGTGAGCGGCCCAATCCGGCAAACCCGCCCGACCGTCCAGATCGGCCGGAGCAACCCGCGCGGCCGCCGGCGCAACCGGAGCGCCGAGCCGTTCCGGAGGAGCGTCGGCGCGCTGACCCACCGCCACCGCGGGCCGAGCCGCGACGGGAGGCTCCGCCCCCGCGCAGTGAGCCGCGGGTCGAGCCGAAGCGTGAGCCCCCGAAAGAAAAACCACGCGCCGAACCCGAGCTGAAGCGGCGCAAGCCGTAACTGCCACAGCAGCGCTGGCGCGCCCGACCGTAGTCCCCCGCGGTCGGGCGCGTTAGTTTTCGCTTCCCCTCCTCAAGGCCTTGATCGATGCCATACCGCCTGGCGTTGTTGCTGCTTGCGGTGCTCCCCGAATTAGGCACCGCACAACGGCAGCAACCGGCCGTACGCGGCGCGGCGTCCATCACCACCGCCGACGTGCAACGGCGAATCGGGATCATCGCCGACGACTCGATGCTGGGCCGCGCCACGCCGAGCCCGCAACTCGACGCCGTGGCGGCCTATGTCGCGGGTGAGTTCAAGCGCTTTGGCCTCAAGCCGGGCGGCGACAGCGGTACTTACTTCCAGCATTATCCCCTCGAGATCCGGCGGGTCGAACCCGAAAGCACGACCATCCGGATCACGGGCCGGGCACCCGGCATTTGGCGCGGGGGCCAGGACGTGCTGCTCGTGGACGGGCAGCCGCCGGCAGCGGCGGCGGCGGGTCAGGCCGTGGTGATCACCGGATCCGCCCAAGCCGGGGGCACGCTCGATTCGGCGGCCGTGACGGGGAAGGTCCTTTTCGTGGCCTACGGATCGGAGCTGAACGCGATCGCGCCGAAGGTCCTCCCGCTTCGACCCCTCGCCCTAATGCTGGTGGCCGCGTTCCCTGACTCGATCTGGGCTAAACTCCCCGGTCGCCAGCCGACCGCGAGCGTGCGCAATCCCAGCGTCGAGAGCGGACCCACCATCCCCGCCGTGTTCGTGGTGCGGACGGCCACCGCTGGGGCGCTGTTCGCGCAAGGGGGCGCGAGCCTCGACTCCCTCCGGGCGTGGGGCGATCGCCCCCTCGCGGCTCGTCCCCTGACCGACGTCAGGCTGGAAGTGGACGTGCGCGCCCAGGTGCTTCAGCAGACCTCGGCTCCCAACACGATTGGGATTCTCGAGGGGAGCGATCCGACGCTCAAGAAGGAATACGTTCTGTTCACCGCCCACCTGGATCACATCGGCACGCCGAGCGCCGGGGAGGGGTGCACGCCGCGGGGCGCCGACTCGATCTGCAACGGAGCGGACGACGACGGCTCCGGCACGGTGGCCGTGATCGAGCTGGCGCAGGCCTTTACCTCCGCCCGCGAGCGGCCCAAGCGCTCGCTCGTGTTCATGACCGTGAGTGGGGAGGAGCGGGGCCTTTGGGGAAGCGCCTATTTTGCCGACCACCCCACCGTGCCGCTCGCGAACGTGATCGCCGACCTGAACATCGACATGGTCGGGCGCAATGCGAAGGACACGGTCGCCGTGATCGGGCGCGAGCACTCCAACCTCGGCACGACGGTCGACAGCGTCGCCGCGGTGCACCGCGAGCTGAACATCAAGCCGGTCGGCGACCTCTGGCCGCAGGAAGGGCTGTTCTACCGCTCCGATCACTACAACTTCGCGAAAAAGGGCGTGCCCATCCTCTTTTTCACGACCGGGTTGCATCCGGATTACCACCAGGTGAGCGATTCCCCGGACAAAATCGACGCCGAGAAAGAAGCGCGGTTCGCGCGGCTCATGTTCCATCTGGGGCTGGCCGTCGCGACCACCTCCCAGCGACCGCGCTGGAACGCGGACAGCTACAAACGCATCGTGGGCGGCGGAAACTGACGGCTAGCTGACGCCGGCGAGCAGCTCGGCGTTGGTCTTGGCGCGCCGCAGCTGCGCCAGCAGGGTGTCGATCGCCTTCTCCGGTGGGAGCCCGACCAGGCCCCGCCGGAGCTGTTGTTTGGCAGCCACGGTCGGTGGATCGGCGAGCAGCTCCTCGCGCCGCGTGCCGCTCGCGGCGACATCCACGGCGGGATAGAGGCGGCGGTCGGCCAGCGCGCGGGACAGGCGCAGCTCCGAATTGCCGGTCCCCTTGAACTCCTCGAAGATCACGTCGTCCATCCGGCTCTCCGTCTCGATGAGCGCCGTGGCGATCACCGTGAGGGATCCGCCTTCGGGCACGGCGCGCGCGGACCCGAACAGACCCTTGGGCTTGGCCAGCGCGTTCGCGTCCAGACCACCCGACATGGTGCGCCCGCTCCCCCGCCCCGTCGTGTTGTGAGAGCGCGCGAGACGCGTGAGGGAATCCAGCACGATCACGACGTCTTTGCCCAGCTCAACCTGGCGGCGCGCGTGCTCGAACACCATGTCCGCCACGGCCACGTGACGCTCGTGTGGCAGGTCGAAGCTCGACGCGACGACCTCGCCCCGACCCCAATCGATCATTTCGCTCACTTCTTCCGGCCGCTCGTCCACGAGCAGGATGAGAAGGATCGCCGCGGGGTGGTTGAGCGCGACGGCTTCCGCCACCGCCTGGAGCATGATCGTTTTCCCGGCCTTGGGCGGCGATACGATGAGCGCGCGCTGGCCGAAGCCCAGGGGGCAGATCAGATCCACGACGCGCTGAATCTCCGCCGTACGCGGGCTCGACGCCTGGGGCGTCTCGAGGCGCAGGGGGCGCGATGGGTGCACGGCACCGAGCTTGGCGAAGTCGGGACGCTCACCGAGGTCTGCGGGTGGTCCGCCGTTGACGCTCAGGACGCGTCCGTTGTCCAGCGTGACGAGATCGCCGCGCCGCAGTCCCGGGAGGCGCACCCCGGGATCGCCCTTGGCGGGCAAATAGCTGTTGGCGGGACGCCGTACGGCGCCGCCGTTGGAGGTGGGGTCGAACCAGCCGGTGATGGGAGCCAGGGGAAGTCCTCTCGGAGTATACCGTGTTCTCTCGCATCCGTCATCCGCAAGCGTCGGGCCACGACGGATGATGGAGGGCGGATGGCTATATTTTAGCCCCACATGCGCCAAGATCACATCCGCAACTTCTGTATCGTGGCCCACATCGACCACGGCAAGTCGACCCTGGCCGACCGCCTCATCGAGCTCACGGGCACGCTCGACAAGCGTCTGATGCGAGAACAGGTCCTCGACACGATGGACCTGGAGCGCGAGCGCGGCATCACGATCAAGCTCAACGCGGTGCGCATGAACTACCATGCCCGCGACGGCGGCCTGTACGAGCTCAACCTGATCGACACACCGGGGCACGTGGATTTCACCTACGAAGTGTCGCGCTCGCTACAGGCGTGCGAGGGCGCGATCCTCGTCGTGGACGCGTCGCAGGGGATCCAGGCGCAGACGCTCTCCAACCTGTTCCTCGCGATGGATGCCGGGCTCGAGATCATCCCCGTCCTCAATAAGATCGACCTCCCCGGTGCGGAGCCGGACCGCCGCGCGCAGGAGCTGCACGAGCTCATCGGAGCAAAGGCCGAGGAGATCCTCCGCATCTCCGCCAAGGAAGGCACCAACGTGCCCGAGCTGCTCGAGGCCGTGGTGCAGCGCATCCCGCCGCCGCGCGGCGTGGCGGACGCGCCGCTGCGCGCCCTCATCTTCGACTCCTACTACGATCGCTACCGCGGCGCCATCCCCAGCATCCGCGTCGTGGACGGCACCATCCGACCCGGCTTGAAGATCGCCTTCGGCGCGCACAAGGACGACCTCTACGAGGTGGACGAGGTCGGGTACCTCCAGCTCGGGCACAAGCCGACCGAGCAGCTCGAGGCCGGTGAAGTCGGCTACTTCGTCGCCAACGTGCGCGGGGTGCGCGACACCCGCCCCGGGGACACGGTGCTGGACGGCGCGCATCGCGACGCGCCGCTCTTGCCGGGCTACCGCGATATCATGTCGATGGTGTTCGCCGGTCTGTACCCGACCAACGCGGAGCAGTTCGAAGAGTTGCGCGATGCGCTGGCCAAGCTGCAGCTGAACGACGGATCGCTGCACTACGAGCCCGAGTCGTCGGTGGCGCTCGGCTTCGGGTTCCGCTGCGGGTTTTTGGGCCTGCTCCACATGGAGATCGTGCGCGAACGGCTGGAGCGGGAGTTCAACCTCGATTTGATCAGCACGGTCCCAAACGTGGAGTATCACATCCACAAGACGGACGCCACCATGGAGCTGGTCGAGAATCCGAGCCTGATGCCGCACGGCTCGGCGGTCGATCACATCGAGGAGCCCTACGTCAAGGCGCGGATCGTGGCACCCGCCGAGTACATCGGCGCCATCATGAAGCTGGGTCAGGAGCGGCGCGGCGTGTACCAGGGCATGCATTACGTAGATCCGACGCGCGTCGAGTTCACCTGGGAATTCCCGCTGGCGGAGATCATCCTCGACTTCTACGACAAGCTCAAGACCATCTCCCGCGGCTACGCATCGCTCGACTACGAATTCCTCGAGTACCGCCCGGCCGACCTGGTCAAGCTCGACATGCTCTTGAACGGCGAAGCGGTGGACGCGTTCTCGGTCATCATCCACCGCGACAAGGCGTATGAGTGGGGCAAGAAAATCGCCGAGAAGCTGCGGGAGCTGATCCCGCGCCAGCTGTTCGAGGTCGTGATCCAAGCCGCCATTGGGACCAAGGTGATCGCCCGCGAGACGGTCCGCCCGTTGCGCAAGAACGTGACCGCGAAGTGCTACGGCGGCGACGTCACGCGCAAACGGAAGCTGCTCGAGAAGCAGAAAGAAGGAAAGAAGCGCATGAAGCAGGTGGGGACCGTCGAGATCCCGCAGGAGGCCTTCTTGGCGGTCTTGCAGGTTGACTAGCCTCGTCGTCCAGACCGCCTTTCTGGGAGACGTGGTGCTGACGACGCCGCTGCTCGAGGTGCTCGCCGCCAGGCACGGGCCGGTGGACGTGGTGACCACCCCCGCGGCGACGCCGCTGCTCGAGACCCATCCCGCGGTCCGGCGGGTGATTCCGTACGACAAGAAGGGCCGCGACCGCGGCGTGGCGGGACTGTTCCGGCTGGTCCGGGCGCTGCGCGCGGAGCAGTATGAATGCGCGTATCTTCCGCATCGGTCTCTGCGAACGGCGCTCGCGGCATGGCTCGCCCGCATTCCGCAGCGGGTGGGTTTCCACGACGGCTGGCGGTCGCTCTATACCGACGTCCGGCCGCGGGCCACGCAGGGGCACGAGATCGACCGCGTGCTGGCGCTCGCGGGCGTCGCGCTGCCCCATGCGCGCCCGGCACTGCACGTCACGCTGGCCGATCGCGCGGCGACGGAGGGGTTCCTGCGCGAGCACGGCATCCGCGACCGATTCGTCGCGCTCGCGCCGGGATCGATCTGGGGCTCGAAGCGCTGGCCGTACTACCGCGAGCTGGCGGAGCGATTAGGGGAGAAGGCGGGGATCCTGGTCGTCGGCGGGCCGGACGATGCGGGCCTGGCCTCGGAGATCACCGCTGTGGTGGCGCGGCGGGGTGGTCAGGCGGCCAGTGGGTGCGGCCGATTGACGCTGCGGCAATCGGTGGAGGCGATCCGGCGGGCGGCCGTGCTGGTGACGAACGACAGCGCCCCGCTCCACTTCGCGCAGGCGGTCGACACACCGACGGTAGCGATCTTCGGGTCGACCACGCCGAGCTTCGGGTTCGGGCCGCGAGGGCCGCGGGACCGCGTGGTCCAGCTGGACGGCCTGCTGTGCCGCCCGTGCTCGGCGCACGGGCCGCCCAGTTGCCCGTTGGGGCACCACTTGTGCATGAAATCACTTTCGGTGCAGCACGTCCTTCAGGCAATCGAGGAGACCGGTGCGCTACGTCGTCGGGATTGACCTCGGCGGAACGAATATCGTCGCGGGGACGCTGGCGGAGGACGGCTCGGAGCTGCTGGGGCTGGTGTCCGAGCCGACCATCTCCGAACAGGGCGCGGACGCCGTGCTCGCGCGGATCGTGAAGCTGGCGCGCGCGTCCATGGCGGCGGCCCGCGGCAAGGAGATCGCCGGCGTGGGCATCGGGTCGCCCGGCCCGCTCAATACGAAGACCGGCATTGTGCTGCTCACCCCCAACCTAGGGTGGACGAACTACCCGCTGCGCGATCGGGTGGCGGCCGCACTGAATCTGCCCGCCACGCTCGACAACGACGCCAACTGCGCGATTTTCGGTGAATGGTGGCGCGGCGCCGCGCGCGGCTCGGACTACGTGGTCGGGCTGACGATCGGCACGGGCATCGGGGGCGGGATCGTGCTCGGGGGAAAGATCTATCGCGGAGTCTCGGACGTCGCCGGCGAGATCGGGCATATGTCGATCGATTCCAACGGCCGGCGCTGCAAGTGCGGCAACGATGGCTGCCTCGAGGCCTACGCGTCGGGCCCCGCGATCGCCGCGCGGGCGGTGGAGGGAATCGAAGCAGGCGCGGACACTTCCCTGCCGCGTTACGTGCAGGGCGATCTGACCAAGATCACCGCGCAGATCGTGTACGAAGCGGCGCACGATGGCGACGAATACGCGCTGGACGTGGTGCACGAAACGGCGAAGTTCCTCGGAACCGGCGTCGCCAACATCGTCAACATCTTCAATCCCGAGGTGGTGGTGATCTGCGGCGGCGTCACGCTGGCGGGGGAAAAGCTGTTCGCGCCGCTGCGCGGCGAAGTGAAGCGCCGGGCCTTCAAGCCCGCCGTCGACGCCTGCCGCATCGTCCCCGGGGAGCTGACCGGAACCGCGGGCGTGTACGGCGCGGCCGCCGTGTTCGTCCAGCGCACGTGGGGAACGGTGTGAAGCGGCTCGGCGTCGTCGGCTCGATGGTGTGGGACACAATTTACGGGCGCGACGCCGCCCAGCCGGCGGTGCACGAGTGGGGTGGGATCGGATACTCCCTCGCGGCCCTCGATGCGACGCTGGGGGACTCGTGGCAGATCGTTCCCCTCATCAAGGTGGGCCGTGACCTGGCCCCCCGCGCCGCGGAGTTCCTCCGCACGCTGCGCCACGTGCCCCCCGGCGCGCGGTTCGTCGAGGTGCCGGCGGCGAACAACCGCGTCACGCTCCGCTACTACCAGCGCGAGCGCCGCTGCGAGCAGATGTCCGGCGGCGTGCCGCCCTGGACCTGGCCCGAGCTCGGCGCCCAGGTGAGAGACCTCGATGCGGTGTACGTCAATTTCATTTCGGGCTACGAGATGGACCTGGAGACGGCTCAGCTGCTGCGGCACGGCTTCCCGCGCTTCCTCTATGCCGATCTCCACAGTCTGTTCCTGGGGAAAGACCCGGACGGCACCCGCGTCCCGCAGGGACTTCCCGACGCTCCCGCCTGGTTCACCTGCTTCGACACCGTGCAACTGAACGAGGACGAGATGGAGCAGCTGGGCCCCGATCCGCTCGCGGTCGCGGCGGGTGCCCTGGCGCGTGGCTGCCGCACCCTGGTCGTCACGCTCGGCGCGCGAGGCGCCGCCTATTTCACGGGCGACCCGGTCCGGACCGCGCTGATCCCCGCGGAGGCCGCGCCCCTGCCCGACGGCGACCCGACCGGCTCGGGCGACGTGCTCGGCGCCACGGTGGTGGCGTCGCTGGTCGGCGGCGCGAGCATCGAGGATGCGCTGCGGCTCGGGACCCGCATGGGCACCCGCAACGTGAGCCACCGCGGCGCCACCGGTCTGCGCGACCACCTGCTCGGCAAGCTCTCGGCGGTGTGACCCGGCTCGTCGAAGTCCCGTCGCAGTTCGACGATCGCTCGTTCGACCAGTTCGCGAGCGCCTTTGCCGAAGCCGCGAAAGACGGCGAGCGACTCCTGTTCGATGCGCATGCGGCCGAGTGGGCATCCCCGTACGGCTTGGTGGGCCTGCTCGCGGCAGGGCAGGCGGCGCGGGCGGCGGGCGGTGGCAGCGCGGAGCGACCGCTGCTCACCGCGCCGACACACGCCGACGTGCTCACGTACTGGACGCGCGCGGGATTCTTCCGCGAGGCCGCCGACCTGTTCGAGATCCACGGCAAGGTGCCGCGGGTCAAAGCCGCGGACGAGAGCGACGTGCTGCTCCCGGTGACGCCGGTGCGCGCGGCGGAGGACGTGCATACCGTGGTCTCGAACATCCAGCAGCGCGCCTCTGCCATCCTGGCGTCCGAGCTGGGGCTCGATCCCAAGGCGACGATGGGCTTCGCTATGGCGCTTTCAGAGGCGTGTCAGAATATTGTAGAACACGCGGGCACGGGCGGCTGGGTGGCGGTGCAGGCGTACCACTGGCGCCGCAAGCTCGCGAAGCGGGTGGTCGTGATCGCGGTGGCGGACGCAGGGGTAGGGTTCCGTCACTCCCTCGAGCCGACGCAGAGCAAGCGTTTCGGGGCGCGCTGGGGGGACGCGGCTGCACTCGAAGCCGCGCTGATCCAGGGCGTCAGCCGATTCCGCGATCCGGGCCGCGGTCAGGGGCTCGCCGGCATCCGCCGTTATCTGGCCCGTTGGGACGGTAAGATCGCGATCCGCAGCGGGACGGCCCGCATCGCGATCGTGCCCAAGTGGGACGACGACGTGCCCTTGAAGGACGGGCTCCCGGCGTTCCCGGGCGCCCAGGTGCTCATCATCATACCGGAGCAGGGGTCCACCAAGCCGTGATACAGCACATCGACGTGCACGCAGTGCTCCAGGAATCGGTGTCGGGCATCTATACGGACCTGGTCACGCGTCCGACGGGGCGCGTGGTGCGCGAATGCATCGAGCGGGCGATGGCCACCGCCGCAGGGGACGGCGCCGTCGCCCGCATCGATTTCACGCGCGTGGGGTGCATCGACTATTCCTGCGCCGACGAGATCGTGGCGAAGCTGTTGCGGAGCCGGCCGGGCGTGCTGGTCCTCACCGGCATCTCGGACGGACACCGCGAAGCGATCGAGCCGGTGCTGGCCGGCCATCGGCTCGCGGTGCTGATGGAGCGGCCCGACGGCACGCTGGAAGCGGTGGGGGCCCCCGACGCGGCGGCGGCGCTGCTCGAGGAGCTGGTGGTTCGGCGCCTGGCGGTGCGCGCGGCGGAGAGGACCTTCACGAGCCGGTGAAACGTCGCCTCGGCTTTTCGACCCGCGCCGTGCACGGCGACCCGGAAACGCGCCCCGACTGGGCGCCCGTGGCACCACCCCTGTACCAGAGCGCCACCTTCACCAATCCCGTCGGGTCGGCCCAGGAAGTTATCTACGCCCGCTACGGCAACAACCCCAACCACGTGGCGATCGCCAAACGTCTCGCGCTGCTCGAGGGCGGCGAGGCGGCGCTGTTCGTGGGCAGCGGGATGGGCGCGATCGCCCTGTCGCACCTCGCGGTGCTGCGGCCCGGCGACCACCTGCTCTCGAGCGAGTGGATCTACGGCGGGGTGCAGCGGTTGTTCGCGCAGGAATTCGGCCGCTTCGGCATCGATGTGTCGTTCGTCAATCCGCTGGAGCAGCGCACCTGGAAGCGCGGGCTCAAGAAGAACACCCGCGCGATCTTTGTCGAGACGCCGACCAATCCCCTGATCCGCGTGCTCGACGTCGAGCCGATCGCCGCGCTGTGCAAGACCGAGGGTCTGGCCCTGGTGGTCGACTCGACCTTCGCCACACCGTTGAACTACCGGCCGCTCGAGCACGGCGCGGATGTGGTGATTCACAGCGCCACGAAATACCTGAACGGCCACTCCGACGTGCTCGCGGGCGCGGTGGTAGGCAGCGAGTCGGTGATCGAGGAGGTCCGCAAGCTGCTGCACGTATGGGGTCAAGCGCTGGACCCGATGGCGGCGTGGCTGATCGATCGCGGTATGAAGACCCTCGCCGTGCGCGTGGCACGGCAGAACCAGACCGCGCTCGCGCTGGCCCAGTGGTGCGCCGAGCAGCCGCAGTTGTCCCACCCCGACCACGCCGTGGCGAAGCGGATCCTCAACGGCTTCGGAGGGATGCTGGGGGTCGAGCTCAAGGGGGGCGCGCGGGCGGCGGAGCGGTTCCTGCGTGCGCTCACGATCGCGACGCACGCGCCGAGCCTCGGAGGCGTCGAAACGCTCGTGTCCGAGCCGCGGCTCACGTCGCACGCGGGGCTCACGCCCGACGCCCGCGCCCGGGCTGGCATTGCGGACGGCTTCCTGAGATTTTCGATCGGACTGGAGGACTCGGACGACATCATCGCGGACTTCGCGCAAGCGCTGGCGCAGCTGTAAGTGATCAAGTTCACGAATGTCTTCAAGGCCTTCCCCAAGGGTGGGCTCGCCCTGAAGGACGTGTCGTTCCACATCGCGAAGGGCGAGTTCGTGTTTCTCACCGGCCATTCCGGCGCCGGCAAATCCACCGTCCTCAAGCTGGTGTACGCGGAAGAGCCCGTGACGAGCGGCGAGGTGCGCGTCTCCGGCTTCAACGTGGCGGAGCTGCGGCCTCGCGACGTCCCCATGCTGCGGCGCCGGCTGGGCATCGTGTTCCAGGATTTCCGCCTGCTCGAGGACCGGCCCGCGGAGGAGAACGTCGCCTTCGCGCTCGAAGTGACCGGCGCGCGGCGCTCGTCGATCTCGGCGCGCGTGATGCGCGTCCTCACGCAGGTCGGGCTGGCCGCCAAGGCGCAGGCCTATCCCCGCGAGCTGTCGGGCGGCGAGCAGCAGCGGGTCGCCATCGCGCGGGCGCTCGTGAACGAGCCGAGCGTGCTGCTGGCCGACGAGCCGACCGGCAACCTGGACGAGCGCGCCACGCGCGGCGTGTTCCAGCTGCTGCGTGACATCAATGCCAGCGGCACCGCCGTGGTGATGGCCACACACGATCTCGACCTCGTGCGCCAGGCCCCGTACCGGGTGATCGAGTTGCAGGAGGGAGCGCTGGTGTACGACTCCGCCGTGGACGAGCCGCGCGACCAGACGGCGACGCCGTGAACCTCACGATTCGCGAAGCCCTGCTCGCCTTCCGGCGCGCGCCGCTGCTCTCAGCGCTCTCAGTGACGACCATCGCGTTCTCGCTGTTCGTGGTCGGCCTGTTCGGGCTCGTGGCCGTGAACCTGCAGAATGCGCTGCGCAGCGTCGCCGAGCGCGTGGAGATCGTGGCGTACCTGCTGCCCGGCACGCCGATCGAATCCATCACCCTCGCTGAAAAGGACATCGAGGCGTTCCCCGAAGTCCACTCGGCCGTCTACGTGAGCGAGGACTCGGCGCTGGCGCGGGCGCGGGCCGAGCTGGTCGAGTTCCGCGATGTGCTGCAGGAGCTCGAGCGCAACCCGCTGCCCGCGTCCATCGAAGTGAAGCTCAAGCCCCAGTACCGCGACGCCGAGCACGTGAGAGACGTCGCCGAACGGCTCGGGGGATTCGGGTTCGTGGACGACGTGCGCTTCGGGCGCGACTGGGTGGAGAAGCTGGACCGGCTGCGGCAGATCGCGGCGGCGGTGGGGCTCGTGGTCGGGGCGGCGTTCGCGGTGGTGGCCATCATCATCATCGGCACCACGATCCGCATGGCCGTGCTGCAGCGCGGGCGCGAGATCGCCATCATGCGGCTGGTGGGCGCCACCAACGGCTTTATCCGCCGCCCGTTCCTGCTGCAAGGGGCGATCAAGGGGATGCTGGGCGGGCTGGTCGCGGTCGGGTTGTCCTACGGTGCGTACACCCTCATCAACCGCTGGCTCATCCAGGCGGCGTTCTTCTCGAACCTGCAGGCCCTCGCCATCGTGGGATTCGGTACGCTGATTGGGCTGTTCGGCAGTGCCGCATCCGTCGGCAGACACTTGCGAAGAGTATGAGGCGTAGCACAAAGACGTCACGCAGAGACGTCACGCAGAAACGTAGATACGCCCACGTCTTCGCGGGACGGTTTTGCGTGACGATTTTGTGCTACGCCTTTTGTGCTACGTCTCTCGCCTCTCAGCGTCCCCAGCCCTTCGACCAGCAACTGCGTGACAACCAACAGCGCCTGGAGAGCATCCGCCGCGAGCGCTCGGACGTCGAGCAGGAGCTCGAGCGGCTGCGCACGCAGGTGCACTCGCTCTCCGACGAGCTCGCGAACATCGAGCGGCAGAAAGAGACGACCAACCGGATCGTGAACGAGCTGGACCGGCAGATTTACGCGTTGTCGGATCAGATCGACCGGACGACGGTCG
>WNFJ01066172.1_pt1 | contig 14516 bp, 11 predicted proteins | sample 5400461 | NCBI WGS metagenome assembly WNFJ01 (sample SAMN13153349, study PRJNA577476) | soil metagenome | isolation source: 115 cm saprolite on Douglas fir-dominated hillslope | place: USA:California | collected 2013-09-17 | reverse complement strand
CCCAGGTCAAATCCGCCCGCAGGCGCGGGCTGTAGTTGGCTACCGACACCGCTTCCGAGACCCGGTCCCAGACTGACGCCACGCTTCCCCTCCCCAAGCCGTCCACGGCTTACCGGCCGAGTGTGAGGCTAGGGTCCGCCAGCGTCAAGGGACAGTGTCAAACGACACAGCCTGGGCGTGATGGGCGGCATCTCGCCGGGCGGGCGCGGGCCATATGCTGCTGCCGTCGAAAGAACACTGCGGGAGGACATGAGATGTACGGGATGAGCGGACCGGAGTTGCTGACCCAGTTGAGAGTGCACGACACGCTTCGGGAAGCCGAGCGGATCCACCAGGTTTCCGCGGCGCTGAAGGAGCGAAATGCCGCCCGCCGAGCGCTCTTCGCGATGAACGTCGTTCGCTTCTGGCGCCGCGCAGCGACCCTGCCTTCGGCGCCAACCAGCCACGAAGCCGCCGTCGCGAGCTAGCGTTCGACAGCGACCGGGCCGCGTCAGATCCAGAGCTTAAGCACTGACGCGGCCAGCAGGAGCGAGGGGATTCCCTTAGAGCGGGATGAGGCGGGTGGTGCGCCGTCTCGAGAGCCGAATAGATCCGGCGATGTCGCCGTCATGCGTTTATCGTATCGACGGTGGCGCCTTGATGACTTTCCCGACATCGCCAAGAAGTTCACCCCACCGGATCGAGGCGAAGGTCGGGTCGGGCTTGCCGGTGGAAGCGCCAAGCACCTGATGCTGCGGCTCATGCGACCAACGGAGGCAGAGCTGACGCAGGTCGATCAACTTCTGATGCTGGCGTTCACTTCGGGTTCACGTCGGCGTGAACTCGAGCTCTATACCAAAGCGCAACCTGACGGCTTCTTCGTGATCGAAGAAGACGATGGGATCGTCGCTGTTGGTGGATGCCTGGTTTACGGCGGCTTCTCCTGGATGGGACTCGTCGGGACGCATCCAGCGGTTCGAGGTCGCGGCCACGCGACCCGGCTCTCCGAGCATCTCGTCAGCTGGTCATACGCCAAAGGCTGCCGCACTGTCGCCCTCGACGCATCGCGGCTTGGGCGCCCGATCTATGAGCGACTCGGCTTCGGTCCCGTTGGGTCGACGGTTCAGCTTGCACCCACGCGCATGCAAGCGGCGCGCAACCCGGAAGTGACCGTCAGTCCGCTAACCTCTGCCGACGAGGAGCAGGTGCTCGGGCTCGACGCCGGAGTCTTTGGCGGGGATCGCTCGCGCCTGCTTGAGATGCTCACGCGCGGCGAAAACGTTGCCGGCTTCGTTGCTCGCCACAATGCGGGCCGCCTCGGCGGCTTCGTTTTCGTAGGAGACCGTCTCATCGGCCCTGCCGCCGCCGCAAACCCGGAAGTCGCTCTGGCTCTGATCCAGGCTGCGACAGTGGACGCCTCGCCAGAACGAACCCTGCTGGTGCCCTATGAAAGCGCCTACCTGGAGCTTTTGCTCTCGCTCGGATTTGTCGAGCAACAGCGCCTCACGCATATGCGCCATGGTGAGCTAAAGATTCACGGCTCGCGTCATCAGTTACTGGCACAGACGAGTTATGCGGCGGGCTGATCGCAACCTACGGCGGGGCACTGAAACCACCTCCGGTTTCACTCAGTTCGATGGTGCCGACCCGGTCAGTGCGATAGATGGGTGCTCCTGTCACCGCGTGAAGAAGGGCACGCCCGGGAAGGCCGTCGCGACTGTTCGATGAAACCTGGATGACACTGAATACCTGACCCGGCCCCTGCCACTCGGCTGGACCGCCGCTGGTGAAGACCACGCCATCAATGCCGGCCGGCAGTGATTGCCAGCTTGTCTCGGGTGGCACCACCGCGAGAATGGCGTGCCCGGCCTGGATCAGCCAGCTCCGTCCATCGCTGGCCAGGCTCAAGGTGACGCCGTCGACCACGACCGGTCCGTTCGCCGACGCAACTCGAATGCCACCCGACTGGGACTGTTGCACGAGTGCCCGCAAACTGGCGCTCCACGGATCAGGGTCAGCGATGACCATCGAGCCGACCCGAAAGCGGCTGAGCACCGCGGCTGCCGCGCCGATGTTCACTCGTCGACCCCCGGTGACCAACCACACCTCGATCCTCCTCGCCGTAGGAGGCAGCACTCGCCCGATCGCCTGTGCGAATCGATCGGCATCGGGGCCGGCGTCGATCAGGATCTGGTGACCATTCGCGGTCCGCACCAGGACGGCCGAGCCGGTGCCGACATCGAGGGCATAGACATGCACTCGTCCATCGGGACGGATCAGGAGAAGTGCCACAACCGCCAGGCTGAAAATGCCGAGCACCGCCCAGACTTTCTTTCGCCAGAAGAACTGGCGCAGCTTCACGCCCGCGAGCGCGCCGCCATTGAGGATCACTGCCGCGGCGAGCCATCGCGGCGGAAAGTACGGCATCGTGAGGGCGGCTGCGGGAAGGCCGCCCAGGCTCTCGATCACCAACCGGTACCAACTCGCGATCGCGCCCGCCGCCTGCAGCAAGGGCCAGCCCGCCGCCGCCAGCGTGCTGCCGAGGAAGGCGCCGGAGCCGCCGACGATCATCACCACGGGGAGCAGTGGGAGCACGAGGGCGTTTGCCACCGGTGCGATCAGCGAGAGCTGGTGAAAGTTCGCAAGCATCAACGGCCAGGTCGCCGCCTCGGCGGCGATGGTGGCCGCGAACGGATCGCGCAGCACCGCCGGCAGCCAGCCGAACCGACTGGCGATCCCGTCCGTCATGATCGCAATCCCGATCGTGCCGGCGAAGGAAAGCTGAAAGCTGACGTCAGCCGCCAGGGCAGGCTTCATCCCGAGCATCACGGCCGCCGTCAGCGCTAGCGAGAAGAACACCTGGCTATCGCGCCGCAAGCGTGCCGCGAGGATGACCAGCATTCCCATGACGGCCGCCCGCAGCGCCGCCGCCGATGCCCCGGCCAGCAGCGCGTAGCCCGTCATCGCGCCGACCGCGATCATAGGTGCCGCCTGCGGAAGCCATCGGGCGAGTGCCTGGTGGATGATGCGGGCCAACAGACTGACCTTCAGTCCGGAGATTACGACGATATGGATGAGTCCGCTGGCGATCATCTGCTGCTGTAGCACCACTGGGAGGGCCGCCCGGTACCCGAAGGCGACGCCCAGCAGCAACGCGGCCTGCGGTTCGGGTAGGGCGCCATCGACGGCCCCGATCACCGCATGCCGAACCGCGAACAGCGCCGTGTGGAGGGGGTCGCCGGCGTGCGACGTCACGCGGACCAATCGCGCCGACGGCATGACACCAGCGATCCCTTGCTCGGACAGATAGGCGCGGTAGTCGAACTGGTCGAAACGGGGCGGCACCTGGATCTCGCCGCTGAGCAGGACGAGATCACCGTAACGCACCGGCGTGATGCCGTAGACCGTCGCCTCGATCCGCAAGGCACTCGATGTCTGCGCCACGCCGGTGAGGACGTGGTCCACGCGCACGGTCAGCCGCCGGCGGGCCTTGTGTTCAACCGGGTCGTCGTCAACGGTTCCGGAGACAGCAACGTTCTGGCCGGCGAGGTCCGCCGGGAGCTGGACCGCTGGCGCGAGGGCTCCGCGTCCCGCGCCAATCAGCAGCGCGGCCAGCGTCAGGCACGCCAGGAGTGCCAGCCGCCGATCGATCAGCACAACGGCGACGGCCAGCCCGAACGCAACGACGAGATACGGACCCAGCGGACTCAGCAGGACGGCCGCCATGATGCCGATGCTCCACGCGGCCAGCACGACGGCCAGACTCCACCAGGGCCATCGCTCTCCCTCCGCCCTTGCGGGGGAGGGTCGGGGTGGGGGGTCGATCTTCAGGGCACGGCCAGCGACTTCGCCAGTCGTTTGTAGGTCGCGGCGTCCAGTCCCATCGCCGACTTGAGCTCCGTCAGCGCGAGAAAGCCACCGAAATCTTGCCGGTATTTGACGATCGCGTCGGCGAGCGCCGCATCCATCCCCGGCACGCTCAGCAACTGCGCGCGCGTCGCCAGGTTGATGTCGAGCTTCGCCTTCTTGCTCCTGGCACAATGGCCCGCCGAGGGCACCGCGATCTGCTTCGCGTCTTTCAACCGGGCCGCCAGGTTGGGCAGGCACGTGGGGTCGGCGGCTTCCGTCAGCCCACCGGCGGCGACGATCGCGTCGCTGACCCGCAGCGTCGCGCCCAGCGTGTAGAGGCCGGGGTTGCGCACCGCGCCACTCACGTAAACGATGACGGTCCGTTCCTGGGCCGCCTCGACGTCGTCGGCCGAGATGATGGCCGGTGCCATCGCCACCGACGCCGGCCGTGGCCAGAGCACAAAGGCCGCGGCCGCGACGATCGCAATGGCCAGCAGGCTGGCCAACTGCCAGTCATGCCGGTAGAGCCAGCCGACGATGGTCGCTCGCCACATGTTTGTCTGCTTGCCCAGACCTAACTTGTCGAACATGCTCGAGCCGCGATGTGGATCCGGCGCCCCCTATCTCTACTTCGTGACGAGGTTGATCAGCCGGTCCGGGACGTAGACCGCGCGCTGCACGCGCCGGTCGCCCACGACACGCTGCACGTTCTCGCTGCGCAGGGCTCGCGCCTGGGCGGCGGCCTCGTCGATGCCGGCCGGCATCTCGATCCGGTCGCGAAGCCGCCCATCGACCTGCACCACGATCGTGACCTGCGGCCGTCGCAGCCATACCTTGTCGACCTCCGGCCACGGCTGAAAGACGACGAGGCCCTCTCCACCCTGCCGGTGCCAGAGTTCCTCGGCCAGGTGGGGCGCGAACGGCCCCAGCATGCGCGTCATCCCCATCGACGCCGCCTCCCAGGCCCCGTCTCGCCTCCCGCCCGCCTGCACGTAGTCCTGCATCAGGTTGGCGAGCTCCATCAGCGCCGACATCGCGGTGTTGAATCGAAACGCATCGACGTCGCGCGTCACTTTGTCGATGGTCTCGTGCAGTTTTCGCGTCAGGTTATCGGCCGAAACCGCGCCGGCGCCAGCCACGACCTCGTCTTCTTCTCCGAGCACCAGCCGCCAGACGCGGTTCAGAAAGCGCGCCACGCCATCGACGCCGCGGTCGTTCCACTCGGCGTCCAGCTCGGGCGGCCCGATGAAGAGTTCGTAAACCCGCGCGGTGTCGGCACCGTAGGTCTCGACCAGCTGATCGGGCGTGACACCGTTACCCTTCGACTTCGACATCACGGCGCCGTTGCGCTGGATCATGCCCTGGGAAAACAGCGCGGCAAACGGTTCATCCACGGAAACCATTCCGGCGTCGAAGAGCGCCTTCATGAAAAAGCGCGAATACAGTAAGTGCAGGATCGCGTGCTCGATGCCGCCGATGTACTGGTCAACCGGCATCCAGAAATCGGCGGTCGCTTTATCAAATGGCCCCTTGGTGTAGTGCGGGCTCGTGTAGCGCAGGAAGTACCAGGACGAGTCGACGAACGTGTCCATCGTGTCCGTCTCGCGACGGGCCGGCTTGCCGCAGCGCGGGCACGTGGTATTGACGAATTCCGGTGTGTGCAACAGCGGGTTCTGCCCGTCGGATCGAAACTGGACGTTCGCCGGCAGGACGACCGGCAGCTGGTCGTAGGGCACGGGCACAATGCCGTGATCCGGGCAGTAGATGATCGGGATCGGCACCCCCCAGTAGCGTTGCCGCGAGATCAACCAGTCGCGGAGCCTATAGGTGACCGTGCCCTTGCCGATGCCCCGACGTTCGGCTTCGGCGATGATCTTCGCCATCGCGTCTTTGGGGCTCAACCCGCTGTACGGACCAGAGTTCACCAGGAAGCCCTCGTAGGACTCGAACGCCGCCTCGAGCGCCCGAGCTGACGGCTTGGGCGTCGGACTGGTGACCTCACGAATGGGCAGCTGGTATTTCCTTGCGAACTCGAAGTCGCGCGCGTCGTGCGCCGGTACCCCCATGATCGCCCCCGTGCCGTACGTCGCGAGGACGTAGTCCGCGATCCAGATTGGGATGCGCTCGTTCGTGAACGGGTTGATGGCATAGGCGCCGGTGAACACCCCGGTCTTTTCGTGCTCGGTCGACAGCCGCTCGATCTCGGTCTCGCCTTTGGTCTTTTCGATGTAGTCCTCGACGTTGCGGCGGTGGTTTGGCGTCGTGATCTTCTCGACGAGCTCGTGCTCGGGGGCGATCACCATGAAGGTCGCGCCGAAGACGGTGTCCGGCCGCGTCGTGAAAACGCGGAGACTGCCGTCACCTTCGACGGCGAACTCGAGGTCGGCGCCCTCGCTGCGGCCGATCCAGTTGGCCTGCATGACGCGAACGCGCTCCGGCCAGCGGTCAAGCTTTTGTAAGTCATCGAGCAGGCGTTGCGCGTACTTGGTGATCCTGAAGAACCATTGCTCCAGTTCTTTCTTCGTCGGCTTCGTGCCGCAGCGCCAGCAAACCCCATTGACGATCTGCTCGTTGGCGAGCACGGTGTTGTCCTTCGGACACCAGTTCACCGCGGCCTTCTGCTTGTAGGCAATGCCGAGGTCAAGAAATTTCAGAAACAGCCATTGGGTCCAGCGGTAGTAGTCCTCGTTGCAGGTTGTGACTTCGCGATCCCAGGCATAGAGCGCGCCCATGATGTCGAGCTCGCGCTTGGAGATCGCGATGTTGCCTTCGATCGAGACCCGCGGCGGAATGCCACTCTGGATCGCGGCGTTCTCCGCCGGTAGGCCGAACGCGTCCCAGCCAAACGGATTCAGGACGTTGAAGCCGCGCATGACTTTGTAGCGAGCAACGGCGTCGCCGATCACGTAGTTGCGGAAGTGCCCCATGTGCAATGGCCCCGACGGGTAGGGGAACATGACGAGGTTGTAGAACTTCGGCTTGCTCGCGTCCTCGGTGACCCGGAACAGGCCGGCCTTCTTCCAGGCGTCGCGCCACTTGGGCTCGATCGCCTGCGGATCGTAGACGGGTGCGACAGTTCTGGCCATGTCAGTGAAGGAGTGGTGGAGCCGACGAGATTCGAACTCGTGACCTATTGCATGCCATGCAATCGCGCTCCCAGCTGCGCCACGGCCCCACATGCGCGGGTCGAGGGTCAAGTTTAGCGAACTCTTCGGATCGAGACCAGCGCTGGCCGGTGCCACGGCGGCCAGTATACACGTTTTTGTGTAGCTGCGCCGACAAGAGCGGCGCGGTCGACTTCTATGATTCAGCCGATGCAGCATCTCTGGGCGCCCTGGCGCATGGCGTTCATCAAGGGGCCCAAACCGGCCGGCTGCTTCTTCTGCGAAGCGGCCAACGCCGACCCCGCGGAGGATGCGGAGCACCTGGTGCTGGCCCGCGGCGACCTCGGCCTGGTGATCCTCAATCGCTATCCCTACAACAACGGACACCTGATGGTCGCGCCCAAGGCGCACCTGGCGAATCTGGAAGACCTGCCGCCGGCCACGGCGAACGACGTCACGGCGTTGACGCAGCGCTCGCTTCGCGTCTTGCGGCTGGTGCTCGCTCCGCAGGGCTTCAACCTGGGCATCAACGCCGGCAAGATCGCGGGCGCCGGTGTCGCCGACCACGTCCACCAGCACGTCGTCCCGCGCTGGGACGGGGACACGAACTTCATGCCGGTCACCGCCGACACGAAAGTCCTTAACGAAAGCCTTGCGGTCAGCTATCAGCAGCTACGAGCCGGCTTCGATCGCTTGCCGTAACGCCGGTCGTTAGTCGCGCACGGCTCAATTAGGGCCGAACGGCGGATGGACCGGACGGAAACCGGTGCTACCTTCGTTTCAGTCATGAAGAGACGGCGGACACAGTCTGGCCAGGCGCTCATCGAATACGCATTCCTTGTGGTGCTGCTCGCGATGATCTCGTTTGCGGTGATCGTGCTGGCGGGCAGCCAGGTGCAGGGGATGGTGAGCGACGTCAGCTACGAGCTCACTCATTTGACGGACAGCAACACGCTCGCACCGAACGGGTCAACCGTGATCAGCCCCGGCGCCACGCCGGCACCCGGTTCGTGTGTGCCCGGGCAGACGGCCGAGCTGAGAGGTCATAAATGGCATTGCCAGTGAATATCGCTCGCGTTGAGCGGCCTGACCGGAGCGGCCCGCGCGGGCTGAACCGGCTGCTGGCCAACCGGCAGCTCTGGAAGAACGCGATCTACTCGATCGCGTTTATCACCTACTTGTGCTCGTTCCTCTTCTTCGGCCTGGCTGTGGGCAACATGCGCGAGACCGGTGGAACTCTGACGACCGTGATCGACCTGATCGTCGCGCTCTATTTCCTGCTGCAGGTGATTTTCTTGTTCGCGCTCAGCAGTGTCGTCGAGCGGCGCCGGCGACGCCTACCGATCGACTTCCCGGATCGGCGCGAGAAGACCGGCTAGTTCTTCAGACGCTCGATTATCGTCGCAATGCCCATCCCGTAGCCGATGCACATCGTGCTCAGGCCGTACCGGGCATCCTGCCGCTCGAGTTCGTGCAGCAGGGTCGTGATCAGGCGCGCGCCGCTGGCGCCCAACGGATGCCCGAGGGCGATCGCGCCTCCGTTGTAGTTGACCTTTTCCATGTCAGCGCCGGTCTCGTGCTGCCACGCCAGCACCACCGGGGCAAATGCCTCGTTGACTTCGAAGAGATCGATGTCCTTGAGGACTAGCCCCGCCTTCTTCAGCACTTTCCGGGTTGCGGGGATGGGGCCGGTCAACATGATCGTGGGCTCCGAGCCGACGATCGCCTGCGCCACGATCCGTGCCCGCGGCTTGAGCCCCAGCTGTTGCGCCTTTTCTTTCGTCATGATCAGCACCGCCGCGGCGCCGTCGCTGATCTGGCTGGAGTTGCCCGCCGTGACAACGCCACCATCCTCCTGGAATGACGGCTTCAACTGGGCCATCTTTTCGCGGGACGGCGGAATGCGCACGCCTTCGTCGACTTCAAACGCGTAGCTGCTCCCGTTCTGTTTGACCTGAACGGGAAAAATCTCGCGGGTGAACCGACCGTCCTGGATAGCCTGGCCGGCCTTGACGTGGCTCTGGTAGGCGAACTCATCGAGCTGCGCGCGGCTGAAGCCCCACTTCTTGGCGATCATCTCGGCGGAGTTGCCTTGCGGGATGATCTCGAAGAGATCCGTGAGCTTGGGGCTGACCGGGCCTTCGCCCGGGCCGAACGCATCCGATCCCATGGGCACCCGCGACATGTTTTCGACGCCGGCGCCGATGACGATGTCCTGGGCGCCGGACATCACGCCCTGGGCGGCGAAGTTCACCGCTTGCTGGCCCGAGCCGCAGAATCGATTGATCGTCGTCCCGGGGACTTCGACCGGGAAACCCGCGATCAAGACCGAGGCGCGACCGATATTCATGCCCTGCTCGCCGGTCTGGGTGACGCAGCCGACGATGACGTCATCGACCTGCGCCGGGTCGAGGCCGGCGCGGTTGACCAGCTCTCGCAGCGTCAGCGCCAGCAGATCGTCCGGGCGGACCGGGCTCAACTTACCGCCGCGGCGGCCGATCGCCGTGCGGACAGCTTCTACGATGACGGCTTCACTCATCCCACTAGTCTAAACCCCGAATTCGCTTACAATGTTCCGGCACATGCGAGCTTTGACTGGGCGGCCCGATTGGGCTCGGTAATCAAGAAGCGCAGAAAGAAAATGCGCAAACATAAGCACAAGAAGATGCTCAAGGCGACGCGGTGGCAGCGCCGAACGAAGTAGTAACAAGCTTTTCCAACTGAGCCTGCGATGCTTCTCCCGGGTAGCGAGCGACGACGATCCCCTGACCGTCGACGAGCACGAACGATGGCGGCGAGTCGACTTCGTAGGCGGCCGTCAGGCTGCCGGAATCGTCATACAAGCTGGGATACGGCACCTTGAACTCGGCATAGAAGGCGCGCGCCAGAGCCCGGTCGTGGTCCAGCATGTCGACGCCAAGAAACCGGACGCCCTGGCTGGCATATTTGGCCGCCAGCGCGTTCAACCAGGGCTGCTCCCTGCGGCACGGTCCGCACCACGCGGCCCAGAACACCAGGACCGTTTTGGATCCCTTCAAATCGACCGCCAGCCCGGCCCCATCGAGCGTCGCGCCGGAGAGCCGGGGCGCCACCGTCCCCACGCGACCGTGGGGCGCCGCCTGCGAGACGTCCGGCTGCAGTGTGCACCCAGCCAGCAGCAGGAAAACCAATAACAGGCACGAGGGCCAGCGGCCCGGCAAGCTAGTTGACCGTGCCGGGCTGGGAGTCGGCCAGGGGTCGCCGGAACCCGAGACCGGGCGTCGAGGGCCGCGCCGCAGCCGGCAGCAAAGCCTTGTCGAGCACTTCAGCGACGTGCTTGACGAGGACGAGCTCCATGGAACTCTTGACTTCGTCGGGAACTTCGTGCAGGTCTTTGCGATTCTTCTCGGGCAAGATGAACGTCTTGATTCCAGCCCGATGCGCGGCCAGCAGTTTTTCTTTCAGGCCGCCGATAGGCAGCACTTTGCCGCGGAGCGTGATCTCGCCGGTCATCGCGACGTCGCGTCGCACCGGCCGGTCCGTGAGGACCGAGACCACCGCCGTCGCCATCGTGATTCCCGCCGACGGACCATCCTTGGGGATGGCCCCCGCGGGTACGTGGATGTGAAAAAAGTGATCCTCGAAGAACCCCGGCTTCAGGCCGAGTTCGACCGCATGCGCCCGCGCGTAGCTGACCGCGGCGCGCGCCGATTCTTCCATGACTTTGCCGATCTGTCCGGTGAGCGAGAACTCGCCGCGGCCCTGCATCAGGATCGCCTCGACCGTCATCACGTCGCCGCCGTACTCATTGACCGCCACCCCGGTGACGGCCCCCACCTGGTCCTCCAGTTCGGCAACGCCGAACTCGAACCGCGGCGGCCCCAGATAGCCCATGAGGTCTCCGGGCTCGACCATGACTTTTTCCGTCTCGCCTTCGGCGATACGCCGGGGGATCTTGCGCGCGATGTTCGCGATCTCGCGGTCGAGGTTTCGGACGCCAGCCTCGTGCGTGTACTCGCGAATCATCACCCGTAGGCTGGCCTCGGCCACTTCCAGGTGCTCGTCGGTGAGCCCGTGCTCGCGTAACTGGCGCGGCAGTAGGAACTGCTGCGCGATGTGCAATTTCTCTTCTTCGGTGTAGCCGGGAAGCCGGATGATCTCCATGCGGTCGCGCAGGGGAGGAATGATCGTGTCGACGACGTTTGCGGTCGTGATGAACAGCGCCTGCGACAGGTCATACGGCACTTCCAGGTAGTGGTCCGAGAAGTCTTTGTTCTGCTCGGGATCGAGAACCTCGAGCAGGGCCGACGACGGATCGCCCCGCCAGTCGGCACCGACTTTATCGACTTCATCCAGCATGAAAACCGGATTGCGCGCGCCCGCCACTTTCATTTGTTGAAGAATCCGGCCTGGCATGGCGCCGATGTAGGTCCGCCGGTGTCCCCGGATCTCCGCCTCGTCGTGGATGCCGCCGAGCGACAGCCGCACGAACTTGCGACCCAGCGCCCGGGCGATCGACTTGCCGAGGCTGGTCTTACCGACGCCCGGCGGTCCAACAAAACACAGGATTGGCGACCGCAGGCTCTGCGAGCGCTGGCGGACCGCCATATATTCCAGGATGCGTTCCTTGATTTTTTCGACGCCGTAGTGATCTTCGTCGAGGACCCTGGCGGCGACTTTGATGTCCCAGGTCTCGGCCGGGGGTGGTCCCCAGGGAAGGGCAATCAACCAATCGACGTAGGTCCGGATGATGCCGACCTCGGGCGAGGCTGCGGGAATGCTCTGCATCCGGTCGATTTCCTTCAAGGCGCGCTCTTTCACGCTGTCCGGCATCCCGGCTGCTTCGATCTTCTCTCGCAAGGTATGCAGTTCGGCGCCTTCTTCGTCTTCGCCGAGCTCTTTGCGAATTGCTTTCAACTGCTCGCGCAGGATCTGATCGCGCTGCAGCTTGCCGATCGTGCTCTGGACCTCGTTCTGGATCTTGGCCTTGAGCTCGAGGATCTCGACCTGCTTGCTCAGGAAGAGGGCCAGCAAGCGCAGCCGCTCGAGCACGTTGGGTGTCTCCAGCATGTGCTGCTTTTGCTCGAGCGTCTGGTCGGGAGCCGCCGAGACCAGGTCGGCGAGATAGACCGGATCGTCGGTTTTCGTCACGGTGGCCGCAACCTCGGGCGCGACGGCTGCGCCGGACTCGACGTATTTTTCGTACAGGCTCTTGACCGAGCGCATGTGGGCCTCCATCTCGAGGCCCTCGCCCACCTGGTCGGGAATCACTTCGATTTCGACTTCGATGAACGGTTTGTACTGGATGAACTTCGTGATTCGCGCCCGCTGCACGCCACCAACCAGCATCTGAATGCCGGCCGGGGTCTGGCGCATGCCGTTGATCTCGGCGATCGTGCCGATCAAGTAGAGGTCTGTGTCGACCGTGTCGTCGACCTGGGGGTCCTTCTGCGCGACCAGCAGCACCTGCTTGTCACGGTCCATCGCTGACGTGATCCCTGCGATGGACGTCCGACGGCCGACGGAGAGCGGAACGATCAGTTTGGGAAAGACAACATCGTCGCGCAAGGGAACAAGCGGAATACGCCGCATCGCGGAAACCTCGCTCTCCCCGCCAGTCGTCAGCGTCGCGGGATTTCCCGCGTGGGGAGGATCGGGGTGGGGGGTTTCCTCTGCCATCCTTTAGATCTGCGCCCCCGCGTCGGTTGCAGCAGCCTTCCAGGGCTTGGGCGTCGCAATGCCGCCCTCGAGGGCACGAGGCCCGATCAGCCGCGCGATCTGGTCTTCATCCAGGACTTCTTCCTGCATCAGCGCAGCCGCCAGCGTGTCCAGCTTGGCGCGGTTCGCGGTCAGGATGCTCTCTGCCGTCTCGTAGCCCTCGTTGAGCAGCCGGGTCACTTCCTCGTCGATGATCGCCGCCGTCCGCTGGCTGACATGCGGGTTACCGGCCAGCTCGCGGCCGAGGAACACGGCCTGGGGCGAATCGTCGAAGGAGAACAGCCCCATCTTCTTGCTCATCCCCCAGCTCACGACCATGTGTCGCGCCGCCAGCTCCGTCGCCGTCTCCAGGTCGTTCTGCGCGCCGGTCGTGATCGATCCGAGCCCCAGCTGTTCGGCGGCGCGTCCGCCGAGCGCCATCGCGATCCGCGCCTCGAGGTATTCTTCGGACAGGTTGTGCCGATCGTCGGTGGGGATCGATTGGGTAACGCCCAGCGCCATCCCACGGGGAACGATCGTGATCTTGTGGACCGGATCTGATTGCGGCTGATACCAGGCGACCAGCGCGTGGCCCGACTCGTGGTAGGCGATCACGCGACGTTCTGCCTCGCTGAGATAGATCTTGCGCTCCGACCCAAGCACGACGCGGTCAAATGACTCTTCGAAATCTTCCATGGCCACCGTCGTCCGGTTGGTACGCGACGCGTGCAGGGCCGCCTCGTTGACAAGGTTGGCGAGGTCCGCGCCGACCAGGCCGGGCGTCGAGCGGGCGATGATGTCGAGGTCGACGTCGTCAGCCAGCGGCACGCTGCGGGTGTGGATCTTCAGGATCGCGGCGCGTCCGCGGCGATCGGGCCGGTCCACGACCACGCGCCGGTCAAAGCGGCCGGGTCGCAGCAAAGCCGGGTCGAGGACGTCGGCACGGTTCGATGCGGCGACGACGACGACTGCTTCGCGTTGGTCGAAGCCGTCCATCTCGACCAGGAGTTGGTTCAGGGTCTGTTCCCGCTCGTCGTTGCCGCCTCCGAGGCCGGCGCCGCGCTGGCGGCCAACCGCGTCGAGCTCGTCGACGAAAATCACCGAGGGAGAGTGCTTCTTCGCGTCTTCGAAGAGACTGCGGACCCGGGAAGCGCCGACACCGACGAACATCTCGACGAACTCCGATGCCGAGATACTGAAGAACGGCACGCCGGCCTCGCCCGCGATCGCGCGAGCCAGCAGCGTCTTCCCGGTGCCGGGCGGACCAATGAGCAAGACGCCCTTGGGCATCCGGCCGCCGAGCTTCTGGAACTTTTGTGGATCGCGCAAGAAATCGACCATTTCCTGCAGCTCGAACTGCGCCTGCTCGACCCCGGCGACATCGTGAAAGGTCGTCTTGGGCGTGCCCGGCTCCTGCAGACGGGCGCGGCTCCGGCCAAAGCTGAAGATGCCCTGCGCCGCCTGGCCACTGCGCCTCATGAACCAGATCCAGATCGCGATCAGCGCGAGGAACGGCAGGAAATTGAGCAGGAGACTGCCGAGGCCGCCGGTATCCGGCTTGACGCTTGTCGCGACGTGGTTGCTCTTCAGGAGCGGGAAGAAGGTGGGGTCGGTCAACCCGACGTTGTCCGGCACGGTGGCGTTGAACTGGGTGCTGGTGGTGCCGTTGTTGGCGACGGCCGTCTTCAGATCACCCTGTGCGCTCTGCCCCTGGATGGTGATGTCGGTGACGTTGCCGCTCTCGACCTGGGTCACCAGTTGTGAGTAGCTGAGGTCGACCCGCGGCGTCCCGCCCAACCGGCTGCCAAAGACTTGACCTAAAAGGATCGCGAAGTAGAGCCCGAGCCCGGCGAGCAGCGCAAGCCGAACCCACGAACCCGGCTGCCGCGGGGTTTTCGGGGTCTGCGG
>WNFJ01204793.1_pt1 | contig 14521 bp, 13 predicted proteins | sample 5400461 | NCBI WGS metagenome assembly WNFJ01 (sample SAMN13153349, study PRJNA577476) | soil metagenome | isolation source: 115 cm saprolite on Douglas fir-dominated hillslope | place: USA:California | collected 2013-09-17 | reverse complement strand
GGCCCGCCTGGATGACTGCGGGATGGCCATTGAGAAGTCGGAGCGAGGGCTGGCTCAGCACCTTCACCTTGCCCTGCGTGGACAGGGCGCGGATGAGGAGGGTGAGCCCGCTCGGCTCGTTGAGGCCCACGCTGATCGGCAACGTCAGGGGGGTCGCGAACGATCCGGCGACGCTCAGCGCCGTATTCCCGGCGAACGACTTCCACACGCGTGACCAGTCGATCCCGTAGCTGTCCGACTCGCTCAGGGTGACCTCGAAGGCGCGGACCTCGACCGCGATCTGCCGGGCGGCCTCGGCCTCGAAGCGCGTCAGGAACACATCGACCTCGCCGAGCCGGTCCGGGCGGTCGCGGACGGTGATGAGGCCGAGGGCGGGGGTGATCATGACCGTCCCGTCCTTGGAGGCGATCGCCTTGATCGCCGTCTCGAGCTCGGTCCAGGTCGAGACATTGGTGACCTTGGTGGTGACCTGCGCGCGCGCGCCGAGGTTGACGCCGTTGCTCGCGGTCGGCGAGGCGGTCGCGCTCGTCGGTTCGGTCGCCTGCGTCGTGACCCCGATCGTTCCGCCGGTCTCGTTGGAGATGGAGGTGGTGGCCGACAGCGAGATGACCGGCAGGGAGATCGTCCAGCCGCGCGTCTCGAAGGCGAAGACGACGAGCGACTCTCCGTCGACGCGGGAGAAGAGGCCCTGCGGCATCAGCACCGCCTTGAGGGCTTCCCGGAGCGGCAGGTCCTGGAAGTTCACCGAGACCGGCGCCGAGGCCGCCACCTCCCGCTCGGTCACCAGGCGCAGCCCAGCCTGGTCGGCGAGGTGCGAGAGCAGGAGGTTCAGCGGAATGCCGCCGGCCGTCAGCGTGACGCGCCGGTCGAGGGGATCGGGCGGCTTCGGCGCTTCCGGGACCTCCGTCGGCTTCGGCGCCTGCTGCGTCCCAGGCCCGAGCCGCGCCAGTTCCTCGCCGAGGATCTTCGCCCGGTCCTCCTCGCTGAGTGCCGACGTGAGGATGGCCGTCGTGGCGCAGGCGCTGAGTGCCGCCATGATGAGCGCGAACAGGAGCGCCCTGAGGGCGTTCATGTCGTCCAACGTAGCTGGACGGCGCCGGTCCGGGCGCGGACCGAGTGGGCTCAGGGTGCCCCGTGCCCTGACCCCTTCCGGTGCCGGCGAGGCGGCAGCCCGCGCCCGTGTCGATGTCGGCGCCAGGCGGGCGCGCGGCCTACTCCTTCTTGCTCGCGCAGCTGTGGCACTTTCGGGAGGCGCGCGACTCGCTCACGAACGCCCTGTCGCAGCCGATGCAGGTCCGGATCCACCACTTGTCCGGGGCGATGTTCTGCGTCACGAAGAGATAGGCGTCCCAGGGCCGTACGCGGCTGAGTTGCGCGAGCGCGGCGAAGCGCGCGGCGCTGCTCGCGCAGGGGTTCGCGCCCGCCTGGCAGGCGGCGGTGCCCGTGAGGATGGCGTCCTCCAGGTTGCCGGGGATCACACCCCGAATCGGGGGCGCGCCGGCGATCTGGAGTTCGCGGTCTGTCTCAGACTCCTCGTCGTCCTCGCCACCGAGCGGCCGGCGGCCGTTGGTCGACGACGGTCGTGTCAGGCAGATGGGGCAGAAGAAATCGAGGAACCGCCGTTGCGGCACCGGCGGAGCGATCTGTCGGTTCTCGGCGATGATCCGCACCCAGAAGTCCGTGAGCACGTCCCGGTGCTGAGCGCTGACCGCCGTGAACGCGGTGACCATCATGCGGAACTCCGGGATGACCGTCTTGGTGTACCGCTTGATGGTCGCGGCCGACTGCGGCGACATCTCGATGAGCTCGGTGATCCGCAGCCCCAGCGACCGCAGCGCCTGGAGGCCGAAGCGCTGGGAGGCATTGTTCATGCGCGAGTCGACCCTACCGGCGCCGCGCCGCGACCATCGCGCTGAGCAAGGAGAAGGGGGCGGGGCTCGGTCGCTGCTCGCGCCCGACGAGCTTCGCCGCACGACGGAGATCCTGGTGATCGAAGGGCTCACGGATCAGGAGCACGACCTGGTTCAGCTGCGCTGGGTTCAGGCTGAGGTACTTGAACTGTTCGCCGGTGGCCACGAACTCGCCGAGGTTCGGGCGGTAGACCTGCAGCTTCTCGCGAATCTCCGGCGGGACCTTCTCGATGGCGAGGCAGTAGTCGAGCGTGCTCCGTACCATTGTCACCCATGCGCCGGCCTCTGCCACCAGCACCTCCGAAATCGGCTCTCTGAGCTCGTCCATCGGCCCTCCGATCAGGCACGGCAGTTCATCACACACACCCGGGCAGGATCGACGGCCACGGCGTCCGGCGGCCCGCGATCTTGTTCGGTCCAGCTCATCGCGTCCGCCCGCCCTCGAGAGCCTCGAGCACGGCCTGGCCCCGCGCGAGCGCATTCGGCAGGTCCCACGGCCTGAGCGCCTGGACGTCCCGAGCCCATTGCTGGAACTGCTCGAGCGCCAGCTGCCGGCGCGCTTCCCCCGCAGCGTGGAGGAGATCGGCACGAACGGTCCCGATCGCCAGCCCCAGGGCCTGCGCCAGGCCCGTGGCGATGGCGGCGAGCGCGATGGGCGGCGCGGACACCGCCGTCCGACGCGCTTCGGTGAGGATCCGAGCGGCCCCGTCCGCACTGTCGCGTGGGTGGAGGGCGACCCAGTGCCGCACGAGCCATTCCGGCGCGCTCCGGAGGTTCGAGCCCATCGCGTCGAGACCAGTCTTCGGGCCGAGGCGCGTGAAGACGTCGTCGGGATCTTTGCAGCCCCCCGGCATCTGGACGACGATGGGCTCGAGTCCTGCCGCCCATGCGAATGCCACCGCAGCGGCCGTGGCCAGGTGGCCCGGCTGATCGTCGTCCAAGGCAAGGAGCACGGTCTCAGCCCCGAGCTCTCGGAGCCGCGTGAACGTTGTCAGCGAGGGCTTCGAGGTGCCGCCGAGAGCGACCCAGTTGATTGCCTTGCTGCGGTTCAGCGCCCACGACCACCAGACGAGACAGTCGAACTCGCCCTCGACGAGCACCGCCTGTTTGGTCGCTTGGATCGCGTCGCGGGCGAGGTCCGCGCAGTAGAGCGACCGCCGCTCGCGCTCCCCGCCAAAGCCCTTGGCGTTGAGGATCCGCTTCTGCTCACGGTCGGGTGTCCGGCCCTTGAACCCGGTGACCCGCTCGCCGTCCGAGCAGATAAAGACCAGCGGCGCGCGCGCCAGGTAGCGGTGGGTGAGACCCGTCGCCGCGATGTCGCGCGAATGACATCCGGCCGCCCGCAGCGCCGGACCGACGTGCCCGGGATCCGGCAGGCACCCGAGCGGCAGGAGCTCGAGGACCTCGGCAATCACCTGGCGCTGGACCAAGTACTCGCGGCAGCGCTGGGCGACGGCCGTGTTGTCGAGAAGCTGTGCGCGGAGCCACCGCGCCGCCGTCGCGAGCGCGTCCGGCGCGTTCGATTGCGGACGCCGGGGCGGCAGCGGGATCTCCGCCCGCGCCGCTAGAACCTCGATCGCCTTCCAGAAGGCCTCGCGGCGGTCGGTGATGCCCAGACGCAGGGCGATGTCGTCGATCCAGCTGACCCGGTAGCGGCACGCGAAGCAGCAGCCGTCGAACCGCCCCTCCTTCATCGCGAAGGAAGGGTGAACGTCGGGGCGGTGGTGCGGGCAGCGCGCCACGTAGCCGGAGCCCGAGCGGCGGAAGGCCTCGAGCGGGGCGATGCCGCCCGGGCCCCACACGTCGCGATGGGTCAGCTGTCGCAGGATCGGAGTCCAGGGCTTTTCCACTCTAGCGGAAGCGCGCGGGGAGGATCGCGTCCGTGGTCGATCGCGCGGGACGCTCACACGGCAACGGGGAGCCACTCGGTTGCGGGGTCCGCCGCGTCGTGAACTCCCGGACGGTCAGGCGGCGCTGTCGCACCATTCCCGCACCGTCTGGCGGAGCTGCGCGACCTCGTCGGCCGCGGTCTCCAGCACCCGCGCTGCCTCGCTCCGCTCGCGCTGACGCGCGCGGCTTGCGAGCACGAGGTCGAGGGTGAGCGACAGCATGGCGGTGGCCTCGGCCAAGAGCCGGTCGATCGCAAGCTGCCACGCGGGCCTGCCGTCGGCTCCGGTTGAGGTCTCGCCGATCTTCCCGGTGAGGAGGCGATATGCGGTGTCGACGCCGAGCGTGCCGGCCTTCACGCGGTTCCGAAGCTCCCGCGAGCCCCGGTGGGCGATGCCGAGGACCTGCTTGGTATGCGCGGCGCTCATGCCGAGGAGCTCGGCCAGCTTCGCGATGCGGCGGCGCCGGTACAAGGGCAGCGTCACGCCGCTCCTCTGGAACTCGGCCATGGCGTGCTCGAGGTCGATGATCAGCCCGCGCGTTTCGTGGCGGGTCAGCTGCCGCCGCGCGAGCGTGTCCATGACCGCCCAGTTCTCGAGTGCGAACCGGTCAGAGTCGCTCAGCGGCAGTTTCAACGGGAGGACCCGGACCGGAGCGTGTGTCAGCACGATCTCCCGTGCGGCGTCGAGGCGGTGCCCGCCGTCGACGACCTGCCCGTCGGGAAGGACGATGAGCGGCTCCCGTATCCCCGTCGCCCGGATGTCCTCGACGAACGGCTGCCACTCCGGGCCGTTCTTGAAGGTCGGCGGCCAGACCCAGCGGGCCTGGTAGTGCGAGAGCCGCTCGACCAGCCACTCCTCGATCTTTGGCTCGATGGCGCTGGCGAGGAGCGTGAGCGGATCGTCCTGCGCCGTGGGACTGACGCGGGCCGTGGGCCTACTCATCACGGTGCCCCCTCGCGCGCCTTCGCCCCGCCGTCTCGCAGGCTGGTCTCGATCTGTCCAAGTGCGTGGCAGAGCTGCTCGAGCGCCTCGCGGTTCCAGATGCGCGCCTGGCCGACGAGGGCTCTCGCGCTGTCGACGAAGGCCTCAGCCACATCCGCGAACTGGGATCGCTCCTCGGGCGGAGGTGCGGATGCCGGGAGGGGAGCCGTGGGCTTCGCGGTGTCCGTCACCGCCGCGCCGACGCCGTTCGGGGCCGCCTTGGCGCGGGCGGCTGGGGTCGCGGCCGGGTTCGCCCCCGGCGTCTTTGTAGGAGCTGCGGCCGCTTCGCCGGCATCGTTCCCCTCTGCCCGCGCCGCCTTCATCGCGCGCTCGGCGCCGCCAAGCGTGAGCCTGCCGCTCCGTAGTTGCGCCTGGATCTCGGGCGGCGCGTGCCGCAAAACCGTCACTGCCATCTTGACCGAGCGCTCGCTCCTGCCAGCCCGCGCGGCCAGTTCCTTCACCGTCAGGTGGCTCGGGTCGGGCTGGATGTCAGACTTCTCCTTGCCGCGCTTGAGGTTCGCGAGCGTCGCGAGCCTCGCCTGCACTTCGGTCCGCCCGCGCAGGAGGTCGTAGAGCATCTCCGTCGCCTGCGCCTTTGTGAGGTGGCGCCGGGTGATGGCGTCGTAGACCGCCCAGTCCTCGATCGCCAGCTGGTCGGCGTCCCCGAGAGGCAGGGCCACGTCGATGATCCGAACGGGCACGCTCTCGAGGCCGAGTTCCTCCGAGCAGGAGTACCGATGCTGCCCATCGACCACCTTCCCATCGGGAAGGACGAGGAGCGCGTGGAAGACGCCCGACTCCCCGATGCTTTGGAGAAGTCGCAGATATTGCTCGGTGTGCTTGAAGCTCGGCGGCCAGACCCAGCGGGACGTGTAGAGCCGGAGGTCTTTGAGCGGGTAATCGGAGATGATCGGGCCCAGCCGCCACGCCATGGAGCCGAAGACGTTCGCCGGGCCAGATTTGCCCGTCGGGGCCTCTCCGACGGGAGGAGCAGTCCTCAATGCCTCAGACACGCGACACTCCTGCGATCGGGGACCGGCGCCTGTACCGCCAGGCCATCACGTCCCTGCACGAGACGCCACCCGGAGTCAGGGCGCCCACGGCTGGTTCCCGCTCGGCGATGCCTCCCCAGCAAACGCGGCTCATGAGGGCTTAGAGCGAGCATCGTGGAACCCGCCGTGGAGGGATGGGCCGGAGTTGGTTCAGCTCAGCCGGGGAAGGTGAGTCGTCGGCTGCTAGGTCGGTCAGACGTGGCAGGGGCCTTGCGGCTTGGCGGCGCGATTGCGGCCACGTCGAGGGCCGACTGGCGCCAGCGGCTTCCACTGGACGATTACCTCGCGCCAGCGGAACGCTAACGCGTCCTGCTGTTCCTTGGGTAGCCGCGGAATCGCGACGTCTCGTCGCGGACTCGCCATCGGGCGGTACAACGTACCGTGAGACTCGCGGCGCTGAAGGGGAGGTCGTCGTAACCTGGTTGATCAATTCGTCGGCGAACTCCGCGCATACCCGCCAACGCACGAGCGCGTAGCTACCTCGCGAACCAACATCTCCAGCCCAGACTCATTGAGACTCCCGAGCAGCTTCCGAAACCTACACGAGTCATACCCGCTTCGAAAGCAAGCAAGCTGCCAGGAGCCGCCACGTGATTCCTTGCGCACTTTCGATCACCACACCGCCGTGCCTGCACAGCCGAGCTAGCAGAGTGCCCCCGCCACTGGGCACAACAGAACAGCAAGCAGTGCAACGACGGGATGCGCCAAGCCTGCGCACCGACGCCTCGTCATCAATGCGCCCTCGGTTGCGGTAGTGGATCAGTTTCATTCACTGTTACTAATGCGTGGCATGAGGGAGCTGTCGCTGGACGTGCTTCGCGATGCGGGAGCGGTGCCGGTCGGGCGTTCGGGGGGTTGAGGCGCCTGGAGGCAGGCTCAGGAGACGACCATGGACCGATCGTACGTTGCCGAGAACGAGGCCGAGCGAGCGCGGCTGAAGGCGTTCGTCGGCAGGCTGAGCGACGACGCCATGGCGCGCCCCGTCGGCGCCCACTGGACCGTCGGCGTCGGCCTAGCGCACCTTGCCTTCTGGGACCGGCTCTGGGTCGCGAAGTTCGATGAGTGGGAGCGCACGGGCGTGGTCGTGGTTCCGCAGGTCGAGACCTTCGTCAATGGAATGAACGACGGCATGCTGCCGTGGTGGCGCGCGATCGCACCCGCCCAGGTGCGGCACGAGGTGATTGCCGCCGCCGAGGCGGCGGACGACAAGGCCCGGCGCCTGCCGGTGGCGCTCGTCGACGCCGTCCTCGCTACGCGTCCGCGCACGATCCTTCGCGCAGTCCATCGCCGCCAGCATCTGGACGAGCTCGAGCGAGTTCTGGCGGGCTAGGCCGGCCGCCGCCCTTGCCGGCACTCGTCTACCATCGTGCGCCCAGAGAGGGAGCGGTCGCTGACGTGACCCGAAAGCAGTTCACTCTCCACGAAACCGGGTCAACTCCAGACGACGGCTTACGGTGGTGCCTTGGGTTGCGATAGCGCCGTGGGTTCGTGACCCATCGGTCGCCACCAACGCCAGGGGCAAGCATTCAGATGTGGTGCATCCTGGTGCATAATGGTGTAACATAACCGACATGGCTGAAACAGAGAGGTCTGTGCGTCAGAGCGTGTCGATTCCCACCGGTATCGCCAAGCGTGTGCGCGCCTTGGCCAAGACCAGGAAGACAAGCGCCAATCGCGTGCTCGTCGATTTGATCGAGGCCGGTCTTCAATCCAAAGAAGCCGAGAAGGAACGTTTCTTGTTGCTCGTGAAGCGACTTACTGAATCCCCGGACTCTGCCGAGCGGGAGCGATTGAAAGAAGAACTTGCGCGGATGACCTTCGGTGACTGATGCCGAAGATTCGGTGGACCAATCTTCCACCGAGTCTCCGTCAGCACCTCTTCGATCGAGTCGCGGAGCGCCAAATATCAGCTGAGGACCTTTATAAGCTGAAACTCTGGCGCGAGTCTGAGCCGGAGGCGCCTGCCGGCCTCTGGTACAAAGATTTCGGATCGTTCAAGATTTGTGGCGAAGGCGAGCTACCGAAGACATTCCTCTTGCAAGGGCAGGCGGCGAAAGGGGAGTCACTCTAGAAGGAGTGTTGAGCACGCGTAGCATCGTTCGTCCGGCGAGGACGCCGTGGAGGCGCTCCAAGAGTTCGTCGCGGTAACTCGCTTTGCGCCGGCGCGCAAGCGCGGAGAAGTGCCCATGACGTTGCGCGCCCGCCGAGCTCATCGCCCTCCCCCAACAGGTCAGCCAGTGTGGTCGCCGCCATCCGGCCTGCCAAGGGGACCGTGGTCCAGCGCGACCGCCCCGCGGCGGTTCGCCTCCGCGGCAAGCCCCGCCTGGCTCTTGGCGGCCAGGGTCGTCACGATCGCTACGAGCCGCCTGGCGTCAACTGGCTTCGCCACGTGGTCCTGGAAGCCTGCCCTCCACGATCGTCCTGTGAGGGGGCCCTATGATGCTGGCGTGACTGATTTCGCCACAGGTGTTGCGGGGCCCATGCCGAGCAGTTTGCGCATCAGCCGGCGTTTGACCACCTCGACGAGGACGAGATAGGTCATGGTGACTCCGCCGAGAAATACAAAGTACCCACCCGGAAGTGGCACGAAGCCGAGCGTGGCGGCCAGCGGCGTGAAGGGCAAGATCACGCCGATCAGCACCACGAGCACCGTGGTCACCGCCAGCGGGAGGCTCGGCCGACTGCGCAAGGGATTGCCGGCGGTTCGGATGACGAAGAGGACGAGCGTCTGCGTCGCGAGCGACTCGACGAACCAACCCGTCTGGAACAGCGCCTCGGAGGCGCGGAAGACCCCCAGCAGCACCCCAAACGTGAGGAAGTCGTAGATTGAACTGATGGGCCCGATCACCACCATGAACCTCTGGATGATCCCGATGTTCCACCGCTGCGGGGCCCGGATGAACGCGTCGTCGACATTGTCGCTGGGGATCGTGATCTGGGCGAGATCGTAGAGGAAATTGTTGAGCAGGATCTGGGTCGGCAGCATCGGCAAGAACGGCAGGAAGAGGAACGCGCCCGCCATGCTGAACATGTTGCCGAAGTTCGAGCTGGTCCCCATCAGCAGGTACTTCATCACGTTGCCGAAGGCCCGCCGGCCCTCGAGAATTCCGGCGTGGAGGACGTCCAGATCGCGTTCAAGCAGGATGATGTCGGCGGCGTCCTTGGCGACGTCGACGGCGGTCGCGACGGACACGCCGACGTCCGCCGTGTGGATGGAGGGCGCGTCGTTGATGCCGTCGCCCAGGAAGCCGACGACGTGATCGCGGCTCTTGAGTGCGAGGATGATCCGGTTTTTCTGCGCGGGTGAGACGCAGGCAAAGACGGTCGTGTGCTCCGCCACCGCAGCGAGCGCGCTGTCGGTCATGCGCTCGATCTCGTCGCCTCCGACGATGCGGGCACGGTCGAGACCGACCTGACCGCAGACGTGCTGGGCGACAAGCTCGTTGTCGCCGGTGAGGATCTTCACGACGACGCCGTCGCGACGGAGCGCGCGGAGCGTCTCGGAGACGCCTTCCATCGGCGGATCGAAGAAGGTCACGAAGCCGGCGAGCACGAGCTCACGCTCGTCGCGGGCAGAATACACGGCCTGAGGCGGCACCACCGCGTAGGCGACGGCCAAGACCCGAGATCCTTGAGCGCTCAGCTCGCGGTACGTCGCTTCGGAGCGCGCCCGCATCGCCTCATCGAGGGGGGCCCGGTGATCGTCGACCTCGTATGCCGTGCAGCAGGCGATGACGCCTTCGGGAGCGCCCTTCGTGATCAGCAGGCGTCCGCCGCTGTTCTCGACGACGACGGAGAGGCGTCGGCGCTCGAAGTCGAACGGGATCTCATCGATCTTTCGGTATCCGTTGATGATGACCCCGCCGCGCTTGAGAATCGCCTCGTCCAGCGGACTCTTGATGCCAGTTTGGTGGGAGCTGTTGACGTAGGCGAGGGTAAACGGCTGCTCCGATACCTGGCCGAACGGGTCAAGGTGCCGGTCGAGCATCATGTCGCCGCTCGTGAGCGTGCCGGTCTTGTCGCTGCAGAGAACGTCCATGCTGCCGAAGTTCTCGATCGCCTCTAGATGCTTGACGATCACCTTCTGGCGCGCCATGTGCGCGGCCCCGCGAGAGAGGGTGACGGCACTGATCATGGGCAGGAACTCGGGCGTCAGGCCCACCGCGAGCGCCACTGCGAAGAGCAGCGACTCGAGAAACGCGTGATGCAGGAGCGCGCCGGTCAGAAGCACGAAGAGAACGAGGAAGAACACCGTGCGCATGATCAGGAGCGCGAACTGCCGGGTGCCGCGCTCGAACTCCGTCTCGGGCGGACGCATCGACAGGCGCGCGGCAATGTCACCGAACGTGGTCGCCGGCCCCGTCGCGATGACCAGCGCCGTCGCCGTACCGCTCACGACCGACGTGCCGAGGAAGACGACGTTGCGTGCATCCACCGGCTGACGCGGCGCGACCTCGATGTCGTCCGCGTCCTTCTCGGCCGGCATCGACTCGCCCGTGAGTGCGGCCTGCTGGACGTGGAGGTCTCGCGCCTCGAGGAGACGCGCGTCGGCAGGAACGCGATCCCCCGCCGCGAGTCGGACGATGTCACCCGGGACTAGCTCGCGCCGTCGAATCTCGCTCCAGGTTCCATCGCGGAGGGCGGTCGCCGTCGGCGCCACGGCGTCGCGCAGTCGTTCGGCGACGCGATGGGAGCGATAGGTCTGCACGAAGTTGAGCACCACACTCAGGGCCACCATGAGGACGATGATGGAGGCGTTGACCCGTTCGCCGAGGATCGCGGAGGCGGCGCTCGCGATCAGCAGGATAATGACCAGCGGATTCGCCAGGAGCAGGAGGATCTGAACGAGGCCGGTCGTGCGCGGCGCCCGCGCGGGCTCGTTCGGCCCGACCTCACCGAGCCTCCGGCGCGCTTCGTCGGTAGTCAAGCCTCCCCGTGAGGCATGGAGCTCCGCGAGCAGCGCATCGATAGGCCCGTGTGGCGCCGTCACGGCGAACGGCGCTCCTGCCTTGTCATCACTTCGATGTCCAGTCGCGCACCTCCGGCATGTTCGTTGCCGTGTCTGGCGATGTTACTCCTTGTGCTTGATGAGCGTATCGAGGCGCAAGGGACGTAAATCACGAGCGCATTTCAGTCCCGGAGGTGCGGGCGTTGAGTCGACAGCGCCTAACTTCCCTCGGCCATTACGAAAGCGCGTGGCGGACCGCAAACACGGGTTTCCCGTCGCGATCTCGAGGTTCCCTATGTGCCCTCGCGGTGCAACTATCGCGTGGCGCCCACAGCGTAGACTTCGACCGGCGCCGCCCGGCCGTGCAGCGCCCGGGGCCCGAGCGGCTCGAGGACATACCGCTGGGTACCCGCGAGTCGGCCGAGGGCGTCGGTCGAAACCAGGAAGCGCCGATCGAGGTCGCGTGTGGCTTGCTCCAGACGGGCGGCGGTGTTGAGCACGTCGCCGTGAAAGACGATGTCGCGCTTGCTGTCCCCGATCTCGCCGCTGATCACCGGCCCGGCGTGCAGCGCCGCTCGCAAGCGCGGCGCTACGCCAAACTCCCGCTCGAACTCCTGTGCCACCTCCTCGAGGGCCGCCTCGATCGCGAAGAAGCAGGCAATGGGGCGCGCGTCGACCCGCCCCTCGGCCGCCGTCCACGTCACCACCATCTCGTCGCCGACGTACTGGTAGATCTCGCCGCCGTGGTCGCCGATCGGATCCGAGGCGAGGCGGAACACGCCATCCAGGAAGCGGTGAACGGCGGCCGGCCCGATCCGTTCGGCGAGGGATGTCGAGCCCTCGACGTCGACAAAGAGAAAGAATCTCTCTTCGGCCCGAGAGCGGTGATAGCGACCGAGCACGATGTGGCGCAGGGTGCGTGAGCCCACGATCTGCTGGAGTTCGAACACAAAGAGAAAGGCAAAGGTCGCCACGACGGAGAACGCCAGCGCGAGCCGCACGAGCGGATTCTGCAGAGGGGCGGCACTCGGCAGGCCGAGCACCCGCGCGCCGGGTCCGCCCACAACCACCGTCGTGATGATCGTCGCGTAGATCAGCCATTTCACGCCCAAGGTCACCAGGAAGGGCGCCTGCTGGAGAGGACGGCCCCAACGGCTACGCAGCAGGAAGATCTCCATCGCTGCGATCGGGGCTGCGATCACGGCGCCGTCGATCGACCCTACCAGGCTTCGGAGGAAGATTGGTATGTTGAAGACGAGGCCAGTGAGACCGCCATAGGCGATACCGAGCAGAGTCCCGATGAGGACGACCCGCACGAAGAGCCGCACCCGGCGCTTCGTCGCCAGACGCATCCTGCCAAGTCTACCGTACAGGCCTGCGCGTTAACCAACCGCGCGACGACCGGGAGCGTGGGTCCGATTCCCAGATTCCCAGGGAATTCCCGCTCGGATTCCCAGGTGAGTCCCACACGACTCAGTGATGATCTCGGCAACTCGTCTGTCGCGTTCACAAATCCCCGCCTGCGAACATTGAGTCGAAGGTCGCGAAAACACGACAGCGCGAGAAGCGGGTTCGTGGCGTTTCGAAATCACTTGAGGCTGTTGAAAAACAGCTTTTCATGTGGCGTTCTCCGAATCTCCACGTATGGTGGAGTCGAGGAGGGCGCCCACGATGATGGGTCAGCAATCCCGAGAGGCATCGCTCTTCTACTCCTTCCGCCTAGAAGATCAGATTCCCGAGACCCACCTGCTCCGGCTGATCGATCGCTACGTCGACTTCACCTTCGTGCGGGACCGGCTGAAGGGCTTTTATAGCCAGACGGGGCGTCCGTCGATTGATCCCGAAACGCTCCTGCGCCTGCTGTTGGTCGGCTACCTCTACGGGATCACCAGTGAGCGGCGCTTGCTGGAAGACGTGCGGATGCATCTGGCCTACCGCTGGTTCACCCGGCTGGGATTGGATCAAGAGGTCCCCGATCATTCGACGTTCTCCAAGAACCGGCATGGGCGCTTTCGGCAGGCGGGCGTGTTCCGGGAGGTGTTCGAGGAGATTGTGCGCCGCTGCGTGGCCGCCGGGCTGGTGGAAGGCCGCCATCTGACGGTGGACGGCACGTTCGTGCTCGCCAATGCGAGCCCGCACCGTCGCGTGGCACGGGAGCAGCTGGCCGAGGTCGCTCACGTCTCCCACACCGTCCGGGACTACTTGGCGGAGGTGGAGCAGCAGAATCCGGTGGCGGACCCGCCGCCCGAACCTCCTCCCGCCTCGGGGATCATGTCCACCACCGATCCCGACGCCGCGTGGGCGGTGAAGTGGGGACGCGCCGGATTCGCGTACTACGATAACTATCTCATCGACAATGCCAGCCGCGTCATCCTCGATGTGGCAACCACCCCGGCACGCTTTCGACAAGAACCCCTCGCGGCTCGCCGGATGCTCGAGCATCTCGACCAGCTCGGCCTGCGCCCGGAGAGCCTGGGGGCCGACAAAGCCTACGGCAGCGGCGAGTTCGTGGCGTGGCTCCTCAGGCAGGGCATCCAGCCTCACATCCCGGTCATTGATCGCCGCCACCAAACGGGCAAACACTTCACCCGGGACCAGTTTCGCTATGCGCCGGACGAGAACGCCTACTACTGTCCCGAGGGACAACCGCTGCGCTATCGCGGCTTGAGCCGGACTGAGCACGGCTACATCTACAGCGCCACCGAGGTGCAGTGTCGGGGGTGTCCACAGAAAAAGCGCTGTACGGCAGGCACAGCGCGGAGACTCTTCGTGCACTGGGAGGAGCCCGCCCGCCAGGCGGCCCGCGCCCTCGCCGGCACTCCGGCCTATGAGCGCTCGCGGCGCGCCCGCTATCAGGTCGAGGCGCTGTTTGCAGAACTCAAGCAGCGCCTTCGTGTGGAACGGGTCCGGCTGCGGCGCCTGTGGAACGTGGCGGAGCAGTTCCACTTGGCGGCTACGGCCCAAAACCTCAAACGCCTCGTGCAGTTCCTCGCCCGCGGGCAACCCGGACCAACCCTGACTGTCGCGTTCACAAATCCCCGCCTGCGAACATTGAGTCGAAGGTCGCGAAAACACGACAGCGCGAGAAGCGGGTTCGTGGCGTTTCGAAATCACTTGATTCCTGAACGCTACCTTGATCCGTAGGTCGGCGCCGCTCTACCAGGAGGAGACTGGCGTGCCGAGCCTCGGGAAGCTCTTTGACCTCAACGAGATCTGCCGCGTGGTGCGGCGGGTGCTGGGCGCAGAGTGAGGAGAAACGTGGAGCCGCGCACCCGCGGTGCGCCGCTCCCCGGCACGGGTGTCTAGGAAGGCCCGGCACCCGTGCAAGGGGAGAGGACTCGGAGCGACCGGTTACTTGGTCTTGATCGCCGCCTTGATCTTGTTTGCGACGTCAGGGGGGATCGTTGCCATTCGGTGGACGATCTTGGCATGTTCCGTCGCCTTCCGTATGACCTCCGCATCGTCCTGCCCCTCGAGAACGGTGCTGCAGCCGACCACCACGTCTCCACACTTGAGCACCTTCGGCATGTTCGGGCCTCCTTGTCTGGGTGAACCGCAACGTCATGCGCCCATTGCACGTGATGAACCGCGGGCCCTCGGCCCTCCTTCTGTCAGCCGTCGCTCTATCCGCTTTTCAACGGTTTCGGGGAGTTAGCTTCGCAGACGTGGCCCACGTCCCTCAGCTATTCTTGCACCCCGCGAACTCGGACTCTCCTCGCGCCCGATCCAGAAGCGCGTCCT
>WNFJ01201845.1_pt1 | contig 14523 bp, 10 predicted proteins | sample 5400461 | NCBI WGS metagenome assembly WNFJ01 (sample SAMN13153349, study PRJNA577476) | soil metagenome | isolation source: 115 cm saprolite on Douglas fir-dominated hillslope | place: USA:California | collected 2013-09-17 | reverse complement strand
ATGCGATGCCCCACCAAACGAGCGACGATACGGCGACCGCGACCCACGTAGTTGTCTCTGACCACGCGAGCTTTTTCTTTGAATCTGGCATCCAGCGGCTCTTTATGGTTTTCAGCGTGATAACACGCTTGCATTCTAACCCAAACTGCAAGACAAACAATGGTTGTACTGGTAGGTTGACCAGGGTGCCTGAATGCAGAAGGTTCGCGTTGCCAAGAAAGGCGCAATTGATCCGGTTGAGACGCTGAAGAGAACACCCAAACAAAACGACCGCGTTAATCGCGGTATCGTTGACAATAGATGCCGGAATCGCGGCTTAGTCCAGCACGACTCCGAGCTTCTCCCGTAGAACGGCCTTAACTCGATTGAGGTCCGCCTTCATGAAGGTGAATTCTTCCTCAATGTCCGTGAGACGTTTAAGAAACTTATCCAGAGTCTTTGTTAATTCGTCGAGCCTGTTTGCGAACCGCGCTTCCATCTTCTCCAGCCGAATGTTAAAGCGCCTCTCCTGCGCTGACAGCTTTTCGCCCACGGCGTTAAGAATCATCGACGCCTGATCCGCAAGCAGTTGCTCCATCTCGCCCTTTGTGACGGCTTGAATAGATTTCTTAGATTTGTGTTTTGATGCGGTTGGCTTAACCATGCAGGAAGGGCTTAGATAACTTCAGTATAGGAGCCTGGCAAAAAGTGTCAATGGAGGGCCTGGGAACCCACAGCGATTCATTATACAGATCGCCATGATCCATGGACGCTAACTGATGTTTTGGTGCCCGGATCAGCGCTGGGTCAAGGTTCTTGATCCCAGCTCCCCGACCACCGACTGATTACTTCCGTATAGCTCGTGATCCTGGACTAATTCGTGCAGACGCGACCTGCGACATCTCCGACGCGCCAATAAGACGGTCCATTGGAGCCGCTTGCGTTTACTCTACCCGCCTATGATACTTAGCGAAATCGACGACACACTGCCAGCGACTGATGCGGAGGAACAAGCTCTCGCTGAGGCTCCTCTTAGGTCACACCAAATGATCGGGGCGGACTTTTGCGTTGCTCGGCGCGGGAGACGAAGGGAATTAGTTTGAGCTTTCATTTCCCCTGAAGCTTAAAACCCAGATAGGTCCCAGAGCTGATCCCCATCAGTCCCAGCAGCGTCGTGTCAAACTCCGGCATAACGAGAGCACTTGCGGTTTTTGCGACGAAGATCACGGCCAGGATCACCGTGAACAGGACCATCTGGTAACGATGAAATGATGGGCCCGTCCCCTCTGTTAGTAGATCCGCTAGAAACCCCTTAGTAGGCTGCGGTATCTGGGAGATTCCTGCTTTGAGGGACGCAACCTTATCTGCAGCATACTTAGCAGCGAAGGCTTTGTCAGCTGCCTCTTTGTCGGCTACCGGTTTCTTAGCAACGTCTGTCTCGGCAGCAGCTTTCTTAGCAGCCTCCTCTGCGGCTGCAGCCTTATCCGCTGCATCTTTCTCGGCGAGTGTGACTTCAGCAGGAGTCGGTGAGACTTGGTCAGCTGTAGCTGCCATTAGCGTGGTGCCAAAGGAAATTCCGAGCAGCACCAAGACTCCGCTGCTAATGGTGTTTTCATTCCAGGTGACTAGGAAGAGAAATGCGAGCGCGCCGGCGACCAGGAACGTCCAAACGGCCATCTGAGTTCGCGCCAAGCTGTACGCCTTCATTCGAGCCGGCGTACCCGGTGGCGGCGCCGGCAGCTCACCAGAGTCGCGAATGATGTCGGATCTTCGCGCGTACTTGACGAATAGGATAATCGCCAATAGAAACAAGGCAGCCCAGCCGACAAGCCATCCAAGGTTAATCCGTTCGAATGGGATTGCTGCCGTACTCGGCCACGGTGACCCGTCCGCGGGACCTACTGAAACAGTGACGGCCCCCCCACTTTGCCACGGCCGCTCCAACAATCGGATCCAGGGTTCCTTCGTTTCCGGTTTGGTAACGAACTGAGAGTCCAAATAGTAGCGCATTGTCACGTACCGCTGCTGAGCTGCGGCATTCAGGGCAGCGGCCTTCGTCGCCGCCTCCTTTGCCGCAACGTCCGCCTTATCGCTAGCGTCCTTTACCGCCGCCTTCTTATTGGCGTCCGGCTCAGGGACCGCTAACTTGTCGACCGCCGCCTTTGCGGCAGCAGCCTTTTCGTCTGCGTCCTTTTTGGCAGCGGAGACCGAGTCGTCAGACTGCTTTTTGCAAACCGCTTTGACCTCGTCTGTTGTATTGACCTGCTCATCCGTCGCCGGCGCTGGCCTCGCTGCTTCAAGGCCCTTCATGAGCAGGCCGTTCATATAAAGACAGAGCTGGAGGCTTTTGGTCCTTCAGCCACGTATCATATTCAGTCTTACAGACTACGACGCCGAGGTCATCTTTCAGACTGACCACCCGCGGGTTTCCAGCGCGGGTTCGTAGAATGTGCGCATGGGAATGGGCCGAAGAGAGAAGCTGCGACGCCAAGAACAGCTTTGGATTGCGCACACAGAGTTACCCCGGACGGTCGCGCATCCTTTCTATGAACAGCTCAACCGAGTGTTGGAGGGGCGCGGCTTTGACGAGTTTGTCGAGCAGCAATGCTCTCAGTTCTACGCGGAGAAGATGGGGCGGCCGAGTCTGGCGCCGGTTCTGCTGGAAAATTCATATCGGGCATTTCATTGGCAGGATTCCAACGGCGTTGAGCACAGCATTGCGCTTGTTTCACCAGGCGTTCCTAAGAGCATTGCATCTCTGCACGAACGCGAACTGAAAAACGCGATGCGCCGGATTACACATACGCAACTTGCGATGTGTGCAGAGGCACCGGAAAGTCGTCGGAGTAGAGATTTGGGGGCAGGCTGGCGAAAACAGGCGTCACTCAGAACGCGGTCAATAGAACTTGAAGCGAATGTGTCGTACTCAGAAAGTGAAGTGGGCTGTTTCCGGTCGAGCAAAGGATTCTCGCAGGCCACTCCGACTTGCGGAGCTTCTCCCCGCCTGATTTTGCTCCCATTTCGGCGGCATCCCCAACAGCCCAGGGGTTCGAAGAGAATGCTAGCGGTGTGCCGTGCGGGTTCGAAAGTGACCGAGGTACTAGCACAGTATGTGGGTCTGATCCATCGGCCAAGCATGGCGAAATCCCCATTACAGTGCGCCGGGATAAACCGGCATGAAGTAAAGAATGAAAGAGTCTTACAGGAAAGGAGTAGCGAACCACCTGGCCCCGAGTCTTGCGCTGCTACCGCGAGGGACCCAGCGAAGCGTAGACAGGGGATAGGCGGGGTGGGCGATCGAGCTTCGAAAAGATGCAATCCGGACGCCGACGTCTTTGTAATGCGCGGAAGGCAACATGAGCGGGAGCGTTAGCGCGAGTTCCTGCCCAGTCCGGCGTAGTCGAAGATCCCAGACACGCCTAGAAACTTCATGCACGAGAACCGGGAGACCTCGGAGGCACCTGCGGCTCAACCAGGCAGCAGGTCGGCGGGCGAAGGCAAGAGCCGCACGGCCCGCGCGTACGTTTCCGAGGAGTCACACGGCGGAATAGTACCTATGAACCATTCGAACAAAGACGGGAACTCATTGGCGGAGAATGGGGAGGGAAGGACGCCGATGGAGCAGTCGACAATGCTGGCTCAAGTCGATCATGCAGGGCCACTTCAACTACTACGCGGTACCGGGGAATCTCGACAGTCTCGGCGTATTCCGGGATCGGATCACGGGGCAGTCGTGGCGTACACTCCGCCGCCGCAGCCAGAAACGCCCGATCTCATGGACGCGTGTTCTCGCCCTGGCTGACCAATGGCTCCCTCAACCGCGAGTGCTCCATCCTTACCCGGCAGTTCGCTTTGCCGCCAGTCATCCGCGATAAGAACCGGACGCGCTAACGAGTACCCGTCCGGGTCCGCGCGGGGGGTACCGCGTGAGCGGTATCCCTACCGCGATCTCAGTACCAGGTTGTTGGCGAAATGGCGATGCTATCTCACCAGTGGGCCGGGATGATGCGCCATCAAGCCAAAGGGAGGTTCTCATGAACCCGCTAATACCTTCGGTCGTAGGCTTCGGTGGTGGCTTTTTCACGGCGTTGTTCGCGGAACCATCCCTACCGTGATCGTCAGCTACCGTGTCCTGCGCAGCTCTCAGCGACAATCTGCGATAGATACTCCGCCGCTCTTGGGGTGTATTGCACCCGACACGAGGGGTGCGATTGTGGCGAGACCAGAGGCATGGGCGTCTTCTCGACCAATCGCAGGCATTCTTCAACAGGACCAGTGGCTTGTCGCCTCGTCCCACGATCCGAGGGCACGCAAACACTAGGGCTCGGTGCAGTTCGTCTTACCGCCTCCAATGTTGGTGAGCGCTCCACGAGTCGCGCTGAATTGCGGGTTGCAGACTACGTCGGTTCCACCCACGTTGCCGGTGATGACGTCTCCCGGGTCGAAGGAGGCGAACGAGAGATCCAGCAGGGTCACGCCGGCGCCTCCGTTACCTGTAAGGGCGTTGCCACCAAAATCGAAAGCCCCCTCCGACTCCTTCTGGAGGCGAACGCCATCGTTGGAGTTGTTGGTGATTGTGCAAGGCAGACAGCGTACGGTCGAGTGATTACTCGCCAGAATCCCGAAGCGCTGATTGTTCTGAATCGTAGAGTTCCCGATAACGACGTAAGCTCCGGAATTCAGAACGATACCGTCCCCGTTCCCCTGCACGCTGATGCCGAAGGCGTTAGCCGTACCGTGGTCGATCACCGAGAGGCCGCGGCCCCCGTTGTTCTGCAGCGTGTCCCCAGTGAAGGTCGCCTGCGATTCGTTGACTACAACTCCGTAGTTTGCCGAACCCTGGACCGTGTTTCCGCTGAACCTGCACAGGCTGGCACCGAAGCAGACCACACCGTTGGCGCCACCGTTGATGGTAAAGCCGCTAATGGAGACGCGCCGAGAGTCGCCGATATCGATGACGTCAGCATTGCCTTCCGAGCTATCGTTGATTGACGCCCCCGCTTGCGCTGTGAGAGTCAGGTTATCTAGGCTCTGGATGACAACGTTCTCGTTGCAGGTCCCGGAAACCAAAATCGTGCTCGAACCCGGCGACTCAGCGTGCTGAAGAATGTTGATCGCCTGCGAGATGTGCGTCAGGCCCTTCTTGCTGTTGCAGTTGACCCGCAAGGTTTCTGCCTGCGCAGCAGCAACAAGCAGAAAAAGTACAGCGCAAATCCAGGCGCTAGGGGACTTACTGACAAGCATGTGCATGGTGCCTCCTTTTTGTTTGACCGAATTGTGACGCAAAACGAAAAAAGCGAGCGCCCCTACCAGAAGGCATAGCTTCACCATCCTAGAATTGTTCATTTCCTACTCCTTTCAGATCGGTTGAACAAGGTTCGAGGCAACGAAGGAAGGCGGAAAAGGAGACTGGGGGAACCGCAGCAGGAATCGAAATGATGACGCAGACAAGGCAGCCGCTCAGCTTTGATTTGGGATCGCATCAGACTCCTCGTCGCGTTGGAATCAGTGCACACCAAAGACGGACCGTCCTTTGCGGTTCCGAATACTTAACTTAACTGCTTTTTCCGTGCCAGAAACGGCAGACCTGAAGAGCCCCAAAAGGAAGGATTCGCCCCAAATGCGCCGCCCCAAATGCGCCGCCAATTGTGGCTTTTCGCGGGTTCACTGTCAAGGCAAAAGTTCTTTGTGCCGGGCCTAACCTGAAAGCAGGGTGCCCGTCCTGAGTACCGAAAAATCCAGTTGAGACTCGTCGGCAACGTGGGTTGGTTGTCGTTAACAGGCGTTTACGCTCAGAACCCCTCAGTGAGCGTAACGGCTATATAACGTCAACTGGCGATAGGCCGCGCTGAGAGGTCCCGAGCGATGAGTTTCGATGACACGCACAAAATCAAGAGGCTCAGTCGGCTGGCGATTCATGTGTCCGCCGCGGAGTGCAATCCACGAACCTGTTTCGGTCATTTCGAAATCGTGCGCACAGCGACGAGCGAGCAATTGCCTGGCACGGCGTTTTCGACTGTGGTCGTGAGGAGGGCTTGGAAGTAGGGCGGAACTGTCGTGTGATCGGCTGAAAGGGCTATTAGGGCCTTGCGTAGCTCGGACATCCGCTCGGGGTTAATCAGGTACTCAATCGCAGCTTGAGATCCCTGCGTGTAAACCCCATAGATCAAGAGGACACGGTTGTCACTTCGCTCGTTGGGGAGCATCAACACCAGCGCGTAGTCGCGCCTGAGCTGGTTGGTGACCGGATCGAATTCCGGTTTGTAAACAGATTGTTCACCGGGCAGAGGGCTCCGGTTAAGTATCACTCCGCTCTGGAAATGAAAGCCTTCCACGTTGAGAAAGACCCTGCCGCTCCAGGATTGATTCCCTCCCAGCAGAATTGCATTATTTGCCTTGATTTCTTCCAGGTTCACCAATCGAGATTGCTGCAGGCGGCACTGCTGACCGATATGGGAGAACATTTGGCATAAGCTGACTACTCCGATCGTCTCTCCAACAGATGTGAAATCGGTCACCGACGGAACGAAGCGAAACCTCTTAAGCTCCCGGAAATGTATGGTATCGCGAAACTCCGGCAGCTCTGACTTTGGTATTTCGTGGCTGCCGGCAAGAGTTTGCGCGCTGTCGCCATCATGTGCCGCACGCAAGAGTGGATGGTTTGGAATCACAATCAGCGGCGGCTCCGCAGGTCGGAGGAAGGGATGCCAGAACCACTCCAGGCTGTTTGGCAATCCTGCGACTGGCGACTGCGACGTTCTTCCCTCCTGCCGGCCCCGCGCCATTAAGAGTAATCCAAGGACAATGCAAACCGCACCCAAGATCAAAGTGAGAGCCAGATGCATGCGAATTCCCCGACGTGGTCGAGGCTCGACAGGTGCCACCTGTACTTCGGTTCCGCCTGCTCCTTCCGTCGTATTCCTTTCGAAGACCGGGACGTAGGCGCCGGGAGGTAGTTCCAGCCTCATGAGACTGTCCTTGCCCTCATCCTCGTAATACTTTTTCAACAAACGCCGGATTTCGTGGGCCTGTACACGGACAATCGGATCTTTTTGCGAATTGAATTCTGCGCCCCGATCGTAAACTTCCACGCCGATCAGGTACTCGTTTAGCTTTTCGCCATTACCGACGAAGGTCTGTTCCGAAACGAACTCAAGAAATTTGCTCTTTCTAGGTGAGCTAGCGAAGTGTTTGCTTTCGAGGATCCGGCGCAGTTCTTCGCGCTTCTCGAAGAGGGAGATCGGAAGGGCCACCGGGCTGTGTAATGTTGTCACTGCAGCCACCGACCGGAAGAGAGCGTATGTAGAGCGCGCCCGAGCCCAATTTTTACCGCCGAAACGATACCACTCCTTGCCAGGGCTAGTCAACGGAGCCCCGCCTGGGAGCTGCCTGGGAGCCCCGACGGTCCAATTAACGGTTACTTGCCACGATAATCACCGTTATTTCTGATTTCAAATTTGACCAAAGTCCTGTTAGTTGCCCCTCTTTCCGTAGGATTGTTCGGTTTTTCGGGCGCCGAAACTGCCGCCCAGCACATCGGGGGCCGAACGGAAACGCCCCAGCTGCATCACAAAATCTCAGAATTCGAAGGTCCGCGAGCCAGCGCCGTCCTGAGCGTGCCTGGGAAATGGCTGGCCAACCTCCATAACCACTTGCATAACCGTTACTGCCTTGAAAGACAGTACTCAGGGCGCGTACAAGCCCAGAGTGATGTCCGAACACCCGCGCATTGTGCTCGCAGTGCACGAGCCCTGCGCAATAGAGCGCGGTCTCGCTTCTTTTTGGAGGGATTGTGAAACGAACCCACCTGGTCTCGGGAGTTGTGCTCATTTCTTTGTTTATCGCCCTGGCCCTGCTTCCTCTTGCGGCGCAACAATTTTATGGAACCATCACTGGGACGGTTACTGACCCCAGCGGAGCCGTGGTTCCGAATGCGAACGTAAAAGTGACGAACGTAAATACAAACGTCACGACGGCGCTAAGGACGAATAGCGCGGGTGTGTATGTGGCCAATAACTTGATTGTCGGCACGTACCGCGTGGAAGCCCAAGCATCGAATTTTAAGAAATCCGTAGTCGACAATATCGTCCTCCAGGTGGGCGCAATCGCCAAAGCGGATTTGGCGCTGGCTGTCGGCCAGTCAACTGAGATTGTGAATGTCACTGCGGCCAACGCGGCCCTTTTGCAGACACAGCAAGCCGACCTCGGCCAAACTGTGGATACCAGCATGTTGCAAAACCTCCCGATCGAAGGTGGGGGAGCCAATGCCAACGGTCGTAGCCCCTATAATCTGCTTACCCTGGCGCCCGGTGTATCGCAGCAGACTGGATGCTCCGGCGCCGGGCAGGGTGGAAGTGCGCTAGGCGCTTGCGGAAATGAAGGTAACGTGCGTGTCAGCGGCAGCCGCCCGCGCACGGATGACAATGTCCTGGACGGCGTCGCCGTTACTGCAACTGTGTTTGGCGGTCCATCCGTAACGCCAAGCGTAGAAGCGATCCAGGAATTCCGCATTGAGCAGAACAGCATGTCCGCAGAGTATGGCAAAGCCGGCGGTCTCATCGTTATTCAAGTCAGCAAATCTGGCACCAGTCAGTTCCACGGTTCGGGTTATGAATACAACCGCAACGAGAACTGGGATGCCAGGGACTTCTTTGCCGACCCTACTCTGCGAAAGAACCCTTATAACTATAACGATTTCGGCGGCAGTATCGGTGGCCCCATCGTCAAGGGCAAGCTTTTCTTCTTCAGCGACATCGAGAGAATTAACAACCACGGCGCGACGGTCAACCATGGCGTAACAGTTCCCAATACAGCGTTCCGCAGTGGAGATCTGGGGACCTTGTGCACGGGTAATGGCGGGACTTTCGATGTGTCTGGCAATTGCAGCATTGCAGCCGACCAGATTATTGACCCGGTCACATCCGCCAATATCCCCTTTAATAATATTGCGAATGCTAGTACGGCACCCAGCGCAGCCTCTGCCAATTTCCTCGCGCTTTGGCCCAGTGGCGGAACACCAGTGGGGATCGGAACCAACGTAATGACCATCAACCCCGCCTACCACAACACCGACACCTTGGTTAACCCGCGCGTGGATCTGAATCTTTCGCAATCGGACCATATATTCGGCGCATTTCACTACGACTATTTCAATGGTGTTTCCAATGACGTCATTACAGGGCCCGCCGGCGCCGGGATTGCGAGGGGTCGGCAGTATGCCTCAACGGTGGGATGGACGCACACCGTTAGCTCGACCATGTTGAATGAATTCCGGTTTGGCGTGTCCCACCACCTCGGCGACCGGATGCCTTTTGGCGCTGGCTTTACCTCGTCGGCGCTTCTTGGGATCCCCGCCATTCCCAATTGCCTCTCCAATATTCCTGACACTGCCAATGGAACCAAGTGCGGCACGCCGTCAGTTTCGGTTGTAGGCTATGGCGGCTTCGGCAACGGTGGAATGCTGTACGAGCCCTCTACGGGCCTCCACTTCAGTGATTCGCTCAGCAAGCTGATGGGCAAACACAGCTTGAAGATGGGCTTCCAGGCCGATCATTACTCGATTGACAACTACCAGCCGAATGGCGTGACCGGGGGCTTTACGTTCAACGGAAACTCCACCGGTAATCCTTTCTCCGACTACCTATTTGGAGACTTCAGCAAGACTAGTAAGTTCCAAGGTCAACCTGAGTTTGTCTCGTCGCGCGCCTGGTCGTATGCCTTCTTTGTCCAAGACGACATCAAGCTGACGCCGAAACTGACCCTGAATGCGGGTCTGCGGTGGCAGTATGATCAGTCGTTCCACGAGATCCACCATGGAGATGCCTTCTTTGACCCGTGCGCGGTTGACTATTCGCAGCCGGGCTGTGTGCCGCACTGGGACCAATTCGGCGTCAATGCTCCCGACAGCACATTCGATCCCTCCAAGCACCAGTTTGAGCCTCGTATTGGCATCTCGTGGAACCCAGCAGGCGGCTTCGTGGTTCGCGCCGGCTATGGCATCATGCATTCAGGATTTGTTGGCCATGGTCGCGCCGGCGATGGCCAGCCTGGACCGGAGCTGCTGTGGGGATCAACCCTCAATGGCTCGGTGTGGGACACCGCTACCCCTGCATGTCCGATTCCGACCGCAGCACAAGTGACCGCTCCTATACCGATCAATGGCTGTACTGTTTCCTTTAGTTCCTGGGCGCCACGCAAACAGTATCCAGGCTACATGCAGCTCTTCAACCTTACTGTGCAAAAACAAATTGGCAACGATACCACTGCCCAAATTGGATATGTTGGCAGCAAAGGTACGCATTTGCCGATCAATTATGCGTATAACATATGCCAGCAAAGCCAGGCCAGCACTGTGGCGCAAGCCGTTCCGGGCAATCCAACCTTCAATTTTACGGGCCCCCTGAGTACTCCGTACTGCCCGGCTGCTGCCGCTGCATTAAACGCGGGAGCAGGATTCAGTCCGGGGCCAGTTTACTTCTGGTTGACCGTCAACCCAGGTTGGTGGGGACTTTCGAGCTCCACCTATCACTCGCTGCAAGCGCAATTTGAGCATCGTTTTTCGCACAACTTCTCCATGTTGTCGAACTTTACCTGGAGCAAGTTGATTGACGATTCCTCATCAGACTGGGGTGGATTCTGGTCGCTCGATGTTTTAGGTCAGGATTTCTACCACCGGAACACAGAGCGCTCAGTGAGCGCGGGCGATATACCCTTCCGCTTCACGATGGCTCCAGTGGTACAGCTGCCCTTTGGTCCCGGTCAGAAATGGCTGAACAGCGGGCTTGCCTCCAATGTACTCGGTGGCTGGCGCATGAGCACTATCTACACCATCAGCGCGGGTACTCCATTTGGCGTAACCGACAACTCATACGGCTACTGTAACGGCGCTGGCGTGTTGTCGGACCGTCCGAATTTGGTTGGCAATGCGGGATCAATTTCGGGGTCCAATCGAAGCGTCAACCTCTGGTTTAACAATCAAGCCATGGACTTCGCAGGTACATGTCCGGGACCAGGCTTGGTCAATTCGGCCCCAGCGGCGGACTTCTGCTGCGACCTTACCAAAGCCTTCGGCAACGCGCCACGGTTTTTTTCCAATGTCCGCAACCCGGGCGCTGACAATCTTGACTTCGACATTCAAAAAGATTTCAAGATTCCGGCCGGAGAGCAGACTAAGCTGACGTTCGAAGCGAGTGCATTTAACCTGCCGAATCACCCACAATTTGCCGAACCTGTGGGAGATCCAACGCTCGGTTACTTCCCTGCTACAGGTACGCAACATGCGTCTGGATTTGGAGCAATCAGCGGCACATCGACCTACGGTAGCCGTGTCATCCAGCTCGGGCTGCACCTGTATTTCTGAAGACAGTTTCGCGGGAGCGCTCAAACCCGAGCGCTTCCGCTTCTCCGTTTTGATATTGGCAAAATGAAAAAACAGAGGACAATCAGCACCAAATCCGGCAGCCCTCGCCGTAGGAAGGCTGGTTTGCTGAAACATATCCGCCGAGTCCTCGTTCCAACAGGCGCCATTCTTTTTTTCATCACCACCAGCGTCCTGGCGCAGAACATGGCGCCCTTCGCTCCCGACAAGATGGAAACCGTCCTTTACGGTGTGGCATATTACCCGGAATACATGCCCAACGACCGGCTCGACAAAGATGTCGAGATGATGCAGAAAGCGGGAATTACAGTGGTTCGTGTGGGCGAATCGACCTGGAGCAGTTGGGAGCCTCGTGATGGAGATTTCCAGTTTGCCTGGATGCAGCGGGCACTGGATCGCCTGCACCAGGCTGGGATAAAAGTCATTCTGGGCACGCCCACCTATTCCATTCCTACCTGGCTTTACAAAGAGCATCCGGAGATTGTTGTCACCCACAATAGCGCATCTCCGCCTCTCACTGATCCTTACGCAGCGAAATATCCATCTCCTCTGGCTCCTGGATACTATGGGCCACGCCAAAACTACGATTTCCTGAATCCCTACTTCCGGCAACATGCCGAGCGTGTGATTCGCGAGATTGTGAGCCACTTCAAGGACCATCCAGCGGTAATCGGATACCAGATCGACAATGAGACGTTTCCCACGGGCGTGCCGACGCCGTACATGAATGCCGCATTTCTCGAACGCCTGAAGCGAAAGTACAAGACGCCTGAGACCATCAACAAGATCTGGGGCCTCGCGTACTGGGGCCAGTTAGTGGACAAATGGGAAGATTTGCCACCGCACGACGGAATCCTCAATCCCGGGTACAAGCTTGAATGGGAGAACTTTCAGCATGATGTGGTGACGGACTATCTGTCGTGGCAAGCCAAAATTGTGAACGAATATAAACGTCCGGATCAGTTCATCACCCAAGACTTCAGCGGCGGCGTTCACACCGACCTGGACCAATGGAGCATCGCGCGCGCACTCCACATCGTGGCCGAGAACCCATATTTCGAGACCCAGCAGCGACTCGACGGCCGGACGATTTGGCTGTCGGACGACCTGGGGCGCTCCTTGAAACACTCGAATTTCCTGGTGACGGAAACCAATGCTCAAACCATCGGATGGGATTCACGAGCGCAGTATCCGCAGTATCCGGGCCAGCTGCGGCTCGTGGTCTATACGCATCTCTCAGCCGGCGCGAACATGGTGGAGTACTGGCACTGGCACTCGCTCCACTACGGCCAGGAGACGTATTGGAAGGGCGTGCTTTCTCATGACCTGGAGCCGAATCGTACTTATGCCGAAGTGTCGCGTGTTGCCGGGGAGCTAAAGCGCATTGGGCCGCAGTTGGTGGACCTCAAAAAGGACAACCGGGTCGCGATCCTGGTTAGCGTGGACTCAGCCAACGCAATTAACTACATGCCCTTCAGCGACAATGTGAACTATCTCACCATCCTCAAGCAAATGTATGACGCGCTTTACGACTTAAACGTAGAGCCGGATTTCGTTCTGGCGGGAGATCCGGATCTTTCACGATACAAGGTGCTTCTAGTACCGCCGCTTTACAGCGCCTCAGACTCTGTATTGCAGCAGATTGCAGATTACGTGAAGGGCGGTGGACAAGCGGTCGTTGCGTTTAAGAGCGGTTTCACAGACGAACACTCGACGGTACGAGACACGATGGCACCGGGGCCGTTGCTCGCCGCATGCGGCTTTCACTACCAGGAGTTCACAAATCTACCTGGACCGAAGCCGCTCACGCCGGATCCGTACGAAGTCGGCGAACAGAATATGGGTGCGGTTTGGGAAGAGTTTCTGGTGCCGGATACTGCAGAAACGGTCGCTTCTTTTGATGATCCTTACTGGCACTTTCCCGCGATTACTCGCAACAAGTATGGCAGTGGCACGTTGACGTATGAGGGCACATTTGTGACCGATACATTGCAGCGTGAGGTCATTCGCGATGTGCTAAAACGCGCGGGACTGACTGGCCCTGACCAGGATTTGCCGGGCGCCATCAGAGTTCGACACGGACGAAACGGGCAAGGGAAGGTTCTCCATTATTACCTGAATTTCTCCGGACAGGAGCAGTCGATCTCGTATCCATACAACACCGGTTTAGACCTGCTCACTGCAGCGACTGTGCAACCGGGGCAAGCTTTGACAGTCAAGCCGTGGGATTTGGCTATCGTGAGTGAACAATAGAGGAATGATGCAGGGGCAGCGCGGAAACTTTCAATGGCTGGCGCGCCGGCTCGCGGTTTCAATGGTGCTATGTGCGCTGTTCACTCGTCATGTTTGGTCGCAATCCCCGACTTCACCAGTCCCCGTTAGCGCGGATCCCTGGCAAGTTCCCTTAAGCCAAAACTTGGTGCCTCATTTCGAAGAGGCAAATGGGCGCAAGATGCTGTACGTAGATGGGAGGCCATTCACCGTTCTTGCGGTCGAGATTCCTTGGTGGGACCTCATATACGACAGATACAAGGAGACAGAGACCGCTTACGACGGCCTGTATCCCGCAGCGGCGAGGTTGGGGCTCAATGCCTTAAAAGTGCCAATCAAGTGGTCAATGGTTGAACCCCAGAAAGGGATTTACGACTTCTCGTACCTGGATCACGCCAAGAGCATGGCGGAACAAAACCACTTGAAGTTGATCCTGAACTGGTTCGGCCATTACGCCAGCGCTGATGGCACTATTTATGGGAATCTCACGGGCGAACTCTATATGCCGATGTACATCGTTTCGGACGAGAAGACCTACCCTCGCTCAGTGGATGCTGATGGAATCCCACACCACAACGTCATTTCCTATGATTATGAACCCATCGTAGAGAGGGAAACCGGCGCATTTCGAGCGTTCATGCGACACATTAAGGAGGTGGATTCGCAGACCCATACCATCCTAATGATTCAGGTTGAGAACGAGATTGCAGTGTTTGGAGAAGATCGTCATAATCCAAAACTTTGGCGCGATCATTCGCCCGCCTCCAACCAGCGATTCAAAGATCATGGTTTCACGGATGATCTCAAGTACAGCGCGTGGGACCTGAGCTACAACTGGATCCGGCGAATTACGGATGCCGGCGCGGCAGAATATCCGCTACCGTTTTTTCATAATT
>WNFJ01061369.1_pt1 | contig 14527 bp, 13 predicted proteins | sample 5400461 | NCBI WGS metagenome assembly WNFJ01 (sample SAMN13153349, study PRJNA577476) | soil metagenome | isolation source: 115 cm saprolite on Douglas fir-dominated hillslope | place: USA:California | collected 2013-09-17 | reverse complement strand
CGAGCGGCGGTGGATTCTGCACATAGCGCAGATGATGCGGCTGCTTCGGATCGTAGGCCATCAGATGCACGCGTTTTCGGCCCAGGACGTAGCAGCGATAGTAGGTTTCGAATTCGATGGCTTCCTGCGCCATCATCGTCAGATCGCGCGTCTGATCGTAGGCGGCAAAAAACTCCTCCCTGGAGTTGCACTTGTAAACGTCTTTCCATCCGCCGCCATAAGCCGGCTTCATGAAGATCGGGAATTTGAGATAGTCGAAGACCTCATCCCAGTTCACCCATTTCATATTGCGAAACGACTTGGCCTCGGTGTTAGGCGGATAGTGTTTGTGCGGCAGCAGTACGGTTCGCGGAACGGCAACGCCCACGGATTTCGCCACGAGATTGTCGAAGAACTTGTCGTCGGCCGACCACCACACCGGATTGTTCACGATGCGCACCCCGGAGGCCATCGCGCACTTCAGATACGTGCGGTAGAACGGGATCTCGTGGCTGATGCGATCGAGGATCACGTCGTACGCGAAAACGCCGTCATCCTTCAGGTAAGAAACTTCGACAGCCATCGCCTCGACGCGATCGCCTCCCTTTCGATTGATGGTCTCGATGAGCGCCCACGGAAAAGTGTCTTCCATCCCGAAGATCAGTCCGATTCGCTTTTTTCGCATATGGGCCTGCGAGTATAGAGTCTCCGCATGTACCGGGAGTACGGCAAGTGGTGGAGCCCTTCGTTGGGTCGGGACATGGAGTACTTGTGGTTCGGCAAGTTCGGCCGGCCGGTAATGCTCTTTCCCACTTCCGGCGGCCGTTTTTTCGAGAACGAGGATTTCAAGCTCACCGATTCGCTGGCAGATAAAGTCGATGCCGGCTACATCCAATTAGTGTGCGTCGACTCCGTCGATCACGAGAGCTGGTACAACCGCGGCGTACATCCGGGCGTCCGCGCAGCGCGGCACGCGCAGTACGATGCCTATCTGCGCAACGAGATGATTCCGTACACCTTCAATCGCGCGCAGCGCGGCGACCTCGTTGTCTACGGAGCAAGCTTCGGGGCCTATCACGCCGCGAATCTCGCCGGACGCTATCCCGATCTCGTCAGCCGCGCGATCTGCTTTTCAGGGCTGTACGACATCCATCAATTTCTCGACGGTTACTGGGACAACAACTGCTACTTCAACTGTCCGACCGCCTACATCCCGAACATGGATGGCGAATGGGCGGGCAAGTTGTCGCGCGTCGGATGGGTGATCGCAACCGGCGAGTACGACACGCTGGTGCAGAAGAATCGGGACTTCTCGAATCTCCTGTGGTCCAGAGGAATTCCAAATCACTCCGAGACGTGGGGCGGGGTGTTCGGCCACGACTGGCCGTGGTGGCGAGAACACCTCCGCCGATTTGTGTGAACCGTCATCGCGCCTGTTTATTCATGTACTCGCGGAACGTTGCCGCCGGCACGCTGCCTGAGATCGTCACCGAGTCATCCGTGCGCGAGACATTGAATCTGCGCAGGACGCTGACGAGATCCGGCTGTTTGTCCTGAGCCGCCAACCGCATCGCGGAAAGCGCGCCGCGGAGCGTGTCCTCGACGAGCTGCAGGGTCTCGGGATCATTCGACAAACCAAACGCGCCGAGCTTTAGCGCATCGCCGTTGTCAGTCGCCCACAGCGCGACGGTCGTGACCGTGCGCAGAGCGCTGTTGAACGCGGCGCCGGAAGTCGAATGCGACGACACGTGCGGCCCATCGGCGAATCGTTTGGCGCGCGCGACGTCGACGATCGCCCAGGCGGTGGCGTGCGGATCGATGCGCCCGAGGTCGCGGGCGAGGCCGCCGGCCGACATGAAGGATGTTCCGCCAGCAGAGCGAGCGGCCAGTCCTTCGATGACGGCGCCTTCGGTGCCGATGATCACGAGATGTGAATCGGGAAACGCGACGGCACCATTACGAGAGTCGTGCTCGTTCGGCAGGAGGAAATACGAGCCGTTCGGCGAATTCTTTTGCTCCGCGCCGCGCGCGACCAACGCCTGCACCAGCCGGGCGGTGTTGAAGCGGCCGTCGGCGGCGATCAGCACGTCGGCATCATGACCGAGCGGCGTGCGCAGCGTCGTCGCGACGACGAGGATGTCGATATCGCGGGTCGGCTGGAGGCCGGCCTCGCGCAGAAATCTCTCGGCATCGCCGTTCGTGCTGACCTTGTCGGTCTGTTGGAACAGCGTCGCGGAGAGCGGACTCGATCGCATCTCCGCGAGTTTGACGACGCCGACGGTGACGGCATCGTTCGGAATCAGTGAAAGCGCGTCGGTCTTCGCGAAGGCCGGAATCGCCAGGGCGAGCGCAGCGCAGGTGAGCAACAGTCTCTTCATTCAGAACTCCTTTCGTTGGAACAACCAGCAAGCCAAAGCGAGACAGACTACGCCGAAGGCGGCGGTAGTGATGAACGGCATCGGGCTGAGCGCCGCGGCGAGCCGCTCGGGGACTTGATTGCCCGAGACGTATGCCACGACCGCTTCGCCCAACTCCGCAGTCTTCGGAATGATCCAGTACAACGTGTTGATCAGCCACGCCTGCCATTCTTTCGAGACAGCGGCCGCGATCCGGTCGTGGCCGACGAGCATGATCGCGAAGAAGAACAGGCCATAGGTCGTCATGATCGATACCGCGGTCGACGACGTGACGACTCCGACGACGAACGCGAATGCCAGTAGCGTCGCGATCACGAACAAGATCACTGCGCCCGCCAGGAAGAAGCGCGGATGTACGACGTGCGTCTTCCACATCACGATCAGCCAGATTGCGCCGATGAGATAGAGGACGTTGCTGCCGGCCAGAATCAGCCCGGCCACGTAGCGGGAAAGAAGCAGCTTCACGCGCGACACCGGCCGTGACAGATATAGATCGACGGTACCCTTTTCCTGCATTCGCGGAACCAGATGCGCGGTCGCGAAGATCGCCAGGAACGTGCAGAGGAAGTAGAGGACTGCCGAGAAACCCGATTCGAAACCGAGGACCAGGCGCTCGATGCTGATGTGGTGGTCCGGTGGCATGTTCACGTCTTTGCCGAAAAGCGACGCGCCGGCGAGTGCGCCATTGACGATGTCGAGGTTGATCGCCGACGCGAAAATGATGATGAAAATCGTGGACAATAAAAAGTACGCGATGAGAGTCCAGCGCGCAGCGGCTTCCCGCATCACATCTTCGATGTTGGCAACTAAGACCTTCATGTGCGCACCAGGCCGACAAAGACATCTTCGAGCGTCGAGCGCATCGGCGTCAGCTCGCTGACCAGACCGCCGCGCGCGCGGATCTGATCGAGCATCGCGTTCAGTTGCTGCAGATCATCGATCGACAGCTCGATGTGGCCGTTGACGCGCTGGGCGTGGAACTGGGCCAGCAGCGCGTCGTCCATTCCGGTCGCGATCACCTTGTACTTCGCTGTTTGGCGCGTCAGGTCCTCGACGCGTCCCGCCGCTACGACTTTTCCCGAACGGAGCACCGCCACGCGATCGCACGTCATCTCGATTTCCGACAGGAGGTGCGAATTGACGAGGATCGCGGTCCCGTTTTTCGCTTGGTCGCGAAGGAGGTCGCGAATCTCGCGGCGTCCGACCGGATCAACGCCGTCGGTGGGCTCATCGAGCAGCAGCACGTTCGGCGAGTGAATCAACGCCGTGGCCAAGCCGAGGCGCTGGGTCATTCCTTTGGAGAATTTCTTGACGCGCACGTCCATCCACTGCGCGATGTTGAGCTTTTCGAGCAGCTCGATGCTGCGCCGCCTGATGGTCGCGGTGTCGAGACCCGACATACGCCCGAAGATCGACAGCGTCTGTCGCGCCGTCAGATAGCCCGGGATCTTGTGGCCTTCGGGCAGATAGCCGACGCGACGGCGGCTCTCGGGGTCGGAGACAGGGAGGCCGGCGATCCGGGCGCAGCCGGCGGTTGCGCGGGTGAGGCCGAGCAGGATCTTGACGGTGGTGGTTTTGCCGGCGCCGTTGGGCCCGAGCAGGCCGAACATTTGCCCTTGTGGCACGGAGAGATCGACGCCGTCGAGTGCTGTGAGCCGGCCGCGAAGTATCGAAGTGCGATAAACCTTGCGCAGACCCTGGACTTCAATGGCGGGAGCATCCATCGGCTTAGGTGTCTACGTGGGAAGGGGTATGGGGTTGCGCTGGTTCTGTATCATCGTCCGCCCACGCTGCAACCTATGTCTGACGCCGCAATATTCTTCGACCATACGCGCCGGCGCTGGTACTGGATCAAGCGCATCGGCACGCTGGCCGGGCTGTTCGCAGTCATCACGATCAGCGTGTGGCTGGTCAGCCTCTTCACGATCCCGTTTCTTCCCGGAATCGAAGGTATTACGACCCCGATCCGTCGCGCCGTAAAGCGAAGCTTGCGTCTGCCGCCTCACCTGACACGCTTGCAGTTGTTCGCGGCAAAGCAGGAGCGGAAGAAGCTTCTCGCACAGATCCAACACGACAATCAGGTTTACGCTGCACGGGCCGCCAAACCGCCGATCAAGGGCACCAACATCGTCGCAGCGTTCTACGCGCCGTGGCTCGAAACCGGACTGCACTCACTGAAGGCAAACGCGAGTCACATGACGCATCTCATGCCGTCGTGGGTCCATCTTCAGCCAGGTGCGAAGGGTCTCGACTTTCACGATTGGGATCCCGCGATGGTTCCGCACAACAACGACGTGTTGAAGATCGCACGGGAGAACAACCTCAACATCATGCCGGTGTTCAGCAACGCGCAGATGAGCGACTTCGATTCGGAGCGCGTGCACATTCTCCTGACCGACACGAAGGTTCAGACGGATCGCATCCTCGAGCTGCGCCGATGGGTGCTCATGAATCGTTTCCAGGGCATCAACGTCGATCTCGAGAACATCCCGGACGCGGACTATCCGCTCTACCTTCCATTCCTTAGGCACATGAAGACGTTGTTCGGGCAGTACAACCTGGGCGTCACCGTCGATCTCGAAGCTGGACGCGAAATGGATTGGCGCGAGGCATCTTCGATCTGTGATTTCGTCGTCGTCATGGCCTACGACGAACATGGTTCCGCGACGAAGGCGCCCGGCCCGATCGCGTCGATCGGCTGGTATCGGGGCGTGCTCGATCACGCCGTGCGCGATATCCCAGCGGACAAACTCGTCATCGGTCTTGCGAATTACGCTTACGACTGGGCTGATAACCGCGATTGGGCCGATCCGATGAGTTATCAGTCCGCGCTGTTCACGGCGGAGAAGTACCACGCCGGCGAGACGCCGGAACAGATCGTTGACTTCGACGACAAAAACCTCAATCCAACATTCGAATATGAAGACGATGCCGGCACGCATCACGTCATCTGGTTTCTCGACGCGGTGACGGCTGCCAACCAGTGGCTCCTTGCGCGGAACAAAGGTGTCCGCGGCATCGCCGTGTGGGTCCTCGGCTCCACCGATCCGTCGATCTGGGAGTTCATCGATCGCAGGACTCTCAACCGTCCTCCCAACACGAAGAAGCTGGAGACGGTCAACGTGCCGTACGACGTCGACTTCGAAGGCGAGGGCGAAATTGCCCACGTCTATTCGAATCCGATCAACGGTTCGCGGTCACTCGAAATCGACCCTGGTACCGGTTTGATCGTCGACGAGTCGTACCACACGTTCCCGAAGTCGTACGTCATCACCCGGAGCGGTTATCGCCCGAAGATGATCGCGCTCACGATCGATGATGGCCCGGCTCCGCCATACACGGACGAGATGCTCGATGAGCTCAAGAGCGCAGGAGTGAAAGCGACGTTCTTTCTGATCGGACAGAACGCTGAGCGGTATCCGAGCCTGGTCAAGCGGATCTGGAAGGAAGGTCACGAGATCGGAAATCACAGCTTCACGCATCCGAACATCGGCGCGATTTCCGAGCGTCAGGCGCGTCTCGAGCTGACCGCAACTCAGCGCGTTCTTCAGAGTCTGCTCCATCGTTCGACTCTGCTGTTCCGTCCACCCTACAACGCGGACGCAGAGCCGACCAGCAAGGAAGAAGTGACGCCGATTCAGATCGCGTCGGACATGCACTACATCACCGTGCTGGAGTTCATCGACCCGCAGGACTGGAACACGCAGACCGTGGAGAATGGCTCCGTTCACCATCGGACGGCCGAGGAGATGCTGCAATCCGTGCAGCAGCAGCTCGCAATGGAACACGGCAGCAGCATTCTTCTGCACGACGGGGGCGGCGATCGCAGCGAAACAGTCAGGCTGATTCCGCTCCTGGTCACAGAGTTGTCGAAGCAAGGCTACAAGTTCGTGACCGTTTCGGAGCTCATCGGCAAGACGCGCGATGAAGTCAATCCGCCGGTCGGCAATAGCGACAAGCTGCTTCTCGCAAACGATCGGATCGTGTTCGAAGCGATCTACATCTTCGAGCTCTTTCTCAGCATCGCCTTCGTCACGGCGATCGTCCTGGGCGCCCTTCGCGTTTTCTTCGTGACGGTGCTCGCGCTGATTTCGACGTATAAGGCGCGCCGCGCGAAATTCGACGATGCTTATCGGCCGGCGGTCAGCGTCGTGATTGCGGCTTTCAACGAGCAGAAGGTGATTTCGCGAACGATCCGCGCTGTTTTGTCCAATCGCTACGAGCCACTCGAGATCATCGTCGTCGACGACGGATCGAGCGATGGCACGTCAGACGAAGTCATTCGCGACTTCGCAGATCATCCAAACGTTCGTCTTCTCACCCAGCCGAACGGCGGCAAAGCCTCGGCACTGAATCGCGGAATCGCGGACGCAACCGGCGAGATCATCATCGCGCTCGACGCCGACACGATCTTCGGCCGTCACACCATCGCTTATCTCGTGCGCCATTTCGTGAATGACAATGTTGGCGCGGTCGCCGGAAACGTGAAAGTCGGCAATCGCATCAATCCGCTGACGTACTGGCAATCGATCGAGTACGTGACGAGCCAGAATCTCGATCGACGTGCTTACACCGTGATCAATTCCGTCAGCGTCGTTCCAGGCGCCGTCGGAGCGTGGCGACGCGAGGCGATCGTACAGGCGGGCGGTTATACGACCGACACGATGGCCGAAGACATGGATCTGACGTGGCGAATTCGCAGAAATGGCTGGCGGATTGAGACCGACAGCGACGCCGTCGGATACACCGAGGCTCCGGATAGTTTCCGGGCGCTTTTCGGTCAGCGCTTCCGATGGGCGTTCGGAACGCTGCAATCGTTGTGGAAGCATCGCCGCGCTCTCGGCCGCTATGGCTGGTTCGGGCGTGTGATGCTGCCATCGCTGTGGTTGTTCCAGGTGCTCTTCCAGGCGCTGTCGCCGCTGATCGACCTGCAGATCATCTGGACTCTGAGCAACGTCGTGGGCATGTGGCTATGGCACGGGCAGCAGACGCGCGATTGGCAGCCGCTTCCGCAGGCGCTCGCCTCGCTCTACATCATCGGCTTCATGTATGCGTTCTTCTTCGTCGTCGAGCTGATCGGATCGTTCGTCGCGTTCAAGCTCGATCGCGAAGACAACCGCGTGCTCCTCTGGCTCTTCTGGCAAAGATTCCTGTACCGGCAGTTGATGTACGGTGTCCTGATCAAGTCGCTCAAGACAGCCGCCTCCGGCATCCGCGCAGGATGGGGAAAGCTCGATCGGAAAGGCACGGTCGAGCACATGCCGGACCCGGAGATTGTCACATCATCCTGAGCCCTCATAGACGGCGAAGGACGGAGTCAGCGCGCTGCAGCCGTGACGTGCACTGCCTGGCACCGGTTCTCGACCATATTCCAATCGATATTCGACAGGAACGCGTCGATGTATTTCGGCCGGTCCGCAGGCTTGTAGTCGAGCAGGTACGCGTGCTCCCAGACGTCCATCACGAGCAGCGGAACGAATCCCGCGATGTTGCCGGTCTCGTGCAGCTCGATCCAGTGATTCGACACCAGTCCTGCTTTCGGATCGAGATAGCAGATCGCCCAGCCGACGCCTCGCATTTTTCCCACGCTCACGAAATCAGTCCGCCAGATTTCGTAACTCGGAAAAGTCTTCTCCACTGCACTGCGGAATTTTGATCCGCGGGCGGAATCGCCACCGCCGCCCTTCTTCATGTTTCCGAAGTAGTACTCGTGGAGGACCATTCCGTTGTATTCGAATCCGAGGCGGCGGGTGAGCTCGGAGTAGGCCGGCATTTCCTCTTTGTCGACCTGGCCGTCGGACAAAATCGCCGCGATGCGCGCGCTCAGGTCATTCGTCCCCTTGACGTAGCCTTCGTAGAGTTTGAAGTGCATTTCGAGCGTCTCGTCGGAAATGCCATTCAGTCCGCTGAGATTGAATTGTTGAGGTTTGTAGATTTTAGTTTCCATGCACCGGTGTGGTGCATATCGCGCACCTACGCGGCGCAGCGGAAGGTCGCGTAGACGTAGGGATAGTTCGGACGGAACCAATTACGGAAACTGCGGCGGACCAAATCCCGGGAGGTGGCCGGCGACGCGCCTTTCAGCACGTAATGCTGCCCATCAAAAAAATCGATTGAGTAATTCGGATACGACGCCATCGGACGGAATCCCGGGAAGCCGTCGAAGATTGTCGAGGTCCATTCCCAACCGTTGCCGACGAGATCGTGGATCCCCCATGCGCTCGCGCCCGCTGGATACGAGCCGACCGGGACCGGATCCCAGTTCGTGAAATTGAAATTGCCGCGCGTTGCATCGGGCGCTTCGTTGCCCCACGGATAGAGGCGTTCTTCACCGGATGGATTCCCGAACGCCGCCCGCTGATACTCGGCTTCGGTCGGCAGCCGCTTGCCGCGCCAACGCGCGAACGCTACCGCTTCATCGTGCGTCGCGTACACGGGCGCATCGAGTGGCAGCGGCGTCAGCTCGAACATTCCGCGCCAATACCATTGGCCATCGCGACGGGCCCAGAAATGCGGCGGCTCTGCGCCGGTTGCGCGCATGTAGTCGAGATATTCACCATTCGTGACGTTGTATCGATCGACCTCGAATAGCGGGACTTCGACGCGGTGGGCAGGGAACTCGTTATCCCACCCGAAGCCGGTGTCATTGCCGAGGGTCGCGACGCCAGCGGGGATGGGGATGGCCTTCGGAGTGCGGTGCCTTGGCACCGCCTTGAAGGCGGCGGCAAGCCGCCGCACTCCGAAGGCTTTCCGCGGAGTTTTTTTCTCGTACGGCATCTCGTGGAACATGTACATCAGCGTTTCCTGATGCATTTGCTCATGCTCGAGGATCGCGATCGCCGCTTCGCCGCCACGCAGTTGCGGAACGTCATCGTCCTCGATCGTTGCCTCGGCAAGTGCACGCTCGATCAAGGCATCCGCTTTCGCTCCGTACTCCTGCACACATCGCCGCGACGGCCATTGATCCGCTGGAGGCTTCGCGGCGTCGGCGCTTTCGGGATCGATGCCGCGCTCGAACAGGACTTCGTAGCCGGCGTCGACGCCAGGCTGTTTCAGCGCGAGCTTGATGAGCGTGTTGATGGTGAACGCCGGCAGGTGACCCTCGTAGAAGACGATCGGATTGCGGAGGAGGATTGGGCGTTCGTAGTAAGTCTCCGGTTTCGGGATCGCGAAGACCTCCCGGGTTCGCGCACGACCATCGTGGAACCAGCGCAGCAGCATCTCGCGATCGAGCGCCATGGCGCGAGATTCTACGTCGACACCGTTTCGGCGATGGGGACTTCGATCACTCGAAACGGTAGCTGATCGGGAAATTTTCGTTTGAGAAGCGGCAGCGCGACGTTGTAGACGGCGGCATTGCCTTTTGTGCGTCCTTCGAGAGTGCCGTGGTGCGCGTGGCCGTGAAAAACCGTGCTGACGCGATAGCGATCGACGGTTTCCTCGAGCCGGGTCGATCCGAGGAACGCGATGATCTCAGGCGGTTCGCCCTCAACGGTCGCCTGGATCGGCGAATAGTGCAGCACCGCGATTTTTTGCGGAGTTCGAAGGCGCGCGAGAGCTGCTTCGAGCTTCAGCGCTTCCTCGATGGTCTCGTGGACGAAGTGCTTGATGATCTCTTCGCCCCACGCGCCGAGCGCGCGCCGTCCGAAGCCGCCGCCGAATCCTTTCACCCCGCCGAAGCCGACGCCTTCGATCTCGATGGAGTTCCCGTCGAGCATGGTCACTCCGGCGTCGGTCATGATTTTGACGATCTCGTCCTGCTTGCCGCTCTCGAAATCGTGATTGCCGAGAACGCCGATGGCGGGAATGCGAAGTGAAGTCGTGATGTCCTTCGCGAGGATCTTCGCCTCCTCAAGGGCGCCGTAGTCGGTGAGATCACCGCACAGAAGAAGCACGTCCGCCGACTGCGTGATTTTTGCGAAAATCTCGGCCATCGCTCCCTGCGACGTCTTCTTGACGTGAATGTCGGCAACCGCCGCGATGCGGAGCTTTTCCTTCTCGGCCATCACTTGCTTCCGTCCTGATCGATGCCCGCCGTCCAGTGCGCTATCTCCTCGGCGTTCATGTTTCCTTCCGGTTGCTGCCGTGCATCTTTGTAGCCACGATCATCGACATCGACTAAATATTGCTGGCGCGAGAGGATCGTTCCGTAGCAGATTTTTTCCTTCGCGTCTCCAAGCCGGGTCTCAGCTGAGACCCGTTCCGCCATCTCGTCCATCACCGACGTGGGGATCTTCGACCGGTGAGACGGGTAAATAAAGCCGAACAATATAAGGTGTGCGTATAACGCGCGCCAATACTCGGCATAGCGATCGATGAGTCGCCGCCAGTCGAGCTTGTCGCCGAGGGCGTAGATGACGTGCGCGACGTCGGCGCCGTCGTAGCGCTCTCGCTCCATGATCAAGCCCTTCGACCAGATCATCTCCTCTGCGGGAATGAGCTTCACCTCCATATCAAGGACGCGGCCGGGCACGGCGTATTTGAACCAGAGATCGTCGACCGTCGCGACACCGTTGCCGGCGCTGAAAATCAGATCGATGAAGCTCTCGCCCTTGAATGCCTTGCCGAGCCAGTGGGGGAAGCTGAGGTCCGTCTCATAACCCGCGCGGCCGAGGATTTTCGCGGCGCGGGGAAAGTCAGAGCGGCGGATGAAGATGTCGAAATCCTTGGTGTGGCGCTCGATCCCGGTGTAGCGCGCAAAGGCATACGCCCCGCCGACGAGGTACGGAAGGTTTTCCTTATCCAGCAGACCGAGCGCGTGACGGTAAAAGTCGCGGCTTTCCTTATCCAGGATCGCCGCTGGGGCGCTTGCGATGGGCGACATTCCCCGGGAAAGCTGCACGCCGCATGCCGCCTACGGCCGAGCTCCCTCCGCCCACGAGACTGCAAACCAGATGGCGGCGTCGGGCCGCCGCGACCACTTTTCATACTTCTCCATCACGCGATCAAACGCCTCCGCGTCAAAGAGCGACATGCCGATGATCGTCTCGCGTGCGCTCCGCACAACGCCGGCCATGTTCGCTGCCAGAACGTCGAAGATTTCCATCCCCGCGCAGCCGCCGAAAAAGATCCACGTGTTGCGCTTGGGAATCGCCCCCGCCTCGTGCAGGAGCGCGACGAGACGACGGCCGACATATGGATCGTTGCCGATCCGGTCGTAAGTCCTGATGTAGGCGTTCCACAGATCCGTCATGCCGGGCGATTCAGGCCAGAGTCGCAGCACGCCATGATCGTCATCCGCAAGAACAATTCGACCGCCAGGTTTGACCGCGCGAACCATCGTCTGGACCACGCGCAACGGATTGGGGACGTGCTCGAGGATGAAGCGAGCATGCGCGAGGTCGAATGATCCCCACTCATCGCGCGGGAGCTCGAGGTTGAGAACATCGCCGCGACGAAATTCGACGGCGCTCGCCTCGTCCTCTGCCGCCGCGATGCGCTGTGCGCCCGCGAGCTGCTCCTCGTTGCGTTCAATGCCGAGAACGCGACCGCGAGGGACTGCGCGTGCCATCGCGCGCGTGAACTGTCCCAGTCCCGAGCCGAAGTCGATGATGCGCTCATCGCCTCGCAGTGCCATCTCGCGGAGAGACGCTTTGTTCAGCAGAACGTCATTGAGCAGAGAGAGGCGGCGCTGTTCTTCGGCTGCGGTTCCGTGGATGTATACGGACTCACTCATGACCTTTCACCACAGACACACAGAGTTCGCAGAGACCCCGAGTCCTCTGTGCCTCTGTGGTGACGGTTCTCATACGGCGTTCTCAACCGGGAAGCCGGCTTCGACCCAGGCCTCAAACCCGCCGGCCAGCGGCCGGACCGGTGAGAACCCCTTGTCGATCAGCATGCGCGCCACACGGGCGGCGGTGGCTTCGTTTGGTCACGTGCAGTAGACGACGATCTCACGTCCCGATCCGAGGTTCTCGAAGCTCTCGAGGTTGACCGCGGATGGAATCCGTTGTGGATCCCGTTTGCGGGCGCTCTCGCTGCGCGCGTCGACGATCAACGGGTGAACTCCGCGGTCCATCATTTCCTTCAGCTCATGAACAGAAACACGCGCCATGCGAAGTTGTTTGTAAAAGTTCTGTCGCTGTGCCCATTTGAAGAAGATGAAGATGGCGATGACCGCGATGACGATCCCAACCGCCCACCCACCCAGGTTCTCGAGCGCCACGATCACGCGGTCGATGACGTGGTGAAAAGCGCGCCCAATCGCGACGGCGCTCCCCACCCACACCAACGCGCCGATCGCGTCATAAATCAGGAACGCGATGGTCGATTGCCTCGCGGCACCGGCCAGCGGGGGTGCAACCGTGGAAAAACCTGGGACGAATTTCGCGAACAACAGCGACTTGAGTCCCCAACGTTCGAATTTCGACTCCGTATCGCGGACGCACGAATCAGGCGACAGCGATATGCGGCACAGCGTCTTCAAAACCCGGTAGCCGTAGTGCCGGCCGAGCATGAACCAGATCCAATCAGCGATCAGCGACGCAAAGACGGACGCGAATAGGACGTGTGTCGACGAGATCTGGTTTTCACGCGAGAGTGCGCCCGCAACGATCAGCGTCGGAACTGCGGGGACCGGCACGCCGAGCTGTTCCAAAAGAACATTAAGGAAAACGAGCGGGACGCCATGTCGGACGACGAGCTCGAACAGCCGCATTGCCGGATTCTAACGGCGAAACAGCCAGAGCAGCAGTGAGAGGACGATCGAGAGCAGAATTGAGGTCACGATTGGAAAATAGAAAGTGAAGTTTCCTCGCCGATACACGAAATCGCCCGGCAGGCGGCCGAGGCCAAGTCCTCCGAAGGCAGTGAGCGCAATGCCGGCGAGCAGAAGCAGACCGCCAACCAACATCAGCACGCGTCCGAGCTCCCGTGTCACGAGCTAACTCCTTCTCAAACTTCGAGTCTAAGGCCAGTGGGATGCAGACGACTGACGTAGCGACCGTAAGCCGGGCGCGGGCCGGTGACTCCGACGCCTTCCGGTTGCTCGTCGAGCAACACAGTCGTCTCGTTTTTCGAGTTGCTTATCGAATGACAGGAAATGAGCACGATGCCGACGATGTGGTTCAAGAGACGTTCCTGCGCGCGTACAAACAGCTCGGCAGGTTCGAGGAGCGCGCGAACTTCGGCACGTGGTTGCATCGCATCGCCGTCAACTGCGCGCTCGATCTTTTGCGTTCGCGCGGCCGGCTCGATCGCCATTACGGCGGCGATCCGGAGGAGGCCGAGATGATGGGCGCAATCAGCAGCTCTGATCCGCAGCAGGATCGCCTTTTACTCAGCGCGGAGCTGCGCAGTCACGTCACGGCCGCGATGGAAAAACTCAGTGGGAACGAGCGCACCGCGTTCGTCCTGCGCCATTTCGAAGGGATGCCGGTGGAAGAGATCGGCAAGACCCTGGGCATCCAGGTAAATGCTGCGAAGCACACGATTTTTCGCGCGGTGCGCAAGCTTCGCGAATCGCTGGAGCCGTTTGTGAGGTCCTCGACATGCAACATCTGACGGAACAAGAACTGGTATTGCATCACTATCACGACGAAGACTCGCCAGCGGCGGTCGCGCAGCATCTGGCCGCATGCGATGTCTGCCGTGCCGAATACAACTCGATTCAACGCGTGCTCGCGCTCGTCGACGAGATACCGATTCCCGAGCGCCCTGACGGTTACGGCGAACAGATTTGGACGCGGCTTCGCTGGAAGCTCGGAAGCCCACGCCGGCAAAACACGTGGCGATCGCTTCTCGCTGCGGCCGCGATCATCGCGATCGCATTTTTCGCCGGGCAGTGGTGGCAAGCGCGCAACATTGCGCCGGCGAACGTCGCAACGATCAATACAGCCGCCGCCAAGGTTTCTCAAAGCGATTCACAGAACCGCGTTCTGTTTGTCGTCGTCACCGATCATCTCGACAGCTCCGAACGGATGCTGATGCAGGTCGTGAATTCCGACAGCAAGCGCGGACTCGACCTCACCAGTGAGCGCGGGCGGGCGGAAGAGCTCGTGGCGTCGAATCGGATTTATCGCCAGACGGCTGCGCAGCGCGGAAACGATCGCCTCGCCAGCCTGCTATCTGATCTCGAACCGGTGCTGCTCGAGATCGCACACTCCGACGGCAAATTGTCGCCCGAGGAA
>WNFJ01152036.1_pt1 | contig 14528 bp, 13 predicted proteins | sample 5400461 | NCBI WGS metagenome assembly WNFJ01 (sample SAMN13153349, study PRJNA577476) | soil metagenome | isolation source: 115 cm saprolite on Douglas fir-dominated hillslope | place: USA:California | collected 2013-09-17 | reverse complement strand
TTCAGAGCGAGCCGCCACAACGTCAAAAATGACCAAAGTCGGTTCTAACCGACTTTGGTACGGCGGCGGGATGGATTTCTGATCGACGTTTTCAGGCGAGACGGAAGCGATGGCCCGGGCGCAATCCCGGGCCATTTGCTTTGGCGCAAGGGCGCTTGCGCGACGCACTTGCACGAAAGCAAATGGCCCGAAAACACCAACGACCACGCATGAGAGGGCGCGCGTACATCCGGCGTCGCCTGCTCAAGATCGTGGCCGTCACGCGATGAGGCTTGAAGGCTTCATCGCTCCGCTCGACAATGCCTGATTCAAGTGAAGGTTCCATGACGTGCACCGCTCGTGCCGGCGCGTCCCGGCCGAAATTCTCCGACGTCCCGCCGCGCGGTCGCTCGCGGGGCATCATGCTCAATCCGCGTAGGCGAACTTCGGCTGCCAGCCGGCGCTGCCTTCGGGAATGAGATCGAGGAAATGCCAAACGCTGCAGAAATCATCGCCGGGGGAGAACGAAGTATCGGCGACCCGAAAGAGCTTTCCGCCTTGGCGTTTGAAGACTGAAACGCCGGGCGCGAAGCCGTTATCCCGGCGATAGCCCATGTCGGCCGCAAACGTCGTGCCCTGATGCGACACCATGGGGAACTTCCAATGGCGGCTGCCAGCGAATTTCTGCTGCTTGGCGGGTTCATCGGGCGAGGAGACCACGAAGGCCGCCCGATTGCGCAGATGATCGTACGCGCCGTTGAAGCCGTCCGCCCACAGCGTGCAATAGGCGCAGCCCGTGCCCATATTGTGCACCACGAACAACGTGTCCTTGTCGCCGAACAGCGCTGACAGCCGAGTCGTTCCTCCCGGGACCGCGAATTCGTAGTCTTTCACCGCTTCCGGCTCGCTCGATGCTTGCGTTTCGCGCATCTTCCGGCGCAGGCCCGCGATCTCGCGACGGTATCGGGCAAGCTTCTCGGCCGTGTCCTTGTATGTCATTGCCTTCATCCTCTACATGCACGCTGCGTTTCAATCGGTATATTCGTCGTGACGCCGCAGCCAATTGCTGTGGAACGGCAGATTGGCTTCATCGCGTCCCTTGGGCACCAGATCGAGGAGCTGATAGGCCCCGTTCAACATATCGAGACCGCGCGCATAGCACGAATAGGTGTGGAAGACGGCGCCCCGACCGTCGTTGCAAAACACGCTGATGCCGGGAGCCTCGGACGCGTAGGGCTTCTGCCGCGTGTAATTATACTCGGCCTCGCCTTGCGCCAGCTCCTCGGGCGTGTGCGAGACCTGATAGTCGCGGTTGAAGTTGTTGCCGAACGAGGAGAGCCATTTGAAGCTCCAGCCCCTGCGCTTGCGGTAGGCCGCGAGCTTGTCGAGCGGGGCCCGCGAGACGGCGACCATGGTCACATCGCGGTGCTTGAGGTGCACGATGATGCCGTTGAAATTGTCGGCCCAAAACGAGCAGCTCTTGCAGCCCGCGTCCCAGCTCGGATCGAACATGAAGTGATAGACGATGAGCTGGCTTCTGCCCTCGAACAGCTGCGCCAGCGTCTCCTTGCCATTCGGCCCCTCGAACACATAAGGCCTGTCCACCCGCACCCAGGGAAGATCACGCCGCTTTTGGCTGAGCTCGTCGCGCAGCCTCGTGAATTCCTTCTCCTGGGCGAGCAGTTCCTTGCGCGCCTCGGTCCAGGCTGCGGGCGTAGCGATCTTGTGCTTCTCCATTTTCGATCCTCCTCTTTTGAGCCTTACTTGCGCCGGCCTGCGCCGCGCCGCGGCGCGGGTCGTCCGGCAGACGGCGGCTTGCGCGTTCGCTTATGCTCGATGTCCTCCAGCGCGACCGCCAACAGGTTGAATTGCTCCTGCCAGTACTTGCTGTAGCGATTGAGCCAGATGGCGGCGTCGAAGATCGGGCCGGCGTCCAAGCGGCATCGGCTGATCCGCCCGGTTCGCTCCTGGTTGACGAGACCGGCGCGAACCAGGACCTGGATATGCTTCGATACCGCCTGCAGCGAGATCGGGAAGGCCGCGGCGATTTCCGAAACCAAAAGCTCGCGACCGCTGAGCCGGCCCAGAATGGCGCGCCGGATCGGGTCCGCAAGCGCCGAAAACACCTCGCTCAGGCGGGTGTCGTCGTCGGTCCGGTGCGTCTGGTCGGCAAATCGAAGTTGTGCCCGCATGCCGGCATAATATCAACCTTCGAGTTGATAATCAACCATACGGTTGATTATTATCCGCCGCTACGGGAGCAGGTGTCCAGATACCTCCATTTTGGCAGAACAAACCCGAATTTCACGAATGAAATCAAGGAGCGTCGGGGCGCCTCTTGCGGGCGGCAGCGATGGTGGGAGCAACGGTAGGGCGGGCCACAAGGGCCGCCCGACGCGGATCGTGGCCCGACGCCGGCCCGCCAAGCCCGTTCACACCATCCGGTACATCACCACCGCGTCGACCAGGCCGAGGCGCGGATGCGCGAACGCCGCCGGCAGCCGCCCCACGATCTCAAATCCAAAGCTCTGCCACAACGCAACCGCGCGCGCATTGCTGCTGACGACAAAATTGAATTGCATGGCGCGGAAGCCCCGCGCGCGCGCGTGCTCGAGCGAATGGGCGCACATGGCCCGCGCCACGCCCCGCCCGCTCGCCTCCGGTGCGGTCATGTAGCCGCAATTGGCGACATGCGAGCCGCCGCCCTGTTGATTGGCCCGCATGTAATAGGTGCCCAGCACGTTACCGTCCTGCTCGGCAACGAAGACCTCGTGACCGGGCGATTTCCAATAGGACAGCGCCTCGGCGCGGCTCAGGTCGCGGGACAAGGGATAGGTTTCGCCGGCGCGGATGGTCGGGCCGATGATTCCCCAGATCGCGTCATCGTCGCGCGCTTGCGCCGGTCGGACTTGCATGGACCTATGTTGACAACGGAAAGGCCGATTGAAAAGAGAGTCACGCTTGGCGGATTTCGGCGATGACACCATGCAGATTATCGAAATGCCGCCGGAACCGGCCGCAATTCCCCAACGACGTGCCCGGCGATGTTCTTGATCGGCGGGCGCAGCACGCCTTCGAGCGCGGCCGCTTGCGCCGGATCGAGCATGCCGAGCCTGACCAGGATGGCGCCCATGGCGACGTCGGCTGCGCGGCCGGCGCCATCGCTGATCTTGAGCGCGACACCGAGCCCGTGTTGCGGCAGCGCCGCGCAGGACACTCCCTCGGCGCCCGGCTTGAGCCGAACCGTCGCGGCCCCGACGCGCATGACCTCGCGGGTGAACCTGCTGGTGCCGGCGACGATCAGGAACTCCGCCGCCATCGCATCGAGGATGCGTCGCGCCGCTGCGGCGCGCTCGGCGGCAAGCCCCGCTGGATCGGCCAACCGCGCCATGGCGCGCGCCATGGCTTTGAGCGGGATGCCGACAACCGGAATGCCGCAGCCGTCGGTGCCATGCGGGGCGCGCTCCAGATCAAGGCCGGTCATGGACGACAGCGCCGCCAGCACCCGCCGCTGAGCCGGATGTCCCGCGTCGATGTAGCCGCGCGTCGACTCGCCGCGATACCTGGCCGTGGACAGGAACCCCGCATGCTTGCCCGAGCAGTTGTTGTGAAGCGGCGAGGGTGACTGACGGGCGCGGACAAGCGCCTGCGCTGCCGCCTGCTCGATGGGTGCGTCCGCGCCGCACTCGAGATCGTCCGGGGCGAGCCCGATCCCGTTGAGCCAAGCTTCCACGGCGGCGACCACCGCCGGCGTGCCGTTGTGGGAGGCGCATGCCAGCGCGATCTCCTTGACGCCCAGGCGGTAGTGCTCGGCGGCGCCGGTTTCGACCAATGGCAGCGCTTGCAGCGGCTTGATTGCGGAGCGGGCATAGACCGGGTGCTCGACATCGCCCTGCGCCAGCACGACGCGGCCCGCGGCATCGACGACCGCGTAGGCTCCGCAGTGATGGCTCTCCACCATCTCGCCGCGCAACGCTTCGACAAGAATGGGCTCGGGAGAGCTCCAGGTCACTGCTTCACCCTGGGTTAGAGATGCAGATGGGGATTGTCAGCATGCCATCAATCGAGCGTGCGGCGGAAGCGCGTCACGGCGACCGTCATGGCGATCAGCATCAGGCCGCCGAGCGCGAGCGTGTCGAATTGGAGATCGGCAAGCGTCGATCCCTTGAGCATGATCGAGCGCACGATGCGCAGATAATGGGTGAGCGGGAGCGCTTCGCCGACCCACTGGGCCCATCGCGGCATGCCGGCAAACGGAAACATGAATCCGGACAAAAGAATGTTGGGCAGGAAGAACATCATCGACATCTGCATTGCCTGCAGCTGGTTTTGCGCCAGCGTCGAGAACGTGTAGCCGATCGAAAGGTTGGTGGTGATGAACAGCGTGCTGAGCGCGGCCAAGAGGGCGAGACTGCCGACCACCGGAACGCCGAACAGGGCGATGCCGATGCCGATGATCAGGCTCGCCTGAACGAATCCGACGATGATGTAGGGCACGATCTTGCCGAGCATGATCTCGATCGGCGTGATCGGCATGGCGAGCAGGCTCTCCATGGTGCCACGCTCGATCTCGCGCGTCACCGACAGCGCCGTGAAGATCAGCATGGTCATGGTGAGGATGGTGCCGACCAGCCCGGGCACGATGTTCAGCGCCGTCGTGCCGGCTGGGTTGTAGCGGGCATGGGTGCGAATTTCGAAGGCCGCGGGGCCGGCATCGGGGATGTCACGGTCGTGCCGGAGCGCGGTGGTGACCAACTGGCCGAGCGCCGCCATGGCGGAGCCGGCCGCCACAGGATCGGTCGCATCAGCAGCGACCAGCAGCGCCGGACGATCGCCGCGCCGCACCGCGCGCTCGAAATTCGCCGGTATCTCGATGGCGAACAGCACGGCGCCGGAGGCCAGCAGCCGGTCGAACTCGACCTCGTCGCTCACTTGGTGCGTGACTTGGAAATAATCGGTGTTCTCCAGCGCCTTGAGGATCGAACGGCCGAGGTCGCTCTGTTCCTGCAGCAGCACGGCGGTCGGCAGATGGCGCGGATTGGTATTGATGGCGTAGCCGAACAGCATGAGCTGGACCAGCGGAATCATGATGATCATGGCAAACGACACGCGATCCCGGCGCAGCTGGATGAATTCCTTGATCAGCATCGCCGCGGTGCGAAGCCAGAAGCCGCCGCCGATCGGGACGCGAGCCTGGGTTACTGGAGCTTGTGTGATTGAATTTTCGGTCGTTGAAACTTGGGTCATTGGAAATTGTCCTGCGACTTGGCCATGAGATCGATGAAGACGTCTTCCAGCGTCGGCCGCGAGCGCGTCCAGATGAGCCCCGGTCGGTCGCGATAGGGCGCGATGGCCGCTTCCAGCGCCGCCTGATCGCGTCCCGACACATGCAGGCTCGTTCCGAACGGCGCCACCATGTCGATGCCCGGCCGGGCTGCAAGCTCCTCGGCCAATCTTGCCGGTCCGGCGCCGTCGGTGGTGCTGACCTCATAGGTGGTGAGATGCGAAGCGGCGATCACCTGCTCGACCGTGCCGTGCGCCAGCAGGTTCCCGTAGGCGATGTAAGCGATCTCGTGGCAGCGCTCGGCCTCGTCCATGTAATGCGTCGAGACCAGCACGGTGAGGCCCTCGCCGGCCAGCGCGTGAATCTCGCTCCAGAACTCGCGCCGCGCCTTCGGGTCGACGCCGGCGGTCGGCTCGTCGAGCAGCAGCAGCTCGGGGTTGGGCAGTGTGCAGGCGCCGAGCGCCAGGCGCTGCTTCCATCCGCCGGACAGTTCGCCGGCGAGCTGCCCCTCGCGGCCGCCGAGCCCGATCCGCTCGATCATGGCGCGCGCGGCCGCAACCGGATTGCGCAGCCCATAGAGGCGAGCGACGAATTCGAGATTCTCCCGCACCGAGAGGTCCTGATACAGGCTGAAGCGCTGCGTCATGTAACCGACATAGTGCTTGATCTGATCGGACTGCGTGATGATGTCGAAGCCCAGGCAAGTGCCGTGACCCTGGTCGGGCGTGAGCAGCCCGCACAGCATGCGGATGGTCGTGGTCTTGCCGGAGCCGTTGGGACCAAGGAATCCGTAAATGGTACCGCGCTTCACCCGCATGGACAGATCGCGCACGACCGTTCGCCCGTCGAACGACTTGGTCAGGCCTTCGACGTCGATCGCGATGTCCGGCGCCGCCGTCACCGTTGCACCTGACGCTCACCGGCTGGCCGACGCGCAGTCGATCCGGGCGTTGCGGGCGCGCTTCGATCATAAAGACGAGCTTGGCGCGCTCCTCGGTGCTGTAGATCACCGGGGGTGTGAATTCCGAGCTGCGGGACATGAAGCTCACGGTGGCGGTGAGATCGGCGGCACAGCCGTCGCACTGGACGTTCACCGCGTCGCCGAGCTTGATGCGCGGCAGAACCGCTTCACCGACGAAGAAGCGCACCTTCAGATTTTCCGGCGGCAACAGCGCGACCACCGGCTTGCCGGTCGGGACCATTTCGCCGACGCGGAAATAGATTTGCTCGACGCTGCCGGTGACCGGGCTGGAGACCTTGCGGCGATCGAGCCGCGTCTGCGAGGAGTTGAGCCTGGCCTGGGCGGTGCGCAATGTCGCCTCCGCATCCTCCAAGTTCTTCTGCGTGCCGGCTTGCGTCTTGAACAGATCTCGCGCGCGATCGTAGGCCTGCTGCGCATTCTTCAGGGCAGCGTCCTGCATCTGCAGATCGGCCTTCTGCAGATCGGCATCCACAGTGAAAAGCGGCGCGCCGGTTTCGACCGGATCGCCTTCGCGCACCGAGAGCGTCTCGACCCGGCCGGTTTCGTCGGGGCTGACGAAGATGAGATCTGCCTCGATCCAGCCTTGGAAGGTCGGATCATTGCCGGCCTCGCATCCCGTCAAGACCAGCGCGAGCGCGAGCCCGATGGCCACGCGGCCGAAATTCATTTCGCTCTCCCTTCGCCGAACAGAAGATCGAGATGGGCGCGCATCAAGGCCCGCACGTCGAGCGGATCATGCCGTTCGAATAAGCCGTTCCAGATGATGGCGACGATGCCGGGCGCACCCAGCAATTGCGGGAACCGGATGATGGCGTCGCTGCGCAATTCTCCGCGCTCCAGCGCGCGCGCCAGCAGCGCACGGACCGCGGCAATGATGCGCGAAAGCACCTCGCGATAATAGAAATCGGCCAGTTGCGGGAAGCGCGGCCCCTCGCTGATGATGAGCCGGATGATGTCCTTGCGGCTGGTGCCATAGACCTCGCGCACGAACACCTCGACCGCCCGCTCCGCCACCGCGCGCACCGGCAGGTCGAGCGCGAGCGCGGTTTCAAGGGTGGCGACGACGGGGCTCATCTCGGAGCGGATCAGATCCTGGAACAGCGCCTCCTTGTCGCGGAAGTAGAGGTAGATCGTGCCCTTGGCGATGCCGGCCGCATCCGCCACATCGTCCAGCCGGGCGGCCGCGAAACCGCAGGCGGAGAATTCCTGCAGCGCGGCGGCGAGGATGGCCTGGCGCCGCTCGGCCCGCCGGCCGGCACGCGGGCCCTCTGCAGCCATGGCTCGGCGCGGGCGCCTCGCCTTGCTTCCGCGGCTTGCGGTTGCGGACTTACCCATGCCCGGCCTCAAAAAAACTGACTGACCAGTCAGTCGTTTTTATACCGCCGCAACAACCCCCGCAAGGGTGTTGACCGCGGCCATTTCTGGTTTCGAATGGGGCAACGCCTGGGACACCGCGTGCGCAGCCGCCGGGCGACAATGAGCCAAGCGGTCGGCCGGCCGGCGCCGCGCCGGATTGCGCCTCAGCTCCGTGGCGCGATTTCCGCGGGCGCCGGCGGCGGCTTCCGGCGCGGATGCGGGACCCAAGGGCGGTCGCCGCGGCTCTCGTTTGCGCTCTCGATGGCAACGCCGTCTTTGTCGAGCCACAGCGCGACCGCCCCGCGCCGCCACGAGTCGATGCGGTCGATGACCGGCACAACAGAGCGGCAGCGGAAGCCGGCGGGCACCCGGCTGACGATCGCATCGATCCCGCCGCATTTGATCGGCAGCCCCGCCGCTTCGGTGACGATCGCGACCTGGCGGCCGCGCGCGGCATAGCGGCACAACTTCCCGGCACAGTCGAGCCCGCTCTCCGCCCCGCTTCCGGCGGCGGGCCAGGCCGCCAGAGCCGCGCCGGTTTCCGAGGCAAAGAACGATCGCACGATCTTCTCGCCCTTGTCGGCAGAGACGAAATAATGGCCGTCCGGCGCCCGCGCGGCGACGAAGCGCCCGCCATCGGCGATCACGATGTCGGGCGGGCGGGTCAGCATCATGCTGGCAAACCCCGCGAAGATCGCGACCAGGCCCCAGCGCCGCCAGCCGCCGCGCCACAGGCACAGCCACAGGCCGCCGAGCGAAATCAGCAAGAGCCCCACCAGCGGCAATCGCGGCATGGCCCAGACATCGCCCGGCAGTGCGGAGACGTGCTGCGCGACCCAGATCGTAATGTCGATCCCCCAGCCCATTGGCACCAGCGCCAGCCGCTCGAGGCCGAACGGCATCAACAGGCAGGTCACGACCCCCCAGGGCAACGTCCACATCGCGCTCAACGGCACGGCAATGAAATTGGCGAGCGGCGAATAGAGAGCGAGGTGATGGAAGTGGTAGATCGAGAACGGAGCGGTGCCGAGTGTCGCGACCACGGTCATGACCACGACGCCGCCGAAATATCCCAAAAGTTGCCCCAAGACCGAGCGGCCGTGCAACAAGGGAGCGAGCCGCGCCCCATAGGTCTCGTACACCGCAATCAGCGCGACAACTGCGCCAAACGACATCTGAAAGCTGACGCCCACGAGGCTCGCCGGATCCATGACCGGCACGACCGCGGCGGCGATCGCGCAGACCCGCATCGAGATGCGCAGCCGGTCGATGATGATCGCGGCGAACACGATGCCGTTCATGACAAAGGCGCGTTGCGTCGGGATCGCCGCGCCCGAGATCAACAAATAACAGGTCAGTACGACGAGAGTGACGCCGGCGGCGATTTTCTTGATTGGATAACGCAATGCGATTGCCGGGATCAGCGCCAATCCGCCGCGCACGGCGAAAAATGCGAAGGCGCCGACAAGGCCCAAATGCAACCCGGCGATCGCCAAGAGATGCGACAGTCCGGAATCGCGGAAGGCCTGCTTGACCTCCTCCGTGATCGCGCCGCGTTTGCCGGTGATCAGCGCGGAGGCGACACCACCGGTCGAGCCGGGAAGCACGGCGATGATCCGCCGCGACATTTCGGTGCGCAGGTGCCGCAAATCCTCGCGCCAGCCGCCCGCGGCCGCGGATGATCCTCGCCCGGCGGCTTCCGGCTCGGCGATCCGACGGCCGCCGATTCCGGAGAAATAAAGCTCCCGCTGGAGGTCGCGCCCGTCCGGTAAAACCTGGGCCGGCACCGGATAAAGCATCGCCTTGAGGCTGACGCGGTCACCGGGGTTGAGCTCGTCGCTCGTCCCCGGGATGTGCACGCGCAGGCGGCGCGGCTGGTCGCTGGCATCAAGGCCGGGCAACGGGTCGGCGTCGATGATGATGCGCCAGCCTTTCTCCATCAGGTCGATATCGACGACCCGCCCGGTCACGGCGATCGGCCCGAGATGGCGCTGCAGCATCGGCGCCTGGCGCTCCCAGGCGGTCTCCAGCATCAGTGCAAATCCGGCCGCTGCGGCAGTGAACACAAGCGCCGCCTCGCACCACACCGAGTGCCGGCGCAGCGCAAACACCAAACCGATGCCGGCGATCGCCGCCGCGATACCAGGCCATAGTGGGGGCTCGACCTTCAGCGCAAAATAGACGCCGATCCCAGCCCCGAAAAATACCGGCAGCCAGAGGAAACGGCGTTCGCCCTCGGCGGCGAGGCGATCGGCGAGCGTGCGCAAAAGCCGGGCGCGCCCTTCCGAGACAGAACCGAGCCGTCCGCCCGGGATCACCGCGTCCGTCATCGCCGCCCCGCCCGTTCGCGCATGACGAGCCTACCGGAACAAATAGCCGGTTTATAGTCGTATTTTTGATCGCCTACGCGAAGCGTCTATCCGACAAGGGAGCCAGCGCCGCCCACCCTTATCCGCGCTCGATCTCGGCCTTGATGCCGTCGAGCGCCTCCTGGGTGTCGATGTCGGTGAGCGCGGCCTTGCCGGTGACCGGCACCTCGATTACCGCCTCCCCGTAGCGCCCGATCAGGTTTCGCGCCCCGATATCGCCTTCGAGCGCCATCAGGTCGGGAAAGAACCGGCGCGACCACAATACCGGATTGCCGCGCTTGCCGTGGATGGTCGGAACCACCGCCAGCGCGCCTTGCTCGGGAGCGAAAGCAGCGATCAATCGATTGATCAGGTCGGCATCGACTTGCGGCATGTCGCCGAGGCAGATGACGGCGCCGTCCGCGCTCGCCGGCACCGCGGCGATGCCGGAGCGCACCGAGGTGCCGAGGCCCTCGGCGAAGTCGGGGTTATGCACAAGCCGCACCGGCAGGCCGGCAAGCGCCGCCTCGACCCGTTCGCGCTGGTGACCGGTCACCACGATGACGGGCTTGGCGCGCGACGCCAAGGCCCGCTCGGCGGCGATGCGCACCAGCGGCTTGCCGCCGATCTCGGCGATGAGCTTGTTGGGCCCGCCCATGCGGGTCGAGCGCCCGGCCGCCAGCACGATCGCTGCGATCGATTGCGCGCCGGCGGCGACCGGCTCCTCGCGCGGCTGCGGCCGGGTGACGATCTCCATCAACAGGCCGCCCACCCCCATGCCGGTTATGGCCTCGCGCGGCACCTCAAGCCCGGCGAGCAACCGCATGAGAACCCAATCGAAACCGTTCTCCTTCGGCGAGCGCGCGCAGCCCGGCGCGCCGACCACCGGCCGGCCCCGCGCGGTGCCCACCAGGAGCAGATTGCCGGGATCGACCGGCATGCCGAAATGCTCGATGCGGCCGCCGATGGCCTCGACCGCCGCCGGAATTACATCGCGCCGGTCGGCGATCGCCGACGCGCCGAACACGATGACGAGCTCGGCGCCTTGCTTCAAGACCTCGTCGATCGCCTTGGCGAGCGCGCGCTGCTCGTGCGGCACCCGGCGCTCCGCGATGATCGAGGCGCCCGCCGGCGCCAAGCGTTCCTGCGTCACCTTCAGGGTCTTATCCACCACCTTGCCGGCGAGCCCCGGCAATACGGTCGAGACCACGCCGATCTTGCGGATGCGGTAGGGCGCGACCCGGAGCAGCGGCGCCGTCCCGCGCGCCACCTTGAGGGCGGCGTCGCGCGCCGCACGTGCCACCGCGAACGGGATGATCTTGACGGTCGCGATCATCTCGCCGGCCACGACCGGCTTGTAGGCCGGCAGCGTCGCGAAGGTGATCGACTCGTCGACCAGATTGAGGCGGTCGATCGCGTCCTTGTCGACCACCAGCACGCCGGCAACCTCGGCAAACAGATTGGCGCGCCCGGTAAAGGCGTGATCGATGCGGGCGCCCTCCCCGGCGACCGCCGCCGCAATCTCGGCCGCGGCCACGTCCTCGGCTACGTCGTCCGGCTCGAGCCGCGCCACCACGATCTCGGCGACACCGGCCGCCCGCAGCGCCGCGATCTCGGCCTTGCCGATCGCGGTTCCTTTCTTCAGCACCAAGCCGTCCTTGCGGATCGAATGCACCGCGATCCCGCCCTCGGCCTCCTCTACCGGCACCGGGCCGAACTTCATGACGCCTTCTCCGCCGGCAGCCGCAGCCGCGCCGTGATCTCGCCGATGATCGCGACCGCGATCTCCGCCGGTGAGACCGCCCCGATGGCAAGGCCGATCGGCGAATGGATGCGGGCGAGTTTTTCCTCGCCCATTCCCTGCGCCTTGAGACGCTCGATCCGTCGGGCATGGGTCTTCTTCGAGCCGAGCGCACCGATATAGAAGCAATTGCGCTCCAGCGCGTGGGTCAGCGCCGGATCGTCGATCTTGGGATCATGGGTGAGCGCCACGAAAGCGGTGTAATGGTCGATGTCGAGCGGCGGTAGCGCCGCGTCGGGCCAGTCGGCGATCACCTTGACGTCGGGGAAGCGCTCGATGCTGGCAAAGGCGGTGCGCGGATCCACGATGGTGACGTCGTAGCCGGCGAGCTTCGCCATCGGGGCCAGCGCCTGGCTGATATGCACCGCCCCGGTGATGACCAGGCGCGGCGGCGGCACGTGAACCGTAAGAAAGACGCGGCCCTGCGCGGTCTCCGCCATGCCGCTCTTGCCCATGCGCAGGTGTTTCTCCAACAAATCCTTGAGCGGATCGCGGGCGACGTCGGCGCCCTTGACCAGGCGCTGGGTGCCGCTGGCCACGTCGGTGACGACGATCGCGGCACGGCGGGCGGCACGCTCGCCGTTGAGCGCGACAAGAATGGCGAGCTTCACGAGCGCCTCGCCGGACGGGGCTGTGCGCGCATTCTCACTCGACCTTCTCCAGATAGACCCGGATGGTGCCGCCGCAGGAGAGCCCCACCTTCCAGGCGGTCTCGTCGGCGACGCCGAATTCGAGCGTCTTGGGCTTGCCGTTTTCGATCACGTCGAGGGCTTCCGTCACCACCGCGCCTTCGACGCAGCCGCCCGAGACCGAGCCCAGGAAGTTGCCCTGATCATCGATGATCAGGTTCGAGCCGACCGGCCGCGGCGCCGAGCCCCAGGTCTCCACCACGGTGGCGAGCGCCACGCCGCGCCCGGCCTTGCGCCAATCCTCGGCCGCCTTGAGGATATCTTCGTCCCGCGCGAGCGTGCTCATGGGTGCCTCTCGATCAAATATCGGTCGTTACACTATATAGGCATTGTTCATTTGACTGTCCCGGTCGTAACGCGCGCTCCTTCTCCCCGCGTGCGGGGAGAAGGTCGGGATGAGGGGGCGGTTCCGCGAGTCTGAGCGCTTGGAGAGGCCCCCTCACCCGGCCGAGTTTTGGTTTTCGCTCGGCGCGTGTCGCCCTCTCCCCGCAAGCGGGGCGAGGGACGCAGCAGTCTTACGCCACCTTCCGCAACCACGCCCGCGCGCCGGTGCCCCTTCCCGAGAGCGCGCGAGCCAGCTCCGCCATGGACTCCAGATTGTGGATCGGGCGCAATTCGTCAACATGGGGCAGCATGGCGCGGATGCCCTTGGCCTTGGCCTCGAAGCCGGAAAAACGCAGCAGCGGGTTGAGCCAGATGAGCGCCCGGCAGGAGCGGTGCAGGCGGTCGATCTCGAACGCCAGCCGGTCGTCGGGATCGCGTTCGAGACCGTCGGTGATGAGGAGCACGATCGCGCCCTGGGTGAGCACGCGGCGCGCCCACATCTTGTTGAAGGCGTGCAGCGAGCTCGCGATGCGGGTGCCGCCGGACCAGTCGGGCACGCTCGCCGCGCAGGCCGCGAGCGCCTCGTCGGGGTCCTTGGCCTTGAGCGCACGGGTGACATTGGTGAGCCGCGTGCCGAACAGAAACGTCGACACCCGCTTGCGCGCATCCGTCACGGCATGGAGGAAGTGCAGAAACAGCCGCGTGTACTGGCTCATGGAGCCGGAAATGTCGAGGAGCGCCACGATCGGCGGCGGCTGGCGGCGAAGGCCCAGATATTTGAGATCGATCACCGCGCCGCCGGCCTTGAGGCTCGCGCGCAGCGTGCGGCGCATGTCGATCAGGCGGCCGTGACGATCGGGCCTGAGCCGCCGCGTCCTCACCTCGTCGAGCGGAAGCACCAGGCGCCCGATCGCCGCCTTGGCGGCGGCGATCTCGGCGGCCGACATCTGGGCGAAATCTTTCTTCTGCAGCACTTCGCGGTCGGAAACCGTGAGGCGGGCACCGATCTCGGTGTCGCGCGGTTCGCGGTCGAATTCGCGCAAGCTCGCGAACAGCGCCTCCTCGACGCGCTGCGCGCCGGGCTTGGGTTGATCGGGCGCGGCCGCCGGCGCCGGCGGCAGCAGCGACGCCATCAGCTTTTCCAGCAAAGCGCGCTGGCGAAAGAAGATCCGGAACGCCTGATCGAACAGTAGAGAATGCTCGTGGCGCTTCACGAACACCGCATGGAGCGTCCAGTAGAAATCCTCGCGCGTGCCGATGCCGGCCGTCTCGAGCGCCGCCAGGGCATCCAGCACGGCGCCCGATCCAAGCGGAATGCCGGCCGCCCGCAACGCGCGGGCGAAGTAGAGGATGTTTTCCGCAAGCCGTCCCTCGGACGCCGGCATATTCACTCCGCCGCCCGCAGCTCGGCGCGCAGCTCCTCGAGCAGCTCCTTGGCCTTGGCGCCTTCGATGCGGGCGATGTCGTCCTGATATTTGAGCAGGACGCCGAGCGTGTCGGTGACGGTCGCCGGATCGAGCGCGACCACGTCGAGCTCGGCCAGCGCAGCGGCCCAGTCGAGCGTCTCGGCAACGCCGGGAGCCTTGAATAGATCCTGCTTGCGCAAGGACTGCACGAAATGCACCACCTGCGCGGACAGCGCCGTGCTGATGCCCGGCACTTTCGTCCGCACGATCGCCAATTCCCGCTCGGCATTGGGATAGCCGACCCAGTGGTAGAGGCAGCGCCGCTTGATCGCATCGTGGATCTCGCGGGTGCGGTTGGA
>WNFJ01174815.1_pt1 | contig 14530 bp, 9 predicted proteins | sample 5400461 | NCBI WGS metagenome assembly WNFJ01 (sample SAMN13153349, study PRJNA577476) | soil metagenome | isolation source: 115 cm saprolite on Douglas fir-dominated hillslope | place: USA:California | collected 2013-09-17 | reverse complement strand
GAAAAGCTCTCCGACCCGGACAAAGCCAAATCCTTACGCGCCTTCAACTCCGCCGTAGACGTTTCAGAGCTTGCCGAGATAGAAAAGCGACTCGGCAGGAGCAGTGAGGAGGCCAGCGACAGGAGCCTGTTCATGGACCTCTACCTCTCGATGCTCAATTCCGGCGCATCTGACAGCCAGGAGGCAGTCGGAGGGATAACACGTGAACAGATGGCGCTGGTCTCCGTTAAGAATCACTACCACGGAAGCCTGAATCCCTATGCCCAGTACAGGGAAGCAGTCACGCTCGAACAAGTGCTGAAAAGCAGGCGCGTGGTAGGCCCGCTGACGGTACTCATGTGTTCACCACTGGGTGACGGCGCAGCAGCAGTACTCCTCGCGAGCGAGAAGTTTGCTCGTAGCAAAAGTCTCAAGGGTCCGCGAGTGGATGCCTCAGCGCTGGTCTCGGGGCGAGGTGACGATCGCTCCATGGCGCCGTCTACGAGGCGAGCCGCCACGCAAGCCTATGAAATGGCGGGTATAAGCCCAGAAGATGTGGATGTTGCCGAGGTCCATGATGCCGTTGCTCCGGCAGAAATCACTATCTACGAAGATTTGCGGTTTTGTGTCCCTGGCGACGGGCCAAAACTGCTTGAAGACCGGGTAACGTGGTTGGGAGGAAAACTCCCTGTCAATACTTCAGGCGGGCTGTTGGCTCGAGGACATCCCATTGGGGCGACAGGATTGGGCCAGATCGTAGAAGTGGTGTGGCAACTGCAAGGTAAAGCCGGGAAGAGACAGGTGGAGAACTGCCAGGTTGGCTTGACGCAGAACGGTGGTGGGCATATCGGCTTTGACGCGGCGGCCATGACGATTCACCTCTTCTCAGTATAACTCGCTCGTCAGCGAGAGATCTAATGTGGGATGAGAAACCAGAGGGTAGATTGTCGTGACCAGTCTGCATGTGGCACTCGTAACCCCTTTGATCGGTCCACTGGCCCCGCTCGGAAAAGCCTGCGCCACCGGACTTGCCTTTTTGCGCGCGCTGTTTGCGAGACGGTGGTAGTTGCGATGATGCGACCCAACTCGCCGCGGCCCGCCAGTTGGTCTGCCCTACACTCTACGGCGCGTTCCGCCTCGTTTCGCTAAGTGGCCTGCAGTCTGGTCACGAGATTTTCATCGTACAGTGGCAGCATGGGATCCGCTGTGTCGTGTGGCCTCCAAAGCAAGCAGAGCGTCCTTTGCTTTTGCCTCTTACGAAGTGAAGGGCATGAGTTCGGTTTTTATGAGCAACTGGCGGATGGTTTCGGGTGAGATGGACTCGACAAAGCCGAGTTCGACCGCCTTACCTGCGAGCAAGCGGGTAGTCCAGTGGTCGTGGCACTGGGGGCTGGCGTACAGGCAATTGCAATGAGATGGGTTGCCTCGGTGCCGGTCAAGGCTTGTCGACAGAGCACTTGCTGCTTGTCATGCAACTTTACTCATCTGGACGAGAACGTGCCTGCTCAGCAAGTGAATCAGGTGGACGTTACAACAGCTACCCGCACGGGTGCCCCTGCGGCTTCTACGGCGACCCCGTCAAAGAGTGTAGTTGTAGTGCCATGGCCATCGCCCGCTACCAGAAGAAGATCAGCGGCCCGCTCATCGACCGTATCGACATCCACGTGGAAGTCCCCCGTGTTGATTACGAGAAGCTCGCCGATAAACGGCAAATCGAGGATTCCAAAACGGCCCGTGCAAGGGTGCAAGCCGCCCGTGAACGCCAGTTAGAACGCTTTAAAGGAACAAAGCTGACCTGCAACGCCGAAATGGGTCCGACGGAGGTACGCGAGTTCTGCCAGACCGATGCCTCAGGGGAGAAACCTACTCAAAGCAGCGGTACAGCAATTACACCTCTCAGCCCGCGCCTATCACCGTGTCTTGAAGCTAGCCCGCACAATCGCAGACCTGGCGGGCAGCGACGATCATGGCCAATCACGTGGCCGAGGCGGTGCAGTATCGGCCGAGGGTGGGGATGTAGGGTTCCTGTGCATGCTTAGAGAATCTAGCAACAGCTATCTGCATGGAATTCCTACGGGTACTATGGAGAAAGTCGTATCTTAAAGAGGTGCTTGTCCGGTATCTTCGATCGCTCCTAGCACCTTGAGGGTAGCTTTCTGAGCATCTGTCAACCCGCTCACCTTGGTGATGTTCATGCGCTCGTATGGTCTCTCACTTCTGAATGTTTTGAGGCACTCAGTTGTTCCTATGTTCCAGAGTTTGATCGTACCATCATCACTGCCACTGGCAAGAGTCAGTCCATCCGAGCTAAAGGCAACGGATCTGACCCGATTGGCATGGCCTTGCAGAATATGCAGACAGCGGCCAGTGCTGATATCCCATAAGCGAACGGTTTGATCTTCACTCCCACTGGCAAGGACCTTCCCATCCGGACTGAAAGCAACTGACCTGACCCAATCAGCATGATCATGCAGAGTGTAGAAGCAGCGGCCAGTGCTGATATCCCATAAACGAACGGTTTGATCTTCACTCCCACTGGCAAGGACCTTCCCATCCGGACTGAAGGCGACGGATCTGATTCTACCACTATGACCCTCCAAGGTACTAAGACAACGACCAGTGTTGGTCTCCCACAGCTTGATTGTTTGATCATCGCTACCACTAGCAAGGACTTTCCCATCCGGACTGAAGGCGACGGATCTGACCCAACGAGCATGACCTTGCATGGTATATCGGCAGCTCTCGTTGCCGATGTCCCACAAGCGGACGGTCTGGTCTTCACCTCCACTGGCAACGGTTTGTCCATCAGGACCGAAGGCTACAGTCCATATCCAGTTCGTATGGCCTCGCAGAGTACAAAAACAATTACCAGTAGTAGCATTCCATAAACGAACGGTTTGGTCCCCACCACCGCTGACAATGTTACGTCCATTTGGGCTAAAAGCAACACACCTAACCAGATGAGCACGATCATGCAAAGCATAGAAACACTGACCGGTATTCACATTCCATAAACGTATTGTTTGATCTTCACCAGCGCTGACAAGTATACCCCCATCAGGAGAAAAAGCAACGCGCCGTATTCGATTGGTATACCCTTGTAGGGTCTTGAGACAGTATCCAGTGCCAACGTCCCACAAGCGAACCGCTTGGTCATCGCCTCCACTAGCAAGGGTTTGCCTATCAGGGCTAAAGGTGAGAGACCTGATTCCTTGAGCATGGTTTTGCAGTATCTTCAGACAGAGACCATTGTGAGCGTTCCATAGGCGAACGGTTTGGTCTTCACTTCCACTGGCAATGGTCTGCCCATCGGGGCTGAAAGCGACGGACCATACACGATTGGTATGCCCATGGAACACCTTGATACAATCACCCGTATTCACATCCCATAAACGTACCGTCTGATCATTGCTCCCAGTAGCAAGTATCATACTATTAGGGCTGAAGGCAACAGATCTAACCCCATCTGTATGTCCGCGCAGAATCTTGAGGCGGTGCTTGGTTCGAGTATCCCAAAAACAAATAACTCCATCTGTACTCCCACTGGCAAGGACATTTCCATCAGAGCTGAAGGCGACCGACCAGATGCGATTGGTGTGCCCATGCAGAATCTTGAAGCAGTGACCAGTGCTTACGTTCCATAAGCGAACTGTTTCATCATCGCTGCCACTCGCAAGCACGGTACTATCAGGGCTAAAAGCAACAGATCTGACACGATTGGTATGTCCATGTAGCATCTTCAGAGAGTGGCCAGTATTCACATCCCATAAGCGGATCGTTTGGTCATCACTACTGCTGGCAAGTATGCGCCCGTCTGAACTAAAGGCGACAGACCATACACCATCAGTATGTCCGCGACAGATAATGAGCGGCGTTCCACTGGGCATTTGATGTATCCAAATCTCGCCAGTGGCGGTTCCTGCAGCAAGAAAATTCCCCTGCGGACTGAATGCGACGGAAAGGATATTCCCGAACGTGTTGGTAAAGACCGATGCTTCAAAATGAGCGTTTGTGAAATTTACATCAGGGAGGGCCACATTTTGCAAATAGGCCTGTCGTATCGTGAGAGAAGAAAAGTCGGAGCCACGCAGTTCGTAGTCGAGATGTACAAGGAGGTTGATTGCATTCCCCGCCAGGTAGTTGCGTTGTTGTGACTGCATCTGACGCCGCGTATAGAGCCAACTCCTCAGTTTTTGCTCAATACCTTCTTTCCCTAGCGTATCGAGTAACTGTTCTGCCAAAGGGTCGAAGATAAGACGCACCTGACTATCCCGCACATAGTCTTTGGTCTGCGCCTTCATTAGTGCATAGTTTGTCCATACTCTAATTATTGTCCCTGCTGCCTCTATGAACTCCTCATATGCCTGCTTGATAAGCCTGTTGGTCACGTATTCCAATATTACAGGCTGGAGGGTGAACTGTGCTGCCCCCCTAGTTTCTATGAGAGATCGACGCTGCAAAGAATCCAGAGCCTCCAATAATGCGCCTTTTGCAACTGGTCGCACCAAGTTCTCACGTATGTCCTCTAGCGATACTGCCTCTCGTTCTATCGCAAGCCAGAACAGAATCTCTTGTTCTCTCATGGATAGACGAACAAATTGTTGATCCAACAGATCGTTAATATCTCCGAAAGCGATCTCTTCTTGTCCAAGAAATCGGGCAATGTCGCCCCTAAAAATACTTTGGATGGTCTCTGAGACCAATTTTAGAGCAAGTGGATTTCCTGAGTAAAGATTCACTAGGTTTGCCCATTGCTCATCGGAGCCGAAGAGGTATTTCTCTTTAAGAATCTCCTGGCCGTCAGTATATCCCACTCCGGAGAGGTGCAATGATCGGACCGGTGATCTTTGCCCTTCTTGGTGAGCTATCTCTTTCGGCTTTTCTCGACTAGTTAGCAACAAGCAACTTGTGTGCTGCATTTCTCCAATACGCTGAAGTAGTCTAGCATAGTTTTCATAGCCCTCCAAATACCGACCAGCATGTTCTCCAGGTTGTAGTATCGACTCAACATTATCGAGCACAAGGAGACATCGATGGGCGCGCAGATACTGGATAAGTAAGGCTATTTGCTCATCTATCGACTTTGGCAGATCAACATGTTGTTGATCAGAGATAAACTGGATACACTGCTGCAAGATGTAATCTAACGGAGGAGTATTTTGTAGGGATCGCCAGAAAACATATTCGAATGAATCTTTTATCTGCTCGGCTAATTCTGCAGAGAGTGTTGTCTTGCCCATTCCCCCCATGCCCAAAACTGCTACAACCCGGCAACGATTATCTACTATCCACTTCTTTAACTCAGCTAGTTCCCTGGTACGTCCATAAAAGCTCCCGACATGAGGAGTTTCACCCCAATCTATTTGCGGTATGCGATCTAAGGGAGTGCGTATATTCACACCCTCGTCTAGGTTCTCCGCTGGAGAAATAGAGGTGGATGGTGAAAGTCCATCTGAAATATCGGATAATTGGCTGGAAGGCATTTGGGGGTTGATCGTTGCAATGATAGAAGATGTTGCCTGTTCGGTACTGATGTCTTCAAACAGTCCAAACTCTTCCGGAGTTTTTCCAAAGAGCTGGCAGAGCAATTGGCGATAGTAGGGAAGAGGTTTTCTGTTCCCATTCTCCCATCGGTTCACAGTCTTAACGTCTACTTCAATTTTCTCTGCAACATCTGCTTGTGACCAACTGCGCCGCTCGCGCTCGCGCCTCAATTGTTGATGAAAAGGTAGATGGTTCTCCATATCGACCTCATTGATCTTTGCTTCTTCAAAGAAGCAACTTGTGGAAGTAAGTGGATGCATGTCCCGCAGATGCCCTATAACTGTCCCACACTCGTGGTTTTCATGTACTCCTCTCTAAGTTATCTTTAGTTCAGAAAGCGTTGGCAGTTCTGAGAAACTGTAGATCAATAAGCGTTCTCTATAGAGTTCTTATAGCCATCGTTATCGTGGCTCTTCTTCTTTAGTTTAACAGCGGGGCAGTCATACTGCAAGTATTGTCATTTGATCGAAGGAGTCAATCATGGTTATCTGCTCAACGTACTCCAGCGTTTCTCCCACGGATGCGAACTTTGGGACTGCTTGGACTAAACTCTATCCGACACTCCGCTTACTCGTCAGGCGCTTAGTTTATTCTTTTCATATCCAATCCTGGCGGGGGCAAGAGGACGATATTGTGGAAGATATCTTGCAAGAGACCGCTCGACGTCTTATTGAATACCAGAAGAAGGCCGAATATGGAGAAGCAGCACCCATTCAGATGTTGGAACGCATGGCTGTAGTTACCGCATACAACTACTGCAAGGATATGAGACGGAGAGACTGGCGGCTCGTTCGTTTACCAGAAGGTGCTCACTCGCCTGATGTACTGGATATTATAAGTGAAAGGGATGTTGTGGACCTATCAGAGGAGGCAACAGAGTGCCTATACCAGGAAGGGCTTTTTGCGCTGCTGGCTCGTGAGATTGTCAAATTTCCCTACAAACAGCGTAAAGCGCTGCTGATCGACTTGGCGAATAGAATGAGTTTTGAAACGAAGCCAACAGTGCTGCAGAAGGCATTTCTCAACGTGGGAATACATTTAGAGGAATACCGGCAACCACTGCCAGAAAGCGTGAAGGAGCGTAGTAGGGGCGCAGCACTTCTGCACTATGCATATAAACGCATTGCTCAGCTAGTTTGTGTGCAGCAGGTCGCTGCGATCGCGTGATAGATGTAATAGAGATATCTCTATCACAGATGTTTCTCACAAAAGTACTTTTACAATAGTTACAAACACCTATCTTTGTAGTATAATATGTTTGTAACTCAAGTGACTGAATATCGAACGGATGTACGATATTTATAGAATTACAAAAAAGACAAGATAACACTTTGTAGGAGTGTTATTTCATAACTCGGGGGCATCTCTGGACTAGTGTAGCAGTTCTATTCGGAGAGGGAAACAGGTATGCCAGATGGTGGGCTACGCCGCGTAGTTATACTCACCGCTATTCCGGTTGAGTATCAGGCGGTTCGTGCTCACCTGACCAAACTTCGTCAAGAGATGCACCCGTCAGGGACTGTCTACGAAAGAGGAGACTTTATAACTAATGATCAGTCATGGGATGTGCTGATAGTGGAGACTGGTGCTGGTAATACAAAAGCTACTGCGGAGACTGTTCGTGCAATTGAGTATTTCAAGCCAAGCCTCGTGCTATTTGTTGGAGTCGCCGGCGGTCTAAAGGATGTGAAACTTGGCGACGTGGTAGCGGCAACCAAAGTGTACGGCTATGAATCTGGTAAGGCAGATCCAATATTTCGACCAAGGCCGGATGTACGTAGCTCAACCCACCGTATGGAACATCGAGCTAGAGCAGAAGCAAAAAAGCAAGATTGGATCAAAAGGTTGATGAAATCATTTCCTGATCCTAATTCAGCTCCCTATGTCTATGTAGCACCTATTGCTTCAGGGAATCAAATCGCGGCCTCAACTGATTCTGTCGTTTTGGAGCTCTTGCGCTCGATCTATGGCGATGCAGTAGCCGTTGAGATGGAGGGGTATGGTTTTCTCGAAGCGGTTCATGCTTATCCTCATATAGATGCTCTCATTATTCGTGGCATCTCTGATCTCATTGATGATAAGTTTGGGTCCGATGCAAAGAGATACCAGGAAGTTGCCGCACGCCATGCCAGTGCCTTCGCTTTTGAGATACTTGCAAAGCTGGATTTTGTAATACCTCCAAGTCCACAAGAGTCTGAAGCTATGCCTACTTCAGGAAGACTGGAGAGTGACGCAGCGAATGCGCACCAAAACATAGCGCAAGAAGTGGGAGAAACCTTATCACCACAGGCCGTTACATTAAGGCTGCTGCGTGAGTTTCACACAACTATTCCAGAACATGCTCAGAAGTTGAGGAGAATCGCAGCAACCTTTGACGGTGGAAGAGATATATGCAGAAGCGCCATTAGATGGCTTGATAGTCTTGACGGAGAGGTGAAGAAACTATGCGAGGAGGCTCCTGCTCTAAGTTTTCTCGATCTAGGAAGGTTACAGAATATTCAGGAGAAGATAAGTATGTTGAAGTCTGAGTTAGAGCCATTTCGCCATATCCGTCTCTGGATGTCTTCCGGACAGAGGCGGGAAAACGAGAGCAAATGTGAACAAATTCGCCACCGGTGTAGGGAACTGCTCGCGGATTTAGATCAATTTAGGAGACAACGATGAATTCAAGCTAGGAGCCTAGTCTTGAGTAATAACTGTGCATGCAGTATACTACTTTACAATGGGAGGGAGATGGCTCAGCACCGTGAAAATAGAGCCTTCCATCGAGAGTAGGCGTCCATGGATGCACAGAATTTTGTACGTCAGCAGTTTGGAGATTCGCAAGATTCAGCACACGCACAAACTTTACATAACTGTCAAAGTAGACTGGAAAGTATGCGTGCCATGGTTCTATTTGATATGAGTCAATCAGAAATTACACGAGTTAATATAGGAATGTTAGAGCGAGATTTAAGTCAGATTATAAAGGAGCTAGATCGGTTACGTCGTGTGCCAAATATAGATGAATTTAACTCATCTCTCGGTGACGTGCAATCGAGTGTAAGGATGGCGCGTAGATGCCTTCTAGTTGCATCTGGTCTCTGTGAAAAGGCTCATACCCCTCGTTATATGGACGCTCTTTATCAAAAATATGATGAGTTTTGTGATTGTCTTGATGAGGCAATAGAACTATTGAATAATTAAATTCTTGACGAATGATTGTGCTTTGTGTTAAAATATTATAGTGATATATAAAACACGTCATTACTATATGATCTGGTAGGTGGAGTTCTTTAAATCTTCACTCAAGCATTTACTACCTGCCAGCTTGAGTGCGCTTGAAATCTAGTAACTCCTGAGTAGATCGATCCCATCGTAACGCAAAAGAGCAAAGACGCTTTTTTTCTGACAGGGCTTTTTGTGCTAGAAGGAACCTCGAATTCGTTCGCTTGCGAGAGAGGTAAAAAGTATGCCAAGAAAGAACGCACAAGACTCTGGACCGATGTCGCTTAGTGCTTTTAATTCTGAGGCTAAATTTTGTAGAAGTATTCTTCAAGAGAAAGAATTAGCCCTTTTAAATATTTACTACTCTTTTACTAATAGCAATCATATCCGACCTGATCAATATAAGCGTATTAATACGCTTCTAGGGATTATGCTAGAAGTTGTTCGGGCGTTTTGTAAACTACTAGCCGATCCAGCGTTGCTTCCATCCTCTGTTGTCCCAAATCGCTATCTACTACTTGCAACACTCCAGCATATGGATGAGAGGATACAAACATTATCTCATCTCATTATTGATTTTCGTGAACTGCGTAATATCTCATCTGAACGAGCAAGGAAATTGCATTTGGAAATAGAGCGCAACCTAGAGTTGCTGGCGCAGAACTGTCATGATGCACTGAGGCATTTTCAAACACTCTCTGACCAGACATATTTCGAGGAGAGGAAGCAGGCCCGATTTGTCTTAGACCAGCAGGAATCTGCATTGCTGCAAGAGCTATATCCAGATGGATACGAAAAATATAAATCTCAGTCACTTTATTGTATTGTTACTACCCTTTGAACTTTACGAATCCGCATCTGAGAAATAAACACTTTTCAGAGCATGTATGAGATATTGTTCGCAACCGCTGCCCGCACGGGTGCCCCGCGGCTTCTACAACGCCCCCGTCAAAGAATGTAGCTCTACCTCCATGCCTATCTCCCGCTACCAGAAGAAGATCAGCGCCCCTCTTAGACCGTATCGACTCCACCTGGAAGTCCCCCACGTTGACTACGAAAACCTGGCTGACAAACGTAACGTCCAGGATTCCAAAACGATCCGCGCCTATCACCGTGTCTTGAAGCTGGCCCGCACAATCGCAGACCTGGCGGGCAGCGACATGATCATGGCCAATCATGTTGCGGAGGCGATGCAGTACCGGCCACGGGTGGGGATGTAAGGTTCGCATGCATGCCTAACAACCACATTCCTTTCCCGATACCAACTATATCAACTGTAGCTAAACTGTTACCACTCCAGGCTTGCTTTAATAATTTTTTATGTTATACTGATATAAGGGGAATTATCCACTACTAATCTTTCTTGTATAACTTTATGGGGGAAATCAACATGCCCATCGAAAAGACCCTTATTGGTAACTACAGCATTATCTCTGAACTCGCTATGGGTTCCTTTGGCCGTGTCTATTTGGCGCAACATAGTGTCCTCACAAATCGTGTTGTCGCGCTCAAATTGATGCATACTGTCCCACTATCCTCCGCTCAAGAGTGTAATCAATTTCTCCAAGAGGCTCGCTTTCTTGAACTCCTACACCATCACTCCATTCTGCCTATTCTGGATGTTGGTATTCACCAGGGCATGCCATACATTGTCTCCGAATATGCTTCAGGCGGTTCATTGCGCGACCGCCTGAAGCATAGGGATTTACAGCCTCTGGCAGCGGAAGAGATCCTAAAGATTCTTACCCACATCGGTGAGGCACTGCAATACGCTCATCAAAAGAGCATCATCCATCGTGACCTCAAGCCGGAAAATATCCTCTTCAATGCCAGGGGTGATGCACTCCTCGCTGATTTCGGCCTTGCGACCATGCTGGCAACGGCGAGTATCAAGTATATGAGCAACGCGGGAACGCCACGATATATGTCACCCGAACAGTTTCAAGGGATGGTGAGTAAAGAGAGCGACCAGTATGCTCTGGGTTGCATCGCCTATGAACTCTGGACCAGGCATCCTCTTTTCAATGCGCCTGACCCGGTCGCCCTTATGTATAAGCATGTCTACGAAGCTCCTGTGCCACTCACCAAACTCAACCCGAACGTACCTCCCCACATTGAGCAAGCTATTCTCAAGGCATTGGCGAAGCAGCGACATGATCGTCATGCAGACATTAAGGCATTTATTACAGCTTTACACTCTCCCACCTCTATACAACAAGTTCCTGAGTCTATTACACAGCAACCCACTACAGACTCTGACCAGGTGCTGGAATCTACAACTTACATAGCTGATGTTGCTAGACAGCGACAGGAACCCGAAGATGAAGACCAGGATACGATCATCAAAGGTGCATCATTTAAGGAAGAGAAAACTCAATCTCATAATGTGCGTCTCTCGACCCCGTTACCAACGTTGGCTGGATATGCTTCATCAAAGGAAACACCTACCCTGTCTCCTATAACACCGTTACCAATATCGTCTGGATATACTTCATCAAAAGAAACACCTGCCCTGTCTCCTATAACACCGTTACCTACGTCACGCATTTTGCACCCACGTTATCGGGCTAGAAGGTGGTTAATTGTAGCACTTGTTTGCCTTATCGTTATGGCCAGTATTATTGGTGGATTGCTCATTATGTTCTCTTCTTTTCATTCACCAAAAAGCGATGAGGGAAAGACTATCCACACGTCGGCGCGGCTCCAAGTCCAACCCAATAGCCTGGACTTCGGTACACTACAAGTCGGTGCCAAAGTGGTTCTGGCAGTATTAATCACGAATACAGGTGGGCAACTACTCGATTGGGAAGTAGATACAGGTGGGACTACCTGGCTCAAGGTTGGAACATTTTCAGGGAAAATTGAACCAGGTGGGCCACAACAAATTATTTATGCTACCGCTGATACGGCTAATTTGACACCAGGGACCTATGTTGCTTCAGAGCATATTCATTCCAATGCCAGTGATGTGCAGATACCAATCAAGCTCAAAGTGATTCCCTTTAATGGGAAGAAACAAGCGAAATTAGGTGTCAACCCGGGCACACTGAATTTCGGCAATCTAGCAGTAGGTCAACGGGCAACATCCTTAATCACAGTAGGTAATACTGGTACACTGGGGTTAAACTGGACGGCGGATACCGGGAACGTGAGCTGGTTGAATGTCAGCCCTGGTTCAGGTACCATCCAACCAGGCGGCTTCCCACAGACGATTAAGGTTGTAGCAAATACTGCAAATCTCACAATTGGCAACTACTCAGCAGTCGTGAATATTCACTCAAATGGTGGAAATGCACAGGTTCGTGTTGCCATCACCGTCAGTTCTTCACCACAGGGTGGAACGCTAACGCAACCAACAGTGACACAGCCACCAGTAACGCAGCCGCCAATAACCGCAGATCCGACACGTGTGCCCCCACAATTCAAACTGAGTCCGCAGAATGTATCGTTCAGTAATGTGCCCACCAATACAACTCGATCACAGCAGCTTACTATCACCAATAGCGGGGGACAGCCCCTGAACTGGTCGGCAAATACCAATGCGAACTGGTTATCACTGGATACATATAATGGCACAATTAATCAAGGGAACTCTCAATCGATCAATTTGACTGGCAACACGCAGGGTCTCTCAGGTGGGCAGACATACTCCGGGACGGCCAGCTTCACCTCCAATGGGGGATCTTTCAACTTATCAGTCACCTTGAGCACAGTGGCCAATCCAGCTGTACTCTCGGTTGACCAGTCTAGTGTTAATGCCAACAATGACTGTTCGTGGGTTCCAGGGTCGGGTCACGGTATCTGGACGTGTTACCTGACATTGAGAAATGCCCAGAATGCTTCTTCCAGCCTGAGCTGGACGGCATCTAGTTCTGGATTTGGTTCCGCGAATATGACGGCAAATTTTTCACCGCCCAGCAGCTCGATCTCTCCAGGAGGGTCAACATCAGTCACACTCACCATTTTAACGGGCAGTTCGCAATCTTCTTGCTGGGCCTCGTACTCTGCGACGCTGACATTTACCGGGCCTAATACTGTAAATGTTCCCTGGAGTTGTACTGCTCCTTATTATGTAGCCAGCCCTGGCAACCTAAATGGCGGTGGAGGCTGCCAGCATACTCAGGGTAATCCGTGGGTGTGTACTGTGATATTAACACAGCAGAGCCAGGGGTATACTAACTTCTCTGGACAGCAGACAGGTAGTGGGGCAAGTGCAACGTTCAACCCTTGTTGTGGTGAAACCTTTGGCCCGGGACAGTCAGTGTCGATAACGGTGACGATCACCGTGAGTGGAAGCTGTCCGGCCAGTATCACGCTTGTTTTTCTTAGCATCCCAAATGTAAATGTACCCTGGTCTTGTGCTACAGGGAGCAACGTTATTGTACTGTCCTTTGGATCGGTTTTGCTAGTGACACAGGATCGATGGAAACGCGAAATCTGACTTGAAAGCCTTATCACGATCCCGCTGGTGAGTATTTTGTCTGATGCGCCAGGAGAGGAGACATACTCTGAACAAGTGAATCAGATAGTGGGTGCAACACCTCCCCCCACACCTGCCCTTGCCCCTTCTACTGCACCCCCATCAAAGAGTGCAGTTGTACCTCCATACCCATCGCCCGCTACCAGAAGAAGATCAGCGCCCCACTGCTGGATCGCATCGACATCCACGTCGAAGTCCCCCGCGTTGACTCCGAAAAGCTGGCTGACAAGCGCAACGTCGAGGACTCCAAAACGATTCTCGCCCGGGTGCAAGCCACCTGTGAACACCAAGTCGAGTCCCTCTTGCAAATAGGCCTCTGCCTGGGTATATTCCCCGGTGCGAGCGATGATGGAGGTGAGCCACTTCTCAGAGCTGGGAAAGAATACATAGGAGCAGAGGGATTTACCTCCCGCTCCCATGTGCGTGGTACAACCACATACAGCTATTGTTGGCAAGGCGGATAGGTGCCAGCGGTCGCCCTGTTCGTCTATGGTAGGGGCGACCCTTGCGGTCGCCCTGAAGCACTAAACTGAGCATGATATGCACACCTTTGAACACCTGGCCTCAACAGGGAAAGAAAGGGAAAAATCAAAAAAATACGGCGCAAACGCGCCACAGTTGCACCCTATCTGGCCGCAAGCCGCCTGAGAAGCTCATTCGCCCACCGTCCGAGCACAACTGCGACAAGTGCGATAAACCTGCTTGGAACGCGACAATCTGGAAACTGTCAGATTTCGATTGACATGTGGTACCGTTTAGGCAATAATGCTTCTATGGATCAATCTATCACTGCCGCGCCATTAATGAAGTCTACAGTTGAGTCTACACCTACATTGTTGGTGTTGGGAGCTGGCCCAAAGGGGGTGGCCCAAAGGGGGTCGCAATCGCAGCGAAAAGATACATGCTGGCGAAGTTGGGCTATCCCGTGCCGCACTTGCGTATTATTGATCAGCAAGGTGTAGCTCCCCATTGGTCTGGCCAGGCAGGATTCACCGACGGCAATCAATCACTGGGAACACGCCCGGAGAAGGATGTTGGCTTTCCCTATCTCTCCGCCTGTTGGGGAGACAAGGCACTCAGCAGAGCAGTCGCAAAGGAGATGTTGCACCTCTCCTGGCAGAGTTATCTCATCAATCAGATGCGTTATGCCGATTGGATTGATCGCGGGCGCACACGCCCGACGCATGCGGAGTGGTCAAAGTATATTCAATGGGTTGCCGAACAAGTGGGGCTTGACCTATGCATGGCCGAGGTGACAAGTATCGGCACAAGCGCTGATCAGAACCACTGGCAGTTGACATGCCAACCTTCAGCAGGTGG
>WNFJ01190175.1_pt1 | contig 14531 bp, 14 predicted proteins | sample 5400461 | NCBI WGS metagenome assembly WNFJ01 (sample SAMN13153349, study PRJNA577476) | soil metagenome | isolation source: 115 cm saprolite on Douglas fir-dominated hillslope | place: USA:California | collected 2013-09-17 | reverse complement strand
GGGCCGGATGCCGTCGCTGGCGAGCCGGTTGAGCTCTTCAACCAGCTTGAGGTCGAAGCCGCGGCCGTGGCCCTGGTAGGCGGTGGTCGAGTCGGAGTAACGGTCGGAGATAACGAACTCGCCGGCTTCCAGAGCGGGGCGCAGCTTTTCGCGCACGTGCTGCGCGCGGTCGGCCAACACCAGCAGCAATTCGGAGGCGACTCCCAGCGAGACCGCAGGGTCGAGAAAAATCGCGCGGATCGCCTCGCCCGCGCGCGTGCCGCCGGGCTCGTGAGTGAGCGTCACGCGCCGCCCGCGCCGGCGGAGTTCGTCAGCCAGAATCGCCGCCTGGGTGGTCTTGCCCGAGCCCTCGACGCCCTCGAGCGTGATGAAGATGCCGGCCGCCATCAGCGGGATAGATACCAGCTTGTGAGCTGCGGTTGAAAGAGCGTGTAGAAGCCGGCCGCCGCCGAGAGGAATGGTCCGAATGGAACTGCGGTCGCGAGCAGCGTGTGCTCCTCGCTTTCCGCCGCCGCGCTGTCGGGCGCTTGCGGATCGATCGAGAATGCGGCGGCCGCGTCGGTTTGTGCGACTGCCGTTGCCGCGCCCGCTTGCGCGCCGGCGACGCTGGAGGCGGCAGGCGCCGGAGCGCCGGCGGCCTCACGCATGCTCGGCGGCAGTTCAGGCGCGTCGCGCGGAGTTCCAAAAAGCCCGACCGCGAGCCCGCCGACCGATCCAAGCAGCGCGCCGAAAAAAAGCGTGAACAACACGCCTTGCCATCCGATGAACGCCCCCACCATCGCGAGCAGGAACACGTCGCCGAGACCGACGCCTTCCTGTCCGCGCACCATCTGGTAAAGAAAGCCGGTTAGAAACAGGACTCCGCCGCCGAGAGTAATTCCGATGAGCGAGTTTTTCCATCCGACTTCCGGCATGAACATCGCGGCCAGCACAAAACCCACCGGGACGCCGGGAAACGTTATCAGGTTGGGGATCAATCGCCAGTCGTAGTCGACCAGCGAGGAGATGAACAGCGCGGTGATGAAAACGAAGCGCGCAATCGCATCCCCCAGCGGAAAATTTGCGTACAGGTAGAGTGCGGCCAGCGCGAGCGCGAGTTCGCCGCCCAGGTGGCGCGCGCTAATCGGCGCCCCGCACATCAGGCAGCGCCCGCGCGAGGCCAGGTAGGCGAAGATCGGGATGTTGGCCCACCACGGGACCGGACGCTCGCAGCTTTCGCAGAACGATCGCGGGGTCGCGATCGAAATGTCGCGCGGCAAGCGGTAAGCGACCGTCACCGCAAAACTGCCGACACACGCTCCCAGCGCGAGCGCGGCCACGTCGCCGAAAATCGCAGGAACCTGCTCCATCGCCCCCCTCGGCCTGTTCTTCCGCTCGCGCCCCTCCGCTATCGATCAAGCCGGGCGACGCTCGCTACCAACGTGCGCTCGCGCGGACCGTCGAACTCGGCCAGCATCACGCCCTGCCATCGGCCGAGCGCGAATTTGCCCTCGCGCACCGGAATATTGATCGACGTACCGAGCATCACCGAAAGAATGTGCGCCTGCGAATTGCCCTCGGCGTGGCGGCGCAACATGTCGGAGGTGACGTCGGGATCCCAGTTTTCAGACACGATCACGGCGGCGGTGGTATGGGTAACGAAGAGGTTGCAAAGCCCGCTATCCACCCCGCTTTGTTCAACCGCACGCGCGACGTCGCCGGTGATATCGACCAGCTGCACGCGCTCGCCCGTACGAACCCGAATATCGATCATCACACGAACATTCTACGGCCGGCGACGGCGCGCCGCCAGCCACCATCGCCTTATCGCGCGCGCCGTGCGCGTTCCCCTGGCGCGGGTGATTCGCTATCGTTCGGCCAAACTGCGTAGGCATGGAGATATGGAACAGGAACCGCTGGAATTCTGGTTCGAATTCGCGAGCACCTACTCATACCTGGCCGCCTCGCGGATCGAGGAGGTCGCGGCGAAGGCGGGCGTGCCGATGCGATGGCGTCCGTTTCTGCTGGGGCCGATCTTCGCGTCGCAGGGATGGGGCGACTCGCCATTCAATCTCTATCCACTGAAGGGCCAATACATGTGGCGCGACATGGAGCGCCTTTCCGAGAAGTACGAAATTCCGTTTCGCCGCCCGAGCAAGTTCCCGCGCAGCGGCCTGTTGGCGGCGCGCGTCGCCTGCATGGCGGCCGAGGAGCCATGGTGTCCGCGCTTCGTGCGCGCGGTCTGTCGCGCCAACTTTGGCGAGGACCGCGAGATCTCGCGCACCGAAACCATCGCGGAGATTCTCGCCACGGTCGGTCAGCCGCCGCGCGAGGTGCTCCAGCGCGCCGAGGCGCCGGAGAACAAGCAGCGCCTGCGCGAGCAGAATCAATGGGCGGTGGTGCACGGCATCTTCGGCGCGCCGACGATGATCGTTGGCAAGGAACTGTTCTGGGGCAACGACCGCCTCGAAGACGCGATCGCATTTTACCTGCGCGGGCGCGAGCTGATGCGTCGACCTGACGCCGGCTAACCGCGCGCGGGTCAGCGCTGGCAGCGCGGGCAAAAAAAGCTCGCGCGCTGGCCGACCGTCACGTTGCGAATCTTGCTCTTGCACACGCGGCACGGCTCGCCCTCGCGCCCATAGACCATCAGGCGTTCAGCGAATCGTCCCGGCTGTCCTTCCGAATCGCGATAGCTGCGAAAGGTGGTGCCGCGGCTGCCGATCGCGGCGCGCAGAATCGGCGCGGTTGCGGCAACGATACGTTCGATCTCCTTGCGCGTCACCTTGGCGGCGCGGCGCGTCGGCCGCACTCCCGCCCGGAACAAGATCTCGGAGGCGTAGATATTGCCGACTCCGGCGACCACGCGCTGATCCATGATGAGGTTCTTGATCGCGGCGCGCCGCCCGCGAGCCATCCGCGAGAGATACTCCGCATTGAAGCCGGCGCTGAGCGGCTCAGGACCGAGCCCGGCGAGTTCGGGCGCCGCGGCGAGTTCCCCGCGTGCAACCAGCCGGATGAGTCCGAAGCGGCGCGGGTCGTTGTAGACAAGGCGAGTGCTGTCGTCGAGCGCGAACTCGACGTGGTCGTGGCGCGCGGCGAATTCGGCGTCGTCGAAGTCCTTGCCGCGATGGGTCAGGCTGCCGCTCATCCCCAGATGCACGATCATCGCGGCGCCGTCGCTAAGCTCGATGATCAGGTATTTGGCGCGGCGGCCAAGGCGCTCGATACGCCGGCCCTCGACGCCGGCCGCAAAGTCATGCGCCACCTTGCGCCGCAGACGCGGCTCCGCGATGCGCGCGCGCTCGATAGTGCGGCCGACCGCCGAGCGCGCGAGGATTCGCCTGAGCGACTCGACCTCGGGCAGTTCAGGCATCGCGGGGCACCGTCGGTGCCGGCGCACGAGCGATCGCGCCCGCGCGTTCGAGCGCGTCGGCCAGGCGCACGAAGTCAGCGACCGAAAGCGTGGCGGGCCGCGCGGCGTGATCGATGGCGGCGCGGGTAAGCGCGCCGGCAACGGCTTCGGGCGTGGCGTCGAGCGCTCCAGCGAGCGCGTTGCGGATGGTCTTGCGCGGGGCCGAAAACGCGGCGCGAATCGCACCGAGCAGCGCAGCTTCATCAGCGGGCGCAAACGGCGCAATCTTGTGCGGCGTGAAGACGATAACTTCGGCGTCGACACGCGGCGCCGGACGGAAGTTGCCGGCGGGGACGCGGAAATGCTCGCGCGTCTCCCAGTAGAGCGCGGTGAAAACGCTCAGCGCCGAGTACGCGCGCTCGCCCGCACGCGCGCGGATGCGCTCGGCGACCTCGCGCTGGAACATCAGGACCATCCGCCCGATCGCGCCGCGCATCTCGTCGAGCCGGCGCAGGATCGCGGCGGCGGCGTTGAACGGCAGATTGCCGATCACCTTGACCGGCGGCCGCTCGGCCAGTTCCGCAAGTTCGACCTCTAGGAAGTCGCGGCATACCACGCGCACGGCTGGATGTCCGGCAAACGCGCTCTGCAGCCGCTCCGCCAGCCGCGCGTCGAGTTCGACCAGCCAAAGCCGGCGCACTCCGGCGCGCAGAATCTTGTCGCTCAGGATGCCCAGGCCGGGGCCGATCTCGACCACTTCATCGCCGGGCGCGATTGCGGCCGCGGCGACGATCCGATCGGCGATGGCGGGTTGGATGAGGAAATTCTGGCCGCGCGATTTGCGCGGCCGCACGCCGGCCGCTTCGAGCTCGGCGGCCACGGCGAACGGCGACGTGCGCGCGGAGCGCCCGGCGCGTATCACTCGTGGCGTTCCCATCGCCTGGCCGCGCCTACAGGGTGAGCGCGGCGTCGGCGTCGATGCCGAGCGAGTCGCGCTCGCCGCGCAAAAGCCGGTAGCTTCCGGCCATCGCGATCATCGCCGCATTGTCGGTGCAGAACTTGAGTGACGGCGCGATGACCTTGCGGCCTTCGGCGGCCGCCGTCTCGGCGAGGCGCTCGCGCAGGCGCGAGTTGGCAGCGACGCCGCCGGTGAGCGCGATCACCTCGATGCCGGTCTCGCGCGCCGCGTGCATCGCCGGCCCCACCAGCATATCGACCACCGCCTCCTGGAAGCTCGCCGCCAGGTCCTCGCGCGAGAGCGCGGCGCCGGCTTCCGTGCGCAGCAGCGTCGCAATCGCGGTCTTGACTCCGCTGAAACTGAAATCGAGCGGCGCGCCGCGCACGTGGGCACGCGAAATGCGCACTCGCTTGCGGTTCCCGTGGCGCGCAAGCTCGTCGATTATTCGGCCGCCCGGATAGCCAAGGCCCATCAGCTTGGCCACCTTGTCGAACGCCTCGCCGGCGGCATCGTCGCGCGTGCGGCCCAATCGGCGATAGCGGCCGAAGTCCTCGACCACGAAGAGTTCGGTATGCCCGCCCGACACGACCAGCGCTAGAAACGGCATCGCGAGGCGATGCTCCAGCAGCGGCGCAAGCAGATGCCCCTCGATATGGTTGACCGCGGCCATCGCGACGCCGAGGCTTTGCGCGAGCCCCTTGGCGCACATCAGGCCGACCAGCAGCGAGCCGACCAGTCCCGGACCGCGGGTCACCGCGATACCGCCAAGGTCGCCGAGCGCGCATCCCGCTGCCTCCAGCGCCTGCTCGATCACGGGCAGGATGGTGACGACGTGGTTGCGCGAGGCCAGTTCCGGAACGACGCCGCCGTAGCGGCGATGGATCTCGTCCTGGTTAGCGATGATGCTCGAGCGGATCGAAGCGACGCCGGGGCGCGAGGTTTCTATAACCGCTGCAGCCGCGTCATCGCACGAAGACTCGATTCCCAGGATCAGCATTTTTTCACTGTTTCACTATTTCACTGTTTCACTGCTTCCTGCTTTACCGGTTGCTTTGCGCGCCCGGACCGTTGCTCCGGCCGGCGGCAGCGCCGGTTGAATCGACGCCCGAGTCGTCACCCGCGTCGGCACCCGAATCAGAGTGATCGGAGTCCGCGGTGGGCGGGGCCGCTTCAGCCGGAGCGGGTGGGGCCAAATTGACCTCGGGCGCCGGGAGCGCCGCACCGTCGGCGGGCGGTGGCGGCGGGGCCCCGTCGCCCGCGTTAGCATCGGAGAGATTCTCGCTCAGCCGGCCGTATCCGGCACGCGCCATCAGGTTGCCCGGCGCGGCGTCGAGCGCCTGCTTGTAAGCCGCAGCCGCCGCGGGAAACTTTCCCTGCTCCTCGAGACACACGCCCTCGAAACTTTTTACTTCGCCAAGCCATGCGGGCACCGCACGCAGTCCGACCTCGGAGCGGCCGAAGAACGCGAGCGCCTGCGTATAGTCTTTTTTCAGCATGTAGGCGCGGCCGAGATAAAAGTACGCGTAGGGATCGGTCGGATCGATCGAAATTGCGCGTCCAAGATCGCGGATCGCGTCGTCGAGCCTGGAGGTTTCGAGCGCTTTGCGCCCCTGCTCCGCGAAGCGCAGCGAGGCGTTGAGCGCCGGCTGGTCCTTGGCGCTGGCGATGAGCCCGGTGAGCGGCTGATCGCTGACCGGCGCGGTCGCCTGGACTGAGCCGACCTCGTAGGGCGGCGGCGCTTCGGTAGGCGTGGCCTCGGGCGCCGGTTCGCCCGGCGCGACGGGAGCACCCGCCGTTCCGGCGGGCGCTCCCGTTACGGCGGCCGCGCCAGCCGAGCCGGACGCAGACGCGCCGCCGGCCTCGGCCGGCACGCGCGTCCATCCTGAGCCCTCGCCTGAGCCCCCGCCGCCGGCGCCTTCGTCGTCGGATGAGCCCTGGGGCGACGCTTGCGCCGCGGGCGCAAGCGTCGCCCCAGGTGCGACCGGCGCTTGCACGCCGCCCTGAGCGGCGTTACCCGCGCCGCCCGGGCTCTGCGAGCCCGCGGGCGGTGCGGGTAACGCCGCCGGAGATGCCGCTGGCGATGCCACCGGAGAGCTCAAGTCCTCCGGTGGCAGGCTCTGTTCTTCGAGCGCGACGGCGGCGGCGCCGCCGCCGCGCGGGGCGTGCGCATTCGGTGCCCCCGTCGCGGCCGCCGCTAACGCGGCGCCCGCGACCGATGCGGATGGCGCGTGCCCAGCGGATGCGGCCGCCACGGCCGCATCCGCTGGGCACGCGAAGCCAGCCAGCACCAGCGCACACGCCAGTGCAATCGTCGCGGCGGGCCTAGATACGTCCCGCCGCGCGAAATCTGCCTCAACTCTCATCAGTCGTTAATGTCGCTCGTGTTGCTCGGCACGCGTTCCCAGTTGCCCTCTACCGGCGCCGGCGCTCCAGGCGCTGGCGGCGCGCCGGGCGTTGCCGTATTGACCGCGGCCGGCGTGGTGCCGCCGCGACCGTGGAACGGGCAGACTTGCGTCGGCGCGAGGTCCGCCGGGAACGCTCCCTCCAATACCACGGGACAGTTCGGCCCCGCGAGGTATCCAGTCAGCGGGTCAACCTTCTCCACCACGATACCGGGCGGCGGGGCGAAGTCCAGCGGCGGACGGGAGGCCGTCGCGGCCTTCATGAAATCGGTCCAGGCCGGCAGCGAGGCCTCCGCGCCGGTCAGTCCCAGTTCTTCCCTTTGATCGAAGCCGGTCCACACGACGGCGAGCAGATTGGGCGTGAAGCCCGTGAACCAGGCGTCCTTGGAGTCGTTGGTGGTGCCGGTCTTGCCCGCCGCGGGACGGATGAAGCCGCGCTTGCGCGCGCCCTCGCCGGTGCCGTGGTTGATGACCTGTTCGAGCATGAAGTCGATCATGTAGGCGAGTTGCGGCGAGAGCACCTGGCGCGCCTGCAATTCATGGCCCTCGATCACTTTGCCGCTCTGATTGACCACCGCCGTGACTGCGTAGGACTGCACCTCGAGTCCGTAGTCGGCCATGATCGAATAGGCCTGCGCGATCTGCATCGGCGTGACCTCGATTCCGCCCAGCACGATCGACGGATACGCGGGCAGGTTGCCAAAGCCCATCTTCTCGGCCATCGCGCGCACCCGGTCGAGCCCGATCTGGTTGGCCAGGCGCGAAGTCGCCGAGTTGAGCGACTCCTCGAGCGCGAACTCCAGCGTGACCCGGCCGAAATACCGGTCCTTGTAGTTCTTGGGGCTCCAGCTCATGTCGCCGTAGCTCCAGGTGAACGGCGTGTCGTCGATATAGGTGGTCGGCAGAAAACGCGCGGGGCCGCCGTCGAGCGTTTCCTGCAGCGCGGCCAGGTAGGTGATCGGCTTGAAAGCCGAGCCCGGCTGGCGTTTGGCCTGGGTGATACGATCGAACTGGCTTTCGCGGTAGTCGCGTCCACCCACCATCACGCGAATCTTGCCGCTTTGCGGCTCGACCGCGATCAGCGCCTCCTCTAGCTGATCCTTCTTTTCCTTGCGCCGCAGCGAGGGGTAACGCCGTTCGAGATAGTCGAGGTTGTCGCGCACCGCCTTCTCGGCGAGCTTCTGCGCGTGCACGTCCAGCGAGGTGAAAATTCTCAACCCCTCGCCCGTCAACACGTCGGGCGGATAGCGCTCGGCCAGTTCGCGCTTGACGTAGTCGACGAAGTAGGGCGCGTCGTTGTTCTCGACGAAGACCTCGCGCGGATGCAGCGGCTCAGTCGCGGCGCTATCGTAAGCGGCCTTGCTGATATAGCCATCGGCGAGCATCAGGCGTAGCACTTCATCGCGCCGCTGCTGGGCGAGTTGCGGATGATGCAGCGGGTTGAGGCGGTTGGGCGAGCTTATCATCCCGGCGATCGTCGCCATCTCGCCTATCGTCAGATTGCGCGGTTCCTTGGAGAAGTAGAACTCGGAGGCCTCCCACACGCCGTAGATTCCCTCCTGGCCGCGCTGCCCGAGGTAGATGTCGTTGATGTAGTTTTCCAGGATCTGGTCCTTGGAATACTGGCGCTCGGCGATATACGCCATCAGGATCTCCTTGACCTTGCGCCGCCAGTCGCGCTTGCTGGTCAGGAAAAAATTCTTCATCAACTGCTGGGTCAGGGTCGAGCCGCCCTGGCGCACGCGATGCGCGGAGAAGTCCACCCAGGCGGCTTTGACGATACGGACCAGGTCGATGCCGTGATGCTCGTAGAAGCGATGGTCCTCGGCGGCGAGGATCGCGTCGATCAACGCGGGCGGAATCTGCGCAAGCGGTACCAGGCGGCGCTGCTGCCAGCTACCCTGGAAAATTCCGCTTATCAGCTCCGGCTCGAGCTCAGCCGAGAACAGCGCCTTGCGATCGAGCGGGTCGCGCATCGCGAGCACCGTGTTGTGCGACCCTAGGGTCATTTCGACCGCTTCGCCTGCGAAGTCGGAATAGGGATAGGCGAAGCTGTGCAGGAAAACGGTCAGCCGATGCTTGTGTTCATCGAGCGAGTACTCGCCGCGCGACGCGATTTGGCCGGGAGCGACGCGATGGTAGTTAAGGCGCGCCAGGCGCTGGAAGAAGCCGAGGTCGTCGAGGCTCTGGCCCGGATAGACGAAGCAGGAATCCGAGTAGATGCGCGAGGGGATATTCCAGCGCTTGCCGGAAAACCGCGTGACGACTTCGTTCTCCAATGCGTGGTAGTAGCTCAGGAATTCGTAGATCAAAGGCGGCAGGGCGAAGAGCAGGATCGCCGCGACGCTGAACAGGACTATTTTGAGCGCGCGTTTCATCGCCGCCAATATCGCTCCGCCCCCCGCGCGTTTGCGCCCGGCGCATACTCGCGGCCGCGCATCGCCTAGCCCTCCGGTTCGAGCGGCACGAAAACGGTGCTATTGTGACGCCTGATCAGGAGCAGCACTGCCCTGCCCCCGCCCGACTTGAGCGCACGCTGGTAGGCGTCAACATTGCCGACGCCATGGCGGTTGACCTCCACGATGATATCGCGCGAGCGCACGCCGGCCACGTCGGCCGAGCTGCCGGGTTGTACCGAATACACGACCACGCCCTTGCTCTGGCCCAAGCCCATGTCGTGCGCGAGTGCAGCGTCGAGATTCTTGACGCTGAGGCCGAACGGCGCATTACCCTTGTTCGCCTGCTTGGAGACCGGGACGAGATGGGCCTCGCGCGAGGCGGTGATCGTAACCGGCAGCTCGAGGTACTTCTTGTCGCGGATGACGCGAAGCGTCGCACTATGGCCGAGCGGCGTGCGCGCGACCATCAAGGGCAACTCGCGCGAGTCTTCGATCGGCATGCCGTTATACGCGGCGATCACGTCGCCGCGTTTGACCCCGGCGCTCTTGGCCGGCCCCTCGTTCAGCACCTCCGCGACCAGGGCGCCGCGCGGCTCCTCGAGCCCCATCGAGTCCGCGATCGCCGGCGTCACCCGCTGCACGTAGATTCCGAGCCATCCGCGCACCACCTTGCCGTGCTCGCGCAGTTGCGGCAGCTCTTCTTTGACCAGGTTGACGGGGATGGCGAAGCCGATCCCGGTGTTGGAGCCGGTGCGGGTGAAAATCGCCGAGTTCACTCCCACCACCTCGCCGCGGATGTTGATCAGCGGACCGCCCGAGTTGCCCGGGTTGATCGCGGCGTCGGTCTGGAGGAACTCGTCGTAATTGCCTGGGATGAAGCGGCCCCGGGCGCTGATGATACCGGCGGTGACCGTATGGTCGAAGCCGAACGGGTCGCCGATAGTCATCACCCACTGGCCAACTTTCACCTCGTCGGAGTCGCCCAGCGGCGCCACTGGCAAATCGTGCTTGGCATTTATTTTCAGCAGCGCGATGTCGGTCTTGGCGTCGCGCCCGGTGACCGTAGCCTTGTACTGGTTCCCGTCCATCGTGGTGACGATGATTTCGCGGCCGTTTTCGATAACGTGATCGTTGGTCAGGATGTAGCCGGCTGCATTGATGATGAACCCGGAGCCCAGGCTGCGGCCGTGCGGCTCGCCAAACGGCTCGCCGAACTCGTTGAACGGCTCGTTGCCGCCACCTTCGCTGCCGCCGCCTTCGCCACCGCCGGAGTCGCCGCCGCCCTCGCTCTCGGAGGCTGCCGGCCCGGCCTGTTCGGTGGAGATATTGACCACGCTGGGGCCAAGTTTATCCGCCAGCGCGACGAAGTCTGGCAGGGTCTCGGCCTTCGCCGCGCGCGACGTGAGTTCGTGCCAGAATTGATCGCCGAAGGCGCTCGGCACCAGGGCGCCGCACAGTAGCAGCATCAGCGCCGCGCAAAAGAGGATGGTGACGTTCCCGAACTTCGAAGGCATTCGCACGCTGAGCCGGACCCAGGCGAATCAGCCGTGCCGGCGAGCGATCTCAACGTATTTCATTCTTAGGTCAAAGAGAATCGCGTCGAGCAGCGCCTGCTCGTCGTGGTCGAGGTTGCCCCGCGTCTTCTCCCGCAACATCCCCAGGATGTCGATAAGCTGCTGCGCCATCGCGAGGTCGCGTTGCTCCTGGCCGCTGGAGGGATCGGCGACCTCGCCCAGATGCACCAGCGCTTCGGTCGAGAGACTCATCAGGAAGGCGCCGAAATTTATCTCGCCCATCTGCGCGCCCGCTTCGGATGGATGGGAACCGGCCGCCGCCGATCGCGCAGCGGCGTATCCTTTTGCTGCGGCCGCCTGCTGCGGTTGTGACGCGCCGGCTTGCTGCCCAGTAGGCGACGCTTGCTGTTGAGCGAACGCATGTGCCCCGGCGCTCGGCGGCGGTCCGCCCGGCCGCGGCGCTTCGGGCTTCGCAGCGGCTGGTTCGTCGGCGCCGCTGAACTCGGGCTTCAGGTCGCCCTCGGCCGAGAAACGCCGGCGGTCCTGAATTTTGAAACCCTTGGAGTTCTCGTCCTCGGATGCCATCGGCCTAGACCACCTCTGTCTTCGCCATGTGCTCGAGGCGGCGGATGCGCTCTTCGAGCGGCGGATGGGTTGAAAAGAGCCTGCTCATGAGGCCCTGCTGTGCCGTCAGCGGATTGACGATAAACAGATGGGCGGTCGCCGGCCCGGCGTCCATCGGCATGCGCTCGTTGGCGACCTCCAGCTTGCGCAGCGCGCTGGCAAGGTAGAGCGGATGATGGGTGAGATGGGCTCCGCTGGCGTCGGCCTGGTACTCGCGCGTGCGAGATACTGCGAGCTGGATCATGGTCGCCGCAAGTGGCGCCAGAAACGCCATCAGCAGCAGCTCGACCATCCCGCCGCGCCGGTCGTCGTCGCCGCCGCCGCCGAAGCCGCCAAAAATCGCGCCCCATCGCGCCATCGAGGCCAGGATCATGATCGCGCCGGCGAGCGTCGCGGCGATCGAGCTGGTGAGGATGTCGCGATTGATCACGTGAGAGAGTTCATGGCCAAGCACGCCCTTGAGTTCGTCGCGGCTGCAAATGCGCAGTATCCCGCGCGTCACGGCGACTGCGGCGTGATGGGGACTGCGGCCGGTGGCGAAGGCGTTGGGCGTGTCGGTATCAATCAGATACATCCGCGGCACCGGGATATGCGCCTCCTGCGCCAGCTCCTGGACGATCGAGTAAAGCTCGGGCGCAGCGGCGGCGTCGAGCTCCTGCGCGTTATAAGCCTTCAGCACCATCTTGTCCGAGAACCAGTAGCTGAAGAAATTCATCAGGAGCGCGATTACGAAGGCGACCTCCATGCCGCTTCGTCCGCCGAATACGCCTCCGATCAGAATCAGAAGCCCGGTCAGGGCGCCGAGCAATATAGTTGTCTTGATGGCGCTACGAAACATAGATTCCTTTTGTGGGTAAGAACTCCAACAAAATCAAAGGTAATTTAGCACGCGGGGGACCGCAACGGGCTCGGCTTGCTTTTGAGGCTACGCCGCGCAATTTTTACAGTCAACGCGCCCATACTCAGTCCCAATCTAAGCATCAATACTTCCTGTCGCACCCTTCAAATATCCGCGCGAAGGTCAATCGCGTCTAAGTCTTGAACAGTCTCTTTTGCTCTCTTCAAAAAAGTGGTTACCATTGTTATAACAATAAGGGGTTTACGATGATCGAGCTCAAGGTCCGCAGAATCGGCAATTCTCTCGGCGTGGTGCTGCCCAAGGAAGCCATCAACCGACTTCAAACAGCTGACGGCGAACGCTTGTTCCTGATCGAAGGATCGGATGGCAGCTATCGACTGACGCCTTACGATCCTGCTTTCGAAAAAAAAATGACGAAAGCAGAGAATATCATCGGCCGCTACCGCAACACGCTGCGCGCTCTTGCCAAGTGACCGAGCCTCCTCTGACCCTATCTGGATTGACGAGCACGACGCCGTCGCTCTTCATGACCGTCTCCTCGCGATCCACGGCGGAGCCGCAGGCGTCCGCGACGCCAACCTGCTGAAATCCGCGCTCGCCCGGCCACAACAACTCCATGCTTATGGCGACCAACCCGACCTCATCGATATCGCCACCGCCTACACCGCCGGAATTATACGCAACCATCCTTTTATCGATGGCAACAAGCGCACCGGCTTTGTCGTTGGCGTCCTGTTCCTTGAGATGAACGGTTATCGTTTCAGTGCGAGAGAAGAAGACGCCACGCAGGCCATCCTGGCCCTCGCCGCCGGAACTCTCGATGAAACCGGCTTCGCCACATGGCTGCGCGCCAACGCCAGAATTTCAGCCCGCGTGCAAGCACGTGTTCAAGCCGTTCTCCTTCAAGGCATCGCTATTATCTCGCGCAGCGCCGACGCCACCTCCGCAAGCGCCAGATCGGCGAGCTTCAGAGCCCGCACGACTCTGACCCGACCCAGCGGACGCCATCGATCTGGATCCGTCGGCCCGAAGATCGCGACTCCGGGCGCCCCGGCGGCAGCCGCCAGATGCGACACGCCCGAATCGTTGCCGACGAAGCCGGCCGCGAGTCGCGCCAATCCGGCTATCATGCCCAGCGGCTGATCGCGAAGCCGCGCGATCCCGCGCGCGACGAACAGTGGCTCGAGCGTGCTCTCCGCCGGACCCAGCACCACGAGCGCTCGCAGCGACTGCGGCAGCGCGTCTGCCAGCGCAGCGAAATTCTCCGCCGGCCAATTCTTGTGGGGACTCCCGCTGCCGGGAAAGAACAGCACGACGCGCGTATCGCCGAGGCCGAGCCGAGCGAGCGCCTGCGTGGCTTCCGCGATATCGTCCGCGAGCACTTCGAAATGCGCGTCGAGAGGTACGTCCGGCGGCTCGCCGCGCTCGCCGATCTCGTCGAGGTAACCCGCGGCGACGTGGCCGGGGGCCGCGGGACGAAAGGCGTGGAAACTGACGGCGCCGGGCGCGGCAGCCGCTTCGAGTGCGCGGCGAAAGCGCGCGTCGTCGGAGGCGAAAAGGTCGGGTTCTTCGGCGAAGAGCGCCGCGACCTCGCGCCGGTCGATAGAATGGCTCCGCGCAATACCGGTACGCGTGATACCGATACGCGCGACACCCATACGATCGACGGCGAAGCGCGCCAGTTCCTCGCGCGCCATCAGTTCGAGAGTCGCGTCATGATGGCGCCGCGCGAGCGCGCGCAGCGCCGGCCCCAGACATATAAGGTCGCCGAGCGCGCCAGGAAAGATCACCAGCACGCGCTCCGTTTGCGCGACCCGCTTCGGCGTCGGCGATACCATCGCCGATAAGCTTTACCACCATCCTGCCGCCCCTGGCCTATCGTCCACACCGTCGATCCGACGGCCGCCGCGCGGAGGTATCAGATAAAGTGGTCGCAAAACGGGAGCGAATACGGCTAAAATCGCCTTTATGCCGAACAGCGTGGCGCGCTCGCCGCTTGAACTTATCGGTCACACTCCCGTGGTGCGGCTCAATCGCCTGCCAGGCAAGGACGACGCCGAAGTATGGGCCAAGCTCGAGAGCTTCAACCCCGGTGGCAGCGTCAAGGACCGGATCTGCGTCGCGATGGTCGAAGCGGCGGAGCGCGAAGGACGGCTCAAACCCGGCGAAACTATCGTCGAGCCGACCTCGGGCAACACCGGAATCGGGCTCGCGCTGGTGGCCGCCGTGAAAGGTTATCAGCTTATCCTGACGATGCCCGATACGATGAGCGAGGAACGTCGCTCGCTGCTGGCGGCGTATGGCGCGCGCCTGGTGCTCACGCCGGACACGCGCGGGATGCACGGCGCGATCGCCAAGGCGCAGGAACTGGTGCGCGACAACCCGGGCTTCTTCATGCCGCAGCAGTTCAGGAACCACGCCAATCCCGACGTCCATTACGC
>WNFJ01061133.1_pt1 | contig 14531 bp, 11 predicted proteins | sample 5400461 | NCBI WGS metagenome assembly WNFJ01 (sample SAMN13153349, study PRJNA577476) | soil metagenome | isolation source: 115 cm saprolite on Douglas fir-dominated hillslope | place: USA:California | collected 2013-09-17 | reverse complement strand
AACGCGGAAATATCCAAGCCCGCCGGCTTTCCCATGACCAAATCCGCGATGATCCGTGCCGTCACCGGGGCCAACAAGATCCCGTTGCGGAAGTGTCCGGTCGCGATGAACGCCCCGCGAGTTTCCGTCTCGCCCAACAGCGGAAGGTCATCCGGACTCCCCGGTCGAAGTCCCGCCCAGCTCTCCACAACCTGCGCCGCCGCAAGCTCCGGAACTAAAGCGGCTGCCGCGCGATGGAGACTAGCGATGACGTCAGGCTCAACGGTCTTGTCAAATCCGACATCTTCCACCGTGGCGCCGACCAGAATTTTTCCCGAGCTTCGCGGAACCAGGTAGACCTCAAAGGCGTTGATCACGTGTTCGAGCAGGCCGGCCCGGTGCGGTTGCAGGGTCCCCGGCACGCGCGGTTTTCGCGTGCTGGGGTCGAGATAGAGCATCTGGCCTTTCCGGGGCCTCACCGGCGGTCCCGACCAAGCGCCCCGGCAATCTACCACGGTATGCGCCGAGAGCGTACCGGCAGCGGTAACAACTTCCATGTCCGCGCCTCGGCCCCGCATCTGCTCGACTGCACAATTGCCGCGGACTTCAATTCCGCTCTTGGCCGCCGCGTGTAGGGCTGCTTGCATCAGCAGCGCAGGATCAACACAATCCTCTTGCACGAAAAACGCCGGGCGCTCCCCCGCTTGAAGAGCCGGCTCGATCCTTTGGATCTCCTCAGGCGCCAACCTGCGGTATTCGGTGGGAGCGGGCACGCCTTCCAAAAAAGCAATCGTACCCTGGCGCCGGAAATCGACTCTCATCTGCGCCAGGGCTTCTAGCCTTTCTACATAAGCGGGAAAGAGTTCGGCGCTCGTGCGTGCCAGCGGTCGCAACCGCTCAGGCGTCTCCGGATCGTAAGGAGCAAGCATCCCGGCCGCCGCCGAGGATGACTCTTGTCCGGGCTCTCCGCGGTCAAACACCAAGACGTCTGCTCCGCGCTCGCGCAGCTCCAAAGCAATCGAGACGCCAATGATGCCGGCGCCGGCAATGATGACGTCAGGAGATTTCACAGGTTTTATTGTAAAAGGCCCGGCGCAAAGCGGAGCAGACCGCGGCTGGGTCAGTTTGGAATCCATCCAGCTTTGATGAGCATTTCCAGTGCAACATCGGTCAAGGGACGATTCTCGTTGGTCACGGTAAAGTCCTCTAATCCTGCACGGTCAAGGATCACATTCAAATTCTCAACGCGAGCAACATATTCGCGCTGCGATACACCTGATTCGCGCATCTTTACGCGCTGCTTCAACGCTTCGATGCTAGCAGTGAGACGGCAGACGACCGCATTTGCGGCTGGAATAAGGTCGCGACAACGTTCTAGTTGAGCGCGGTCTTCAATCGCTCGCGCCAGTAAGAATCGCTGCACTCCTAGGGCAGCATAGTTCTTACATACACACTGAAGATTGCTGTACATGACACCATCGTTACAAGCCGAGGAGGGAAGATAGGTAAGGCCGAGCGCGTCCAAGTCGATCGCCGCATGAGCAATCTGGCGCAGAGCCAGGATATCCGACGCTTCGGCTAGAACGGTTGTCTTGCCAGCCCCCATCGTACCCGTAATGATAAGCAACGATTCCGTAAGTCCTCGATTACTGCTTAATCATTTCATGGTTTCTATTGGGGTTGCTTGTTTTCTCACGGCACAAGCTTGGAGAACACCACCAGCCGTTGCGGGGCCGGGCCAATGTAGTAGGTCGGGTAACAGGTAATCAGAGTCAGCTGAGGGTCGGGCGTTGGCTGGATCACGCTTACATCATCCGGCTCTACGATCGCTTTGCCGGTAACTTGAAAACGGAAAAGCTGGCCGCCGCGAAGAACTCGGATCTCATCACCCTTATCCAACTCAAAAATGTAACGAAAAAAGGTGTCGCGGTGGGCCGTGATGACTGCATTGCCGGTCTCGCCAGGGACCGCCGTCTCCTCTATGTGTCCCGGTCCCTTGGAAAGCTGCTGGCTGGTGACGCCTTCCAGGACGATGGCATCGAGCTTGATCCTGGGAATCTGCAAGCGCGTGAGAACCAGTGTACCCGCCACAAGCGGCCGCTTCGTGGCTGCGAGCGCCGAAGCCTGGCGCTGCCATTGCGTCTCCAAGCTCTGTTGCGTACGAAACATGTCCAAGTATTGCGCGGCGACATAGGCCAACAACCCTATCCCCGCGATCAAAAGCGTAAGGGAAAGTACCCGGCGTGCGGTCAACGGTCTCGGCTTGAGCCGTAAAGCTTGGGCGCTGACAATCGGGTTGGGATCAGCGGGCTCGCGATCGGACGCCAACTTCATATCCACCTTAGATAGATGCTGAAACAAGGCCAGGCAAAAGTTTTCTCTAAAATCCCGAATCCCCGGCGTCTTTTGCCGGGGGGAGGGATCCATATAGATTTCCAATTCGTGTCCCCATCGCCTTTCGCCGCGATAGAAATCCCTCATCCGGCTTAAAGCCGGGATTCGGGATTTCAGAAAACGGCTTTCATGCAATTTCATCACCTAAGCTCAAGGGGGGAGTCTTAGGCAGGTTATGCATAAAGGTTCATTGAACCTACGGTACCCCGTCAATTCATTGACACTACGGCAGTTCTGCACAACAATGCTGTGGCAGGCCCTAAATCTACCCGATCGCAAATGGAGTGACTGAATGTACACATCCCAGGATGGCGGGAACACCTTAGTGCGCAACATTCTCTTGGGCGCGGCTGTGGTCTACGTGGCTGGATCGATCTTCTTCATGGTGCAAGCCCAGAACCACTTGACCGACCTGGAGAATCGTCAAAAGATCGCCCAAAAAGAACTAGCTCAGAAAATGGACGACGAAAATGGGCAAATGCGCGCCTCGGTCAACGTAATCGCCGATAAGGTTGGCATCACGCAGAAGGACCTTTCCAAGAAAGCGACGGTCCTGCAGGCTGAGGAAGCGGCCACGCAGCAGCGACTCAAGGCTGACGAACAAGCGACCAAGGAAAGGTTCACCGCAGTCAACGGTGCAGTGGAAGGCGTAAAAGGGCAGGTTAAACAGGTCAGCGCCGACGTTACTGACACCAAGAGTGATCTGGCTGCAACCAAAGGCCGGCTTGAGACAGCTATTGGCGACATCAACAAGCATAGCGAACTCATTGCCACGAATCATGATCAGCTCGAACAGCTGAAACATCGCGGCGATCGCGACTACAAAGAGTTCACTCTCTACAAAGGCAAAGACCCGACTCGGATCGCCTCCGTCAGCCTGCAGCTGAAGAAGGTGGATCCTAAAAAGGGCGTGTACACGCTGTACGTGATGGCCGACGACAAGAGGATCGAGAAGAAAGACCGCAACCTCAACGAGCCGCTGCAGTTCTACACCGGCCGCGAGCGCAACCTGTTTGAAGTAGTCATCAATGCCGCAGCTAAGGACGCGGTAAGTGGATACATCTCGACCCCCAAGAACATGTCGGCGAACGTAGCTCCCGATCCGCGCCCGGCGCAGCCACAGTAGACTCGAACGCTCGACACGATGTCTTGAAAGGCATGGCTTCTGCCGTGCCTTTCTCTTTTGCCGCTGCCCGCAGTCCGCGTGCGCTCGAGATCAGATACACTGATCAGTCCCCATGACGGCAACGCTCCCGGCACCTTCCTCCTCCCGACCAGGCTACGTCGCGGGTTATCTATGTTTGTGTTTGACCTGGGGAAGCACCTGGCTGGCCATTCGCTATGCTGTCCGCGACATCCCACCTTTGGAAGCCGCGGCGATCCGCTTTTTGTTGGCCGCAATAATCCTGCTCGGTGTAGTAGGCCTCCAAAGAAGAAGATGGGTCCAAGGTAAGGATCAGTGGAAAGCCATCCTGGTGCTCAGCTTTACCATAATGGCAATTCCTTTCGGACTGGTGTTCTGGGCAGAGCGATATGTCACGTCGTCGATGACAGCGATCTTGTACTCTGCTTCGCCTCTGATGATCAGCCTGTTTACACCCCTCTTCTTGCGCCAGAAGGTCCCGCGCAGAGCCGTGTTGGCGATGTTGGTCGCCTTCGGCGGCATCCTTGATCTTTTATACTCCGAGCCGAATACCGGCCGGCAAGCGCTCTTCGGTTACGGCGCCGTGCTGGCGGCTATGACGTTGAGTGCTTGGTCCCTGGTTTACGCTAAACAAAAACTTCACCAAGTGGATCCGGTCGTCTCTACCGGCTTGCAGCTTCTACTCGCTTCGATCGCCCTAGGCTGGGCCTCGTGGGTAATGGAGTCGCGCCTGCACGCGGAGTGGACGCGTGCGGCCGTCGTTGCGCTGGCGTTTCTTACGGTCGTCGGATCGTGCGTCGCTTTCGTCGTTTACTATTGGCTCTTGAAACACATGCAACCCTACCAACTCGGCACAACCAGTCTCGTGGTTCCGGTGATCGCCGTGCTCGAAGGGTCGCTAGTCGGGCACGAGCCAGTGTCCTGGAGGATGGGCGTAGTCATGGTCATTGTGCTGGTTTCGGTCGCTACTGCTTTGCGGGCCGAGGCGCTTGCCGGAAAAGAGATCGAGGCCCTGGTTTTAAAGGAAAATCCATAAGCGAGCGCGATTTAAAATATTGCTGGGTTGACGGTGGCGTCTCGTGCTGGTAAGAGCTGAGCGCTGGAGGCGCGACCAGAGGTTAGCCCAGCGCGTAAGCGCTGGGTGTGCTGAAGAAAGAATCGGAGCCCCGGAGGGGCGACAGACGGGATGCGATTTCTCGAATCAATCTTCCGATTCTGCCGCACCTACGGTGCTCGCCATAAGTTGCAACGTTACCCAGCCCTCACGGGCTGGGCTAACCTGTAGTCGCGCCTCCGGCGCTCGGACGTTTGGTGTCTCTAACATTTTTCTCGAAAGAAGCTGTTGTCCACAGATGCCTTTTCCATGGAGAACAACATGAAACGACTTCTTCCTTCGCTATTCTTTCTTGCCGTCGTCGCAACGATTGCAGCTTCCCAATCCCTTCCTCCGGTCTCGACCTTCTCCATCGTCGCCATTGATCCCCAAAACGGTGATCTTGGTGTAGCCGTCGCGTCGCGCTATTTTTCCGTTGGATCGGTGGTGCCCTGGGCGATGGCCGATGTCGGCGCTGTGGCGACGCAAGCCAACGTCAACGTTGGTTACGGGCAGCAGGCGATCGATCTTCTGCGTCAGGGCATGACGGCGCAAGATGCGCTCAAGAAACTGCTGGCCGATGACAAGTTTCCGGGCAAAGACGGACGCCAGGTGGCGATCGTGGACGCCAAGGGCAACGTCGCCGCCTATACCGGCCCCAAAGCGCCCAACTGGGCCGGCGACCGTCAAGGCAAGACCTGGTCGGCGCAGGGAAACATCTTGGCCGGCGCGCAAGTTCCGGAAGCGATGGGCAAGGCATTCGAAGCCACGCAGGGCGAGCTGGCGGAGAAACTGTTTGCTGCATTGAAAGCCGGAGATTTCGCTGGTGGTGATTCGCGCGGGCGCCAGTCTGCTTCCATCCTGGTCGTGCGCAAAGGTGGAGGCCGCAACACCAACAACGATCGCTACATTTATATCAACGTCGACGACAATCCCGATCCATTCACCGAGCTTCGCCGCCTGCTCGATCTCAATCTCGCCTACAACTACGGCGATCAGACTTTCAAGGCCATCGATGCCGGCAACATGGAAAAGGCTCGAGCCGCAGCACTGAAAGTGGTTGGCTACACTCCGAACAGCTTCGGCAGCCATATGCGGCTGGCGTTCTTGAGTTACCTGGTCGGCGACAAAGCTGCTTCCCTCGATGAGTTTGCCAAAGCCAAGAACCTGAATCCCACCAGCTTCGACAAGCAGTGGAAGGAAGAAGTGGAGTTCGATCGCTTCAAACCGATGGCCGCCGACAAGGACTTTCTGGCGAAGTTATTTCCCAGCGGCGCGCCGCAATGACTGGCGGGGCGCATGGCCGAAAGTAGAACATTCGAGAACGAAGGACAACGGGCACAGCCGAGCCGGCGCGGGCGCATCGCCAGCCGCTTGGTGAAGTTTGTAGTCAAGCGATGGAAGAAGGATGATCCGCCCGCGGTGGTGCGGCGGGCCCGCCGTGTCTTCGGCATCCCCAATCTTCTGAGCTTCCTGTATTCCCGGCACGTCGCGATCGAGTGGGTGGACATGCCCGTGTGTGGAGAGTGGCTGGTGCCCGAGGGCGCCGTCTCCGATCGTGTCTTGCTCTATTTTCATGGAGGCGGCTATGTCAGCTGCTCGCCGCAAACGCATCGTCCCATCACTACAACGCTGGCGAGATTGACGGGGTATCGCGTTTTCGCCCTGGACTACCGTTTGGCTCCCGAGCATCCGTTTCCCGCGGCGCTGGACGACGCGACTGCGGCGTTCCTTTGGCTCCGCGAAAGCGGCGTCCCGGCTCAGAAGATTGCTTTGGCCGGCGATTCGGCGGGTGGCGGACTTGTAATGGCCACCATGCTGCGCTTGCGCGAACATAGTCATCCGCTGCCCGCCGGCGCCGCCTGTCTTTCACCTTGGGTCGACCTCACCGGGTTCGGCAAATATCGAGACACCGATTCTTGCTCGATGTTCACACCCGATGACGTTACGACCTTCGCCAAGCTTTATCTGCACGGAGCCTCAGCCGAATCTCCGGAGGCCTCACCAATCTTTGCTGATCTCAGCGGACTGCCGCCGCTGTTGATTCAAGCCAGCAGCACGGAATTGCTATTGAGCGACTCTGTCCGGCTGCATGAGAAGGCAACCACCTGCGGGTTGAAGAGCACCTTGCACGTTTATCCGGGGCTGCCTCACGTCTGGCAGATTCTTTTTGGAACGGTTCCTGAGGCGAAGATCGCGCTCGAAGAGATAGCTCGTTTTTGCGCCGAATCGTTTGACCGGCGTACCGTCGCGGCAACGGCATCTTCGGCTGCGCACGATCCTGTCGGCGAAATCGAGTTTGCTCCGGTTGTGTCTGCGCACGCATCATACAATGATCGAGAGCGCAACCAATCAAGGAGCACTGCCATGGCCAAGACCCTCAGTCGCCCTAGCCCGAGCGGCTCATCCGCGCTTGAAAACTCGCTGACCACAGAGGAATTAACAAAGATCAACCGTTATTGGCGCGCGGCCAACTATCTTTCCGTGGGCCAAATCTATCTGCGCGATAATCCGCTGTTGCGCGAGCCGCTCAAGCTCGAGCACACCAAGCCTCGCCTGTTAGGACATTGGGGAACGACGCCGGGCCTCAACTTCATCTACGCGCACATGAACCGGGTCATCAAGAAGAATGACCTGAACGCCATCTTTATTGCTGGTCCCGGGCACGGTGGACCGGGCGTGGTAGCCAACACGTACCTGGAGGGTTCTTACACCGAGCTTTATCCTACTGTGACGCAAGATGCCGCCGGCATGAAGAAGCTCTTCACTCAGTTTTCCTGGCCGGGAGGAATCCCCAGCCACGCCTCGCCGGACACGCCCGGATCGATCCACGAAGGCGGTGAGCTGGGCTATTCCTTACTGCACGCCTACGGCGCTGTTTTCGACAATCCTGATCTTCTGGCGTGCTGCGTGGTCGGCGACGGCGAGGCGGAAACGGGGCCTTGTGCCACCAGTTGGCACTCCAACAAATTTTTGAACCCGGAACGCGACGGCGCGGTTCTGCCGATTCTACATCTCAACGGCTACAAGATCGCCGGTCCCACGGTGCTGGCGAGAATTCCGCAAGCTGAGCTGAATGATCTTCTGGTTGGTTATGGCTACAAACCGTACTATGTCGAAGGGGACGATCCGGAAATCATGCACGGCCTCATGGCCGCGACGCTGGATACCGTCTTGGCCGAAATCCGCGACATCCAAGTGAAGACGCGCAGCAATCATTTCTCCGTGCGACCGCAATGGCCGATGATCGTTCTGCGCAGCCCCAAAGGCTGGACTGGTCCCAAGACCGTCGATGGTCTTCCTGTCGAAGGCTCGTTTCGTTCACACCAGGTTCCGGTGGCTGATCTGGCCACGAAGCCCGAGCATCTCAAAATCCTTGAGCAATGGATGCTCAGCTACAAGCCGGCACAGCTTTTTGACGCTGATGGACGATTCCTTCCCGAGCTCGCTGCACTGGCTCCCCAGGGCACGCGCCGCATGGGAGCGAATCCGCATGCCAATGGCGGCTTGTTGCTCCAAGAACTGAAGATGCCGGACTTTCGCTCTTATGCGGTTCAGGTGCCGCAGCCCGGCAACTCGACGGAAGAATCGACTCGGGTGCTCGGCCGCTTTCTGCGCGACGTCATGAAGCTGAACGAGAGCAATCGCAACTTCCGCGTGATGGGTCCGGATGAAACCGAATCCAACCGTCTCTCCGCGCTCTTTGAAGTCACGAGCCGCGTCTCGACCGCGAAAATAATCGCCTCGGACGTTCAGATATCGCCCGACGGCCGTGTGATGGAAGTCTTGAGCGAACATATGTGCCAGGGATGGCTGGAGGGATATCTTCTCACCGGACGCCATGGTCTCTTCTCTTCGTATGAAGCATTCATTCAGATTGTGAGCTCCATGTTTAACCAGCACGCCAAGTGGCTGGAATCGACGCTGCACATTCCCTGGCGCAAACCGATCGCCTCGCTCAATTACCTGCTTACTTCGCATGTGTGGCGGCAAGACCACAACGGCTTCAGCCATCAGGATCCCGGCTTCCTTGACCACGTGATGAACAAGAAGTCGGAAATTGTGCGCGCTTATTTTCCGCCCGACGCGAACTGCCTGCTCGCCGTAGCCGATGAGTGTTTGCGCAGCCGCAATTACGTCAACGTGATCGTGGCCGGCAAGCAGCCGGAGCTGCAGTGGCAGGACATGGATGCGGCCATCAGGCACTGCGCTGCTGGAATCGGCGTGTGGCATTGGGCCAGCAACGATGGCGGCGGCGAACCAGATGCTATCTTGGCTTGCGTCGGTGATGTGGCTACCCTCGAGGTGCTGGCTGCGGCTTCGCTGTTGCGCAAGTATCTTCCGGACCTGAGGATCAGGGTTATCAACGTAGTCGATCTGATGACCTTGCAACCTGCGTCCGAGCATCCGCACGGACTTGCGGAGGAAGACTTTGACGCGCTCTTCACGACCAGCAGGCCGGTGGTCTTTGCCTATCATGGTTATCCCTGGCTGATCCACCGGCTCACCTACCGCCGTGCCAACCACAACAACTTCCATGTCCGCGGATTCAAAGAAGAAGGCACCACTACCACGCCGTTCGACATGGTGGTCCGCAACAATATGGACCGCTTCCAGCTTGCCATGGATACCGTGCGCCGCGTCGCACGCTTCAAGACCGCTGCCGATCCCCTGATCCAATTCTGCGAGAGCAAACTGGCCGAGCACCAACAGTACATCACTTTGCATGGCGAGGATATGCCCGAAGTCGCTAACTGGCGCTGGGGGAAAGCCTGATCGATGTCGGACCCCATTCTCTGCGTGAATGCGGGCTCTTCTTCTCTCAAGTTCGCCGTTTACCGAATGAACGAACGGGAAGAGAGGCTCTTTGCCGGAGAGGTGGAAGCTATCGGCAGCGAACGGGGAACGTTGTGGCTCCGCAGTGGCGATGGCCGCTCGCTCGTTGACCGCAAAGGAGTGTTTCGCGACACGCGAGAAGCGACTTCGGCTATGTTTGCTGTGCTTGCCGAACACGGGCAGAAGAGTTTCTCTGCGGCCGGCCATCGCCTGGTGCACGGTGGTACTGCGTTCTTCGATCCGCAGATTGTCGACGCGGCGGTAAAGAATCGCTTGAAAGAGTTAGTGCCGTTGGCGCCGTTGCATTTACCCAGCCAGATCGCGATGATTGATGAACTCTCGCAACGCTCACCTGATCTGTCGCAGGTAGTGTGTTTCGATACGGCGTTTCATCGCCGCATGCCGGAGGTCGCAAGACGCCTCGCGCTCCCGCGCAACTTGTGGGATCAGGGGGTGATGCGCTACGGCTTTCACGGCCTCTCCTATGAGTACGTTGTCAGCCGGTTAGGCACGAAGCTTGGATCGCGGGCCGTGATCGCTCACCTCGGCAACGGCGCCAGCATGGTTGCGTTGAAAGATGGCGCGCCAATCGATACCAGCATGGGCCTCACACCGACCGGGGGATTCATGATGGGAACACGCTGTGGCGATCTTGATCCCGGTGTCATTCTGTATCTCCTGCGCCTGGGCTGGACGTATGAGAAGCTCGAAGAACTGCTCGATCGGCAATCGGGCTTGCTCGGTGTGTCCGGTATCACCAGCGACATGAAGGGGTTGCTCGAAAAACGCCGCTTCGATCCGCAAGCAGCACAAGCCGTGGAGATGTTCTGTTATCAAATTCGGAAATTTGTCGGCGCATTTGCCGCAACTCTCGATGGTTTGGATACGCTGGTGTTCACCGGCGGGATCGGCGAACGCGCTGCCGCGGTTCGTGCTGAGATCTGCTGCGGACTGAGACACTTGGGCATCGAGTTGGACGAGGGCGAAAATGGGCGTCATGGCGAAGTGATTACTAGTCCCCAGAGTCGATGCCTGGTCCGTGTCGTAGAGACGGACGAAGACTTGGTGATCGCCAGGCATACACGGCAGCTCGTTGAGCGCCTTGGCGGAGGGAAGGATGGCGGAACGAGGTAAAGAATTCGCAGGACGTAGCCATCTTGAAACCATCTCACAAATAGGCAGACCATTTTTATGAGACCAGTTGTTGATACAACTTATAGTTTTGATTTATGACTCAAGATACGTTTTCGAGCCCTGGGTGATTTTCTTTAACATGGTGGCAATCTCGATATGCTAACATTCCGTCCCAGATTAACCCAGGATGGCTTTTCCACCCTGGCAAAGTGCCCTCGTAACCGAAGCGATACGCACTACCCCGGTGCACAATTAAGCGTCCGCTGTTTATGTGGAGGTGTGCATGCGAATTCTGATCGCAGAAGACGATGCTCCGCTAGCTTCATTTATAGCTAAGACTTTTAGCGCAGAGAACCATTCAACGGAGATAGCGGACAATGGCCAAGAAGCCATCCAGCGGCTCTTGTCCAACGACTACGACCTACTGATTCTCGACTTGAATCTGCCGGTACTCGACGGTAGTCAGGTGTTGAACAGGTTGCGCAGCCGGGATGCGGAACTTCCCGTGTTGATCCTGACAGCGACCGACCATGTCGCCGACCGCGTTGCTTGTTTAGACGCCGGCGCCGACGATTACTTGACTAAACCGTTTTCGTTCTCCGAACTTTCCGCCCGTGTACGCGCTTTGTTGCGGCGCAAAGGACGTCCGGTTCCGACCATCTTGAAGGTTGAAGACTTGCAGCTGGATTGCGTACAGCGCACCGTCGCACGCGGGGGAAAATCCATCGAGCTGACTCCGAAGGAATTCAGCCTTCTGGAATACTTCATGCGAAACACCGGGCGGCGTATCACCCGCAACATGATTATTCAGTACGTTTGGAAGCTCTCTCCGGACACCATGACGAATGTCGTAGATGTCTACGTCAATTATCTGCGCAAGAAAATCGACGAAGGATCAGATCACAAGTTAATCCACACCGTACGTGGCATCGGTTACGAATTCGGCGTGGCGGTTGGTGCGATGAATGGCACGGGCAAATAGTTTAGAAATTGCCAAAATTGCCAAAAATTGCGAGGATTGCCAAAATCGCCGGGAAGTAAGAGTCGGAATCATAAAGAATTGTCGCGTTAACCACTCGAATTTTGCCAATCATGGCAATCCTGGCAATTTTGGCACTCGTTTCCCCAAACGTCCATTTTCCCACGCCAGTTTCTCCTAGAACTTCCTGAATCTCGGTGCATTGGCGAACGCTTATAGCTACCATAAATATTTTCAATTTCCTCAGCTCATCTCAGCCGGATAGATTGTGTTGAAAGCTTTTCAGGACACTTGATTCCCAGACTGACATTTCTTATGGCCAGAGCTACGATTCTTGGATTGACGATTTTTGTCGTCGCGGCAGTGCTACAGCCCTGTTTCGCGCAGCAAAACGTTAGCGTCTCCGCGCAAAGCGCTGACGCGCAGAACCAGCGTTTGGCCGCACTGGAACAGCACGTCGCGGATGCGAAGGGTTCCGCCGACAACGCCTGGATGTTGACCAGCGCTGCGCTCGTCTTGATGATGACCGGACCGGGCCTGGCGCTGTTCTATGGCGGTCTCGTCCGCAAAAAGAATGTTCTCGCCACAATGGTGCAAAGTTTCGCCATGATGGCGCTGATTACCATTGTCTGGGCTGTGTTGGGTTACAGTCTGTCATTCGGGCCGGGGAACCCTATGATCGGCGGTTTCCACAACCTCTTTCTGCGTGGTGTTGGCGCGCAGCCCGATCCTGACTACGCCGCCACAATTCCCGCGCAGACATTCATGATCTTCCAACTGATGTTTGCCATCATCACCCCGGCGCTGATCACCGGAGCCTTTGCCGAGCGAATGAAGTTCAGCGCCATGGCCTTTTTCATGGTGTTGTGGTCGCTCGTGGTATATAGCCCGATGGCTCACATGGTTTGGGGCAAGGGCGGCTTATTGAACGCTTCGCTCGGCGGTCGCTTTCCCACACTCGACTTTGCCGGTGGCACGGTTGTGCATATCACCTCAGGTGTTTCCGCTTTGGTGTGCGCTCTCTACTTGGGCCGGCGAATCGGCTATCCCAAGACTCCGATGCCACCGCACAGCGTGGTGCTTAGCTTTATCGGCGCATGTTTGCTCTGGGTCGGATGGTTCGGTTTCAACGCCGGCAGCGCGCTCGGCGCCGGCAGTCTGGCGACCAGCGCTTTTGTTGCCACCCACTTTGGCGCCGCTGCCGCCGTCATCGGATGGTGCGCCGCCGAGTGGTGGCGTAACGGTAAGCCCACGGCGCTGGGCGTGATTTCCGGCGCGGTCGCCGGATTGGTGGCTATTACGCCGGCGGCCGGTTTTGTTGGGCCGATGCCTGCCCTGGCGATAGGCCTCATCGCCGGCGCGTCTTGCTACTTCATGGTGGCCAAGGTGAAGGCCCGCTTCGGCTATGACGATTCGCTCGATGCCTTTGGTGTGCACGGCGCCGGCGGCACCATCGGCGCGCTGCTGACCGGCGTGTTTGCTTCGAGCGCGATCAACCCAATCTTCAAAGATGCCGGCGGAGCAACCGCGCCTTCGGGAATGATCGACGGCAATCCGCACCAGCTCGTGAATCAGCTTGTTGGCGTATTGATCGCGTGGGCGCTGGCAATCGTCGGAACGCTGGTGGTCCTCAAGATCGTAGACGTTGTGATCGGCCTGCGCGTTTCTGAGGATCAAGAGATCCAGGGGCTGGATCTCTCCCAACACGGCGAAGAAGGTTACTATTGGGAAGCCTCAGCTTGAGCGGCGGCTGATATCCGGCATTGCGATGGGAAAAACTGGAACACGATGACAAAGATTGAAGCGATCATTCGCACATCCAAACTGGACGCCGTCAAAGATGCGCTGCATGAAATCGGCGTAGAAGGCATGACTGTGCTCGAAGTCCGCGGTCACGGACGGCAAAAAGGCCACACCGAGTTTTATCGCGGCCAAGAGTACACCATCGATCTCATTCCCAAAACCAAGTTGGAGCTGGTGATCTCCGACCCGTTAGCAGAAAAAGCCGTGCAGGCGATCATGAACGCTGCGCGCACGGGGAAAATTGGCGACGGCAAGATCTTCCTGTCAAAAGTCAATGACGTTATCCGCATTCGCAATGAGGAGCGCGGCGAAGGTGCGCTCTAGGTATGACCACGGCGGTTTCATTAAACAGCGGGGTCAACAAGCTTTACGCCGAAGAGTCGGCGAGGATCGAGCAGGAATTCGCCTCCAGGTGTGATGGACATTCGACCGTTGTTCAACGAGCTGCTCTGCTGGACCGCATCGTTCTACAACTCTGGGACACGGTATTCGCTCAGCACGAGGATTCGAACAGCATTGCGCTGATTGCTGTCGGTGGGTACGGACGCAGCTGTCTCTTTCCTTTTTCTGACGTCGATCTACTGTTTCTTTTTTCGGATCACAACGCCGAGGAGCAACACAAGGAACGTGTCCGAACCCTTTCCCAGGAGCTGTGGGACCTCGGCATTCGTTTGAGCCCCGCCAGCCGCGCGCTGGCTGAGTGCGATGGCTTCGATCCAAATAATGTTGAGTTCACGATTTCTCTTCTGGATAGCCGCTTTCTGGTGGGCAATGAAGAGCTGTTCACGCGTTTACACGACAAGATTATTCCCAAGCTGGTTATACGTGAGGCGCAATCTCTGGTGCAGCGACTGGCCGACCTGACCCAGACGCGACGCGCCAAGCACGGCAACACCATCTTTCACCTCGAGCCCAATATCAAAGACGTTCCCGGCGGTCTGCGCGATCACAATATTGCGCAGTGGCTGGCGTTGATCGCTGCTATCGATAAGCTTCATGCGTGGCCGCAACGTGGCGATCTGCTGCCCGCGTCCATGAGGCGTCAGGCCGAATCCGCGCATGATTTTCTGATCTCCGTGCGCTGCTTTCTGCACTTTCGTCATGGGCGTGACGACAACGTTCTTAGCTGGACGGATCAAGACAGTGCTGCCGAGCGAAAGATCGGCGCT
>WNFJ01286892.1_pt1 | contig 14533 bp, 10 predicted proteins | sample 5400461 | NCBI WGS metagenome assembly WNFJ01 (sample SAMN13153349, study PRJNA577476) | soil metagenome | isolation source: 115 cm saprolite on Douglas fir-dominated hillslope | place: USA:California | collected 2013-09-17 | reverse complement strand
TTGCAGGCAAGCAAACGCCCCAGACCCGGCGGCTAGACCATTCGCAGTCGTGTGCGGCGACAGCCGAGTCCGTCACACGCTTGCCTCGCAGATTGAGGCACTCCGACCCGAATGTTACCATGCTGACGGCGGCATTTGCAGCATATCGTGGGCGGGGTGCGGACCAAGATGGGGAAAAAGCTCCTTCAAATCACCGGCGCGCGGATCGCACAACTCGAAAAGCCAGCATCCATCCTCGACAACACGGACCTGTGGATTGCCGATGGACGCATTCTGGCGCTGCTGCCGGCCGGAACACCGGCGCCGGCGGCAGGTGAAGTCGAGACGCTTGCGTTCCACAACGCGGTGGTGATCCCGGGCCTGATCAACAGCCACTCGCATTCGGCTTCATCGGTCCAGCGCGGTTGCATCGCCGGCTCGCCGCTCGATCTGTTCGTACTGGATGCGCTCACCCGTCGCGCGCCCAAACCGATGCGGCAGGTCAGGGCCGCCGCATTGCTGCAGGCGACCGAGATGCTCAGGCGCGGGATTACGGGCTTCGCCGATCACTTCCGTCATGCCGGACTGCCGACCGTGGAGGCGGTAACGATGGTGTTCTCGGCCTACCGGGACGTCGGGCTGCGCGTCGCGGTTGCGCCGATGTACGAGGACAGGCGCCACGTTGATTCGCTTCCGATCGACCAGTCGCAACTGCCGGCCGAGGTCCGCGAGCGCTGGCTCGCGTCGCGGCCGCCGGCGCCGGAGAACTTGGCGAAGGCGCGACCGGGTGCAGCTTCTGCTCGGCGTCGATGGGCCGCAACGCTGCAGCCCGCATCTGCTCGAGCTGACCGGCGAATTTGCCGCCCGCCACGGCATCGGCCTGCACACCCATGTCCTGGAGGCAAAAACCCAGGCCATGGTCGCCCCGGCTGATCACCAGCACAGCTTTGTGTCCCTGCTCGACCGCTACGGGCTGATCAACCCCAAGAGCTCGCTCGCGCACTTCGTATGGTGCACGGACCACGACATCGAGCTGTCGGCTGAGCGCGGGGTGAACATCGTCAACAATCCGGTGAGCAATCTTCTGCTCGGGAGCGGCCTGCAGCCGACGGCGCGTCTCCTGGAGGCCGGCGTCAATGTCGCGCTCGGCTCCGACGGCGCGGGCGGCAACCCGATCAGCCTGTTCGAGCAGGCCAAGTTCGCGATGCTGCTCAGCCGCGTCAGTCAGCCCGATTGCGAACGCTGGATCACGGCGCCGCAGGCGCTGCGCATGGCGACCCGCAATGGCGGCGCGGTACTGGGTGAGCCCGGCGCGCTGGGCGTCATCAAGGTCGGCGCCCACGCCGATCTTGCCGTGGTCGATCTGAACAGGGCCGTGCATCGGCCGCTCGGAGACATCTGGAACCATCTGGTGATGTACGAGACCGGCGACGGCGTCGACACCGTGCTGGTCGGGGGCGAGGTCGTCGTTCGCAACGGGCGCTGCACCAAGGTCAACGATGATGATGTGTTGGCCGAAGCCGAAGAGCTTGCACTCGCCGATCGAAGGGCGAACGAGCCGTACATGAGCCGGGCCCGCACCGAGCGGGCGGCGCTGCAGGCGCTCATCACCAAGGCGCTGGAGAAACAGATTCCGCTCGAACGGTTTGCGCGTCTGAATTGATCGCGCCTGGATAAATCATTTGAAAGTGGTGATCCGTGGCATGACATTTGCTAATCAAACATGGCTGACAATCGTCCGAGCCCAAGAGGCAATCATGCCGACAACATCCAAATGCCTTCGTTTCATCAGCTTGGTTCTGTGGTTCGGTTGCGGACTGACATCCGGCGCGCAGGCGCAGTTGACGCCGATAAAATTTCGCCTGGATTGGGTGTGGCAGGCGCCGCAGTCGATCTGGACGCTTGCCCATGAGCGCGGCTACTTCAGGGATGAGGGGCTCGAGGTCACCATCGACCGTGGCTATGGCGGCTCCGATACGGTCGGCAGCGTCGCCGCCGGCAACTACGAATTCGCGTTTTCCGATATCAACAATGCGATCGAGTTCAACGGCAAAAACCCGACTCACAAGGTCCAATGCGTTTTCGTCGTCTATGACGCGACGCTGGCGGCGGTCATCACGCGCAAGGGTAATGGCATCAATACGCCGAAGGACTTGGAAGGAAAAGTGATCGGTGCGCCGCTGACCACGGGCGGCCGCACGTTGTTCCCGGCATTTGCGAGGGCCAATGGCATCGACGAAAAAAAGATAACCTGGGAAACGATAAACATTCAGCTGCAGGATCAGCAATTCGCGCAGGGCAAGTTCGACGCGGTCGCGAGCTTTGCGACGACATCCCTGCTCAACCTCAAGCTCCTCGGCGTCGATCTGAACAGCCTGACGGTGTTTCCGTTCTTCAAGTATGGCCTCGATCTCTATGGCAGCTCGCTCCTGGTTCGGCCGCAGTGGGCCCAGCAGAATCCCGAGATCGTGCGCAAGTTCCTCCGCGCCACCGTGCGCGGAATGAACGCCATGTTGGCCGACAAGCCGGCGGCCATCGCGTCACTGCAGAAGCGCGATCCGATGCTCAATACCCAGATCGAGATCGACCGGCTCAACATGATGATCGACATGGGGCTGCGAACACCGACGGTCGAAACGTACGGCGTCAGCCACGTCGATTCCGCCCGCATGGACCGTGCGCTCGAAATCGTCGCGACAGCCTTCAACATCTCGCCGGTACCGAAAACCGCGGATATCTTCACGGATGCCTATCTGCCCCCACCGCAAGATAGAAAGCTGAAATTCTGATTGCGGGACGCAGTCTCGCTACGTCTCGCGCGGGGCCAGAGGCTATGAACTCACCGACCTGGATTATTGCTTCTCGGCAAGCAGCCGCGCGATCGCGGCGCGCAGCTCGGGCACGCCGGCGCCGGTGCGGGCGGAGGTCGCGAGCACCTCGGGAAAGGCGGCGGGCCGCTTGCGGATGCCGGCGGACACGTCGTCGATGCGCGCGGCGAGCTCGGCCGGCTTCACCTGATCGGACTTGGTGAGCACGAGCTGGTAGGTCACGGCGGATTCGTCGAGCACCCGAAAGACCTCGTCGTCGGCCGGCTTCAAGCCGTGCCGCGAATCGATGAGGACGTAGACGCGCGCCAGGTTGGCGCGGCCCTTGAGATAGGCGTGGATCAGCTCGGTCCAGGCCGCGACCTTGGCCTTGGGCGCCGCCGCGTAGCCGTAGCCCGGCATGTCGACCAGCGTGAGCGCGCTCGGGCCGCCGAAGAAGATAAGTTCCTGGGTGCGGCCGGGCGTGTGCGAGGTGCGCGCGAGCGCGTTGCGATTGGTGAGCGCGTTGATGAGGCTCGACTTGCCGACATTGGAGCGGCCCGCGACCGCGATCTCGATGCCCTTCATCGCCGGCAGCGACTCGAACGATCCCGCCGCCGAGGCGAACTGCCAGTCGCCCGCAAAGAGCTTGCGCCCCGCCTCGCTTTCCTCCGCGGTGAACGCCTGAGCGGACATTTTGCTTGCCCCTCGCCGCTCGGCGTCGTCGACGAAGCTTATGCCCGCAACAGCAGCGCCGCCGCGATCAGCAGGACGGGAACGAGGAGGCCGATCAGCAAAAGCAGGGACGGCGGCCGGCCCTTCGGCCAAAGCGCCTTGATGTTATCGAACAGCTCGATCTTGGCGCCGTGCTTCTTCATGATGATGCTCTGCTGGATGACCGAGAGCGTGTTGTTCCACGCCCAGTAGATCACCAGGCCGGCCGAGAAGCTCGCCAGCATGAAGGTGAAGATCACCGGCATCCAGTCGAAGATCACCTTCTGGGCCGGATCGGGCGGCGCCGGGTTGAGCTTCATCTGCATCCACATCGTCACGCCCATGATGAGCGGCCAGACGCCGAGATGGAGGAAGGAGCCGACCACCGGCAGGACCGTCGGGTCGAACGAGATCAGGCCGAACAGGGTGAAGATGTTGGTCGGGTCGGGCGCCGACAGGTCCTTGATCCAGCCGAAGAACGGCGCGTGCCGCATCTCGATGGTGACGAACAGCACCTTGTAGAGCGCGAAGAACACCGGGATCTGCACCACGATCGGCAGGCAGCCCGCCACCGGATTGATCTTCTCGCGCTTGTAGAGATCCATCAGCTCCTGCTGCTGCTTGACCTTGTCGTCCGGCCAGGTCTCGCGGATCTTCTGCATCTGCGGCTGCACCGCCTTCATCTTCGCCATCGACGCATAGGACTTGTTGGCGAGCGGGAAGAAAATTCCCTTGATGGCGACGGTCACGATCAGGATGGCGACGCCGAAATTGCCGACCAGCCGGAAGATCCAGTCCATGAACTGGAACATCGGCTTGGTGATGAAATAGAACCACCCCCAGTCGATCATCAGATCGAAGCGGTTGAGGTCGAGCTGCTTGTTGTAGGCATCGACCACGCTCACTTCCTTCGCGCCGGCGAACAGCCGCGACGTGGCGGCGCCGGTCGCGCCGGGCGCGATCGTCTGCGCGTCGAGCAGATAATCGGTCTGATAGGTCTTCACCTTGTCGATCTCGCCGGCGGAGAACTGCGCCTGCACGTTCGCCTTGGGATCCGGCAGCAGCGTGGCGGCCCAGTACTTGTCGGTGATGCCGAGCCAGGCGTTGGTCGCCTTGAACGGAAGCTTCTTCTTGTCCTCGATCGTCTTGTAGGTGACTTCCTGCAGCCCGTGCTCGCCGAGCACCCCGATCAATCCTTCGTGCAGGATGTAGTAGCCGAGCGTCGCCGGCGTGCCGTGGCGCGAGACGAGCGCGTACGGAAAGAGCGTGACCGGCTGCGCGCCGCGGTTCGCCGCCTCGTCCTGGATCGTGAAGACGTACTTTTCGTCGATCGAGATGGTGCGGCGGAACGTGAGGCCTTCGCCGTTGTCGTAAGAGAGCACCACCGCGTGCTGCGGCGTGAGCGCGCCCGTGCCCTCCTGGCGCCAGACGGTTTCGGCGCCGGGCAGCTTGGCGGGCGCGTTGGCGCCGCCGACCCAGCCGAACTCGGCATAGAACGGATGCGGCGTGCCGGAGGGCGACAACAACACGATCGGCGGCGAGTGCGGATCGACCGTCTCGTGGTATTGCGCGAGCGAGACGTCATCGATGCGTCCGCCCTTGAGCGCGATCGTGCCCTTGATGCGCGGCGTGTCGATGTCGATGCGCGGGCCCTGCTTGATCACCTCGGCGCGCGAGAGCTGCTGCGCCACCGTGGGCGCGGCGCCCTGGCCGGGCGCCTGCGGCGGCACGCCGGGCTGGGCGGACTGACCCGGCTGGGTCGGCCCCGGCGTCTGCTGCGGCTGCGTCTGCGTCTGCTGCTGCTGTTTCTGCGCCTCCTGCTGGCGCTGCATCGTCGGCAGGCCATAGAAATACTGCCAGACGATCAGCACGATCGCCGACAGCACGATGGCGAGGAGGGTATTTTTCTGGTCGGTCATGACGTCTTCTGCTTCCCCGCCGAAACCGGCCCTGGCTTGTCCCGGCGGCGGCGCCCGGCGGGTTGCGTCCCTCGTCGCTCCTGATGGATGTGGCCTAGCGCGCGAGCGAAGTCCGCGATCAAGCGGTCAAAAGACAGTTCGAGCGCGGCGCGCCGGCCGACCACCACATAGTCATTCCCGTACCGCAGCGGTCCCGCGTCGGAAAGCCGCACAACTTCGCGCAATCGCCGCCGCACCCGATTGCGCTCGACCGCACTCCCCACTTTCTTCGACACCGTAAATCCGACCCGTGGCGGTCCTGTGTCGGCGCGCTCGCGGGCCTGCACGATGAACGCCGGCGCATTCGCCCGGGGTCCCGTCGCGGCTGCCAGGAAATCCGCCCGTTTCCGCAAGCGTTCCACGGGGCGGGCGGCCGGATCGGCTCAGGCGCTCAGCCGCTTGCGGCCACGGGCCCGGCGGGCATTGAGCACTCTGCGGCCGCCCTTGGTCGCCATGCGGCTCCGGAAACCGTGGCGGCGCTTGCGCACCAGTTTGCTCGGCTGATAGGTCCGCTTCACCGCTCTGTTCTCCGCTGTCCGGTGGCTCCGATCGGTCGGGCGCCCAATGCGCCGCACCTCGGAAAGTCCCGCAAAATGCGTGGGTTTTCGGGTCGCCGCCGCGGCTTATACGGGAGGCCCCCGGTGGCGTCAATGCGCGCCAAATGCGGGCGATTCCGCCCTCGAAGCAAGGCGCTGGACGCGTCTCACGCCGCCCTCAAATGGCAGTGAAGGGGGTCATCGCCGCCACGCTCTTCGGTATAGATAGCCGGGACAGACTCCGCAGCAGCCTCAGGACCGCATGCCCGATCCGACCGTTTCCGATCAGAGCGCCATGGCCGCGCCGCATTACCGGCTTGCGCGGCTCGTGCCGCTCGCGCTCGTCGTGGCGGTGACGGCGGTGGCGCTCGCCATGGGCTGGCACAAGCAATTGTCCCTGTCGTCACTCATGGCGCACCGGGCCGCGGTCGAGGCCTTCGTGACCGAGCATTGGATCGCAGCGCTCGCCGCCTATGTCGGAACCTATTTCGCGGTCGCGGCGCTGTCGCTCCCAGGAGCCGTCTTCCTCACGATCTTCGGCGGCCTCATCTTCGGAACGGTGGCCGCCACCGTGGCGACGCTCATCGGGGCGACCGCGGGCGCGACCGTCATCTTCCTCGTCGCCAAGAGCGCGCTCGGCGGCTGGCTCGTGCGCAAGGCGGGACCGCGCGTGGAGAAGATCGCGGCGGGGTTTTGCGCCGATGGGTTCAACTACCTGCTCTTCCTGCGGCTGGTGCCGCTCTTCCCGTTCTGGCTGGTGAACCTGGTGCCCGCCTTGCTGGGCGTTCCCCTGCGGACCTTCGTGGCCGCGACCGCGCTCGGCATCATTCCGGGAACCCTCGCGTTCGCATTTTTCGGCGCCGGTCTCGACAGCGCGATCGAAGCCAAGGGGCCGACCATGCACCTCGTGGTCGGCCTGGTGGCGCTCGGCGTGCTCGCGCTGGTGCCGGTCGTGGTCAGGCGGCTCAAGTCCGCCCGCGGCATCGCAATGACAAAATGACGTCGTATCACTCGTAGCCGCAGCTGGCGGGACCCAGGACACGCATGCCCGACCTTCTCACTCCCGATCTCTGCGTGATCGGCGCCGGTTCCGGCGGCCTCTCGGTCGCCGCGGCCGCGGCCGCGTTCGGCGTGCCGGTGGTGCTGATCGAGAAGGGCAAGATGGGCGGCGACTGCCTCAACTACGGCTGCGTGCCGTCGAAGGCGCTGATCGCCGCCGCGAAGCACGCGGCCGGCTTTGCGCAAGCGCCGCGCTTCGGCGTCGAGGGCGGGCCGGCCAGGATCGATTTCGCAAAAGTGCGCGACCACGTGCGCGGCGTGATCGCCGCGATCGCGCCGAACGATTCGAAGGAACGCTTCGCCGGCCTCGGCGTGCAAGTGATCGCGGGCGCGGCGCGCTTCACCGATCGCGAGACGGTCGCGGTCGACGACTACGAGATCAAGGCGCGGCGCTTCATCATCGCGACCGGCTCGGCGCCGGCGATCCCGCCGATCCCCGGGCTCGCCGAGACGCCGCATCTCACCAACGAGACGATCTTCGATCTCGACGAATGTCCGAGACATCTCGTGGTGATCGGCGCGGGGCCGATCGGGCTCGAGCTCGCGCAGGCGTTTCGCCGGCTCGGCGCCGCCGTCACGGTGATCGAGGCGGCGACGCCGCTCGCCAAGGACGATCCCGAATGCGCCGCCATCGTGCTCGACGCGCTGCACCGCGACGGCGTCGTGATCCGCGCCGGCGTCACCGTGAAGGAAGTCGCCGGCGGCGCCGGCGCCGTCAAAGTCGCGATCGCGGGCCCGTCGGGCGAGGACACGATCGAAGGCACGCATCTGCTCGTCGCCACCGGGCGCTCGCCGAACATCGCCGATCTCGGGCTCGACGCGGCCGGCATCAAGCACGAGCGGCGCGGCATCGTGGTGAACGCGCGGCTGCGCACGACCAACAAGCGGGTCTACGCGGTCGGCGACGTGACCGGCGACCTGCAGTTCACCCACGTCGCCAACTATCACGCCGGGCTCGTGATCAGGAACGCGCTGTTTCGCTTCCCCGCGAAGATCGATCGCGACGTGATCCCGTGGGTGACCTTCACGGATCCCGAGCTGGCGCATGTCGGACTGAGCGAGGCGGCGGCGCGCAAGCGCAAATACAAATTCTCGGTGCTGCGCTGGCCCTACCACGAGAACGACCGCGCGCAGACCGAGCGCGTCACACACGGCCACATCAAGGTCATCACCACCCCGCGCGGCCGCATCCTGGGCGCGACCATCGTCGGGGCGAATGCCGGCGAGCTGATCGCGACCTGGACGCTCGCCATCGGCCAGGGTCTCAACGTCCGCGCCGTGGCGGAAGCGGTCGTCGCCTACCCGACCCTCGCCGAGATCGGCAAGCGCGCCGCCATCACCCATTTCGCCCCCAGTTTGACGAGTGCACGGGTCCGGCGCATCATCGGCTGGTTGCGTCGGTTTGGTTGAGAAAACGCTGAGAAAACAACGCGGTTGAGCACGGTTATGGCTGGCGCGGTAGCGGCAAACACGAATGGGACGGAAGGCGGCGGGCCGCTTCCGCGCCGCTTCGGCCTGTCCGCAAAGCTTTTCGTCCTCACCATCCTGTCGGTGATGATCGCCGAGGTGTTCATCTACGTTCCCTCGATCGCCAATTTCCGCCTCACCTGGATCCAGGACCGGCTCGCCGCCGCCCACACGGCGGCGCTCGTGCTCGACGCCGCGCCGAGCGGCATGGTGCCGGACAGCCTCGCCCGCCAGATCCTCGACAGCATCGGCGCGCGCACGGTCGCGATGAAGATGGGGCAGACGCGGCGCCTGCTCGCCAACACCGCGGTGCCCGGCCAGGCGGCGCACCAGAAGGTCGACGTGCGCGACGTCTCGATCCCCGACGCGATCATCGATGCGTTCGACACATTGTTCTTCTCTCGCGACAGCGACCTGCTGCAGGCGATGGGTCCGGCGCCCATGGGCGGCGAGTTCGTCGAGATCGTGATGGAGGAAGGTCCGCTGCGCCGGGCGATGTGGCGCTACTCGCGCAACATCCTGCTCATCTCGCTCGTCATCTCGACGATCGCGGCGGCGCTCATCTATCTCGCGCTGCATTACCTGTTGGTGCGGCCGATGTACCGCATCACCGCCAACATGATGGCGTTCCGCGCCGATCCGGAGAACCCGGCGCGCGTGATCAAGGCGTCGCAGCGGCGCGACGAGATCGGCATCGCCGAGCGCGAGCTCGCCACCATGCAGCACGACATCGCCTCGATGCTGCACCAGAAGAGCCGGCTCGCCGCGCTCGGGCTCGCGGTGTCGAAGATCAACCACGACCTGCGCAACCTGCTCGCCTCCGCGCAGCTCATCTCGGACCATCTCTCGCACGTTCCCGATCCGCGCGTGCAGCGCTTCGCGCCAAAACTCATGCGCGCGCTCGAGCGCGCCATCGAGTTCTGCCAGTCGACGCTGTCCTACGGCCGGGCGCAGGAGCCGCCACCCGACCGCAAGATGATTTCGCTCGCCGAGGTGGTGGACGAGGTGCGCGAGACGCTCGGCCTCGCGCCCGATGCGCGCATCGGCTGGATCAGCGCGGTCGAGCGCGGGCTGATGGTCGACGCCGACCACGACCAGCTCTTGCGCGTGCTGCTCAACCTCGCGCGCAACGCCGTGCAGGCGCTGGAGACGCGCGCGCCCAACGATCCGGCGCGCGACCAGATCCGCATCACCGGCCGGCGCGAGGGCGCCGTCGTGGTGATCGAGGTGTCGGACACCGGGCCGGGCTTCCCCGAGAAGGCGCGCGCGCACCTGTTCGAGGCGTTCCAGGGCTCGACGCGCAGCGGCGGCACCGGCCTCGGCCTCGCGATCGCGTCCGAACTGGTGCGCGCCCATGGCGGCGAGATCAGCCTCGCGGAAGGCACCATCGGCGCCACCTTCCACATCATCATTCCGGACCGCGCCGTCGAGCTCAACGCGCACCGCTCCGAGCGCGCGCGGGCGTGAGCACGCGGCATCGGGCAATCAATTCATTGCGTTTTTCGCCCTAGGTTCAATCTGCCAAAATTGCCATTGCGTCGCGGTCTGCTCGGCGCCAATCGAGCCGCACTGAATTCATTGTATTTTCTGGCTTCGTTTTGCCAAAACGCGGCGCGGGCCGAGTTAGCTTTGTTTTGCCAAAAATGCGGTCGCCGCAAGCCGGCGGCTTGATCAGATCAGGAAAAGATCACGGACAATTCCGCACACGCATGGGATGCAGTCCAACGGCACGTCTGTCATTGCGAGGAGCCGCGCAAGCGCGACGGAGCAATCTCCGCCGCCAAGTCATGCGCAAGTGAAGAGAGATTCCCGCAAGGAGGGCGGGAGCGCAGATTCAGTGCGCGCGCCCCAAAGTAAGATTGCGAAGAAAGATTTCGGGGCGACGCAAGATTCCGAAAACACAAGCAAATCCGCGCTCGGGCGGCAATCTTACCGATCTTTTGTAGAGTCGGAGACGGTGCGCGCACCCGCCCGTCTTTCGTTATCATCCCCACCCCTGATCGCGCCGCTTTTGCTTCGCATGCTCAGGCATTTCTCGGCGTAAAACGGAAAATCCGCTTCCAGTGTCTTTCGAAAGCGTTGGTTTTTGTGGTTGATCGCGCTCACGGCGTCCTCATTCGTACGAGTCTTCGGGCGACTCAATCTTCGAGCGCGACACAGGCGCCGCTGGCGTCGCGCGGCCGCAGATTCTGCTGATCGCCGCCGAGGCAGGCATCGGAGACGAACCGGCCCGGTGCTTCGGCCGGTAGAAGCTTGATACTCATGGGTTTTTCTCCTGGCTTTCCGGTGTGGCCAAAAGACCACGGTTGCCGATTTCCACGTGTGGATTGCGCGCAAGTCGGTCGAAAACCGTAGGCAGTGGGCTATGCTCAACTGGTAGTGATTCGGCTGTCCTTCCTGGACGACCGGCGTTCGTTGTCAGTGTGTCGTCTGCGTGCGACCAACTGGCGGGGCGGGCGTCGGGGCAATCATGAAAACAATCCGAGAAATCTCGTTGGCCGCCGCATTGGCGTTTGCGGCACCCGCTTACGCCGCGGACATTCCGGTCAGACTGCCGGTGAAGGCGCCGCCGGCTCCCACGATCTACAACTGGAGCGGCTTCTATGTCGGCGCACATGTCGGCTATGGCCGCGTCGATCCGACCGCCAACTTCAATCCCGCGATTCTTCCCGTCGCGGTTCCCGGGCTGCTCACCCTTCCAACGACGGACGCACCGTTCGCCCTCTCGTTCCACGAAAGCGGCTGGCTCGGCGGTCTCCAGCTCGGCTACAACTGGCAGAACCGGAACTGGGTGTTCGGCGCCTGCGCGGCGACGCGAGCCGTGGCTACGCGTACCACGGCATCATCTTCGTCGACCCTGCGGATCTCACCGGCACGTTCCGGTTCACGCACGAGATCGAGATGTTCGGCACCGTGCGCGGCCGGCTCGGCTACGCGTTCGACACGCTGCTGCTCTACGCGACCGGCGGCTTCGCCTGGGGGCGCGTCGAGAGCACGATCATGACCGCCAACATCACGGGAACGGGCTTCCCGCCAGGCCTGCCCCCCGACACGTACAACCGCATGGCGTCGGCGAACGACACGATGACCGGCTACGCGGTGGGCGCCGGCCTCGACTGGGCGATCGCGCGGAACTGGTGGCTGCGCGGCGAGTATCTGTTCGTCGCGCTCAACAACGGCGGCACGCCGCTGTTCATTCCGGGCGGCTCCTTCACCGACACGAATCTTGCAATCCATGTCGGCCGCATCGCCCTGAACTATCGCTTCCAACCCTGATCGATCAGCGAGGCCTCAAAAAGGGCGGACCGCATCCAGCGGACCGATCGGGCTTATCCCAGATCGGCATTAAAAACGCGCAAGCGGGTCGTCCCGACCTGCGCGCGCAATCCTCACCATCCCATTTCGCCATTAGCCGATTTGCCCAGCCTTGCAAAGAATAGCCGCACAGGGTTGCGTCGCGCTAACCGCCGCCCCTACCCTTCCTGCAGCGGCAGGCGCACGGATTGGCCGCTCGCGACGGCCCGCTCGATCGCGATTGTGGTCTCCAGGTTCACGCGCGCCTGTTCGGGCGTGCAGTGGACTGTGGGAGCCCCGGTCGAGAGATGATCGAGCCAGGCGCGGGTCTCATTGCCGAGCGGACCCCAGAAATCGTCCATCGCCCAATCACCTGCGGTGTTGCTGCCGAGGAATGCCATATTGACCGAATGGTCCGGCACATAGGCGTGCGGAATGCCCTTTTCGGAAAAGAGCAGATGGTCCATGTGGTCGTCATCGATGATCATGGTGCCTTCGGTGCCCAAGAGCTCGACGCGGTCGGACTGGCCGAGGGTCGGATAACGGGCGGGGAGCGCGTAGCTCACGCCGAGATTGACCACCGCGCCGTCCGCGAAGGTCACGATCGCCCAGGTCACGTCGTGCGCGCCGTAGCCGGCGTCGCGAAAGATGCCGTGCTGGCCGCGCGCCACCACCTCGACTGGCCGATTGCCGTCGAGGAACCAGCACATCAGGTCGACGTAATAGGTGAGCACGTCGAGCACCGGGGTGGCGTGCGGGTCGCGCTTGAGGATCGCGAAGGCCTGGGCGCGCGAATTGTAGACGCGCGCGGTGCCGCCCACGACCTTGCCGAGCCGGCCGTGGCGCATCTGCTCCTTGGCACGCAAGAAACATTCCTTGTAGCGGCGGCTGTAGCCGACGCGCAGATTGCCCTCAGTCTTCTGGAGAACGGCGAGGATTTTGTTTGCATCTTTGAGCGACAGCGCGATCGGCTTCTCGACCAGCACCGGCTTGCCCAGCTCCAACGCCTTGCACACCGCGGCGGTGTGCTCCTGTTCCGGCGTCGAGACGAACACCGCGGTGACGTCGGGATGCGCGATCACCTCGTCGTTGCTGCCGCTGTGGACGTCCGCGCCCGCCTCGCCCGCGAGCGCCTTGGCGCGCGCCGGATCGCGGTCCGAGATCGCGAGGAAGCGCACTGCCGGATGCTTCGCCGCAAGCTTTGCCCGCAGCGTCCCGATGCGGCCTGCGCCGACCACCGCGATGCCGAGGTTGGTGTGTTTCATGCTCATGCCACCTGCCGGCTGACGCTGTCGCGCTGGAATTGGCGCACCCGCGCCTCGTCGACATCGATGCCGAGCCCAGGCCGGTCCGATACTTCCACATGGCCGCGCGCGATGCGAATGGGGCGTGCTGTCACATCCTCGGACAACCCTTCGTTGGACAGCGTGAGTCCCCACGCGATCTGCGGCAGCGCCGCCGCGATGTGCAGGCCGGCCGCGCACGCGATGCTCGACTCGCCGGTCTTGCACGAGACGTTGACCGCCATTCCGAGGCGATCGCACAGCAGGCCTGCCTCGTACACGCCGCGCATGCCGCCGAGCTTGATGGTTTTCAGGCTGGCGCCGCGCGCCGCCTTGCGCTCGTGATGACGGCGGATGTCGTCGAGACTGTGGATGCCTTCGTCGGCACCGATCGCGATATCAGCCGCCGCCGCCACCGCGGCCATGCCGGCAATGTCGTCGGCCGCAACCGGCTGCTCGAAGAAGGCAAGCCCGCTGCCCGTGACGGCGCGCACATATTGCACCGCCTCGTCCGGGCTCCAGCCGGTGTTGGCATCCGAGCAGACCAGCACGTCGCGGCCGAGCAGCTCGCAGATCTTTCGCGTGCGCTCCCCGTCCGTACCAGGCTTTGAGATACCGACCTTGATCTTGAAGGCGGCAAAGCCGTCCGCCTTCTTCCTTTCGGCGTCGCGCAGGTCGGCGGCGAGCTCGCCATTGCTGATCACGCCGAGCACCGCGATGCGGTTGCGGAGCTTCTTTCCAAGCAGCGCATATGCGGGCGTGTCGGTGGCGCGGCCGACGAGATCGTGCAGCGCGATCTCGATCGCCGCCTTGGCGGCGTTGTTCGCATACATGCGCGCGACCATCGCGGCAGAAGCGCCCGCGATATCCTGCGGGTCGCGGCCAAGCAGCGCCGGCACGATGTAAGAGACGGCCGCCATCATGCTCTCGACTGTCTCGCCCGTCATGGTCGGCGCCGACGCAGCCTCGCCCCAGCCGACCACGCCGCTGTCGGACTCGATGCGAACCAAGATGTTGTCCGCCTGCCGGATCTCGACGCCCGCCATGAACACGGGCTTCTTCATCGGCAGGCTGACCGCGATGGGTTCGATGGATTTGATTTTCATGCTTTGCCCCAGCTCGTAGGATGGGTTGAGCGAAGCGAAAACCATCATCTTCCGCGTTGCACGGAAAGGATGGGTTTCGGCCTTTCGGCCTCAACCCATCCTACGGTCCACGCTCCTCCAGCTCCACCAGCACGCCCAGAAAATCTGCCGGATGAACGAACGCGATGCGCTCGCCCGACACACTATATTGTGGCTTTCCGTCCCCCAGGATGCGCACGCCTTTCTCCCGCAGCTTTTCGGCCGTCGCATCCATCGCATCGACGCCGAACGAGACGTGGTGAATGCCGCCCTTCGGGTTGCGCTCGAGGAATTTGGCCACCGGTGAGTCCGGCC